>Ga0066710_100001000_pt1 | contig 19697 bp, 15 predicted proteins | sample GraSoiAngelo_159_FD_79666 | JGI IMG/M metagenome (GOLD analysis project Ga0066710, IMG submission 79666) | Grasslands soil microbial communities from the Angelo Coastal Reserve, California, USA - 14_1009_16_40cm | ecosystem: Environmental > Terrestrial > Soil > Grasslands | place: USA...
CCCTACCGGTTCGTCGGGGGCATACACCTGCAACCAGATCCAATTCAGCTTGAGGTTCGAATCGCTCCGCCAGCGGAAGCCCGCGAAGGGGCTGCCAGCTGGATCCTGGGTGAAAATTCCCGCGAACCAATGGCCCTTCGGAAATCCTGGGCCCAGGTGGCTGACTTTGACGCCATCCAGCCAGATCGCATGCTCGCCGTTCAAGGCGGTGACTGGATTATTGAGCGTGACCATATGCTCCACGCACGTCCATTGCCCGGTCTTGGCCCGCACCTGGCGATCATTGAGGAGCAGGTTCCCCCAGTACTTGCCGTCGGCCGATAGATGCATATCCACCCAATAGTCGTAGTGGTCAAAGCGCACTGTAAGGGGGCTTTGTTCCGCGGCGGCAATGAAGCGGTCGTGGCCGGCCGGTTTCACCCCGGCCGCCGGGTTCGGCCAGGCGAGCGGGGGGCTGTACCCCCCCATCCAGACGCCCGTGTGACTATACGTGCCGCTCGTGGGGTACTTGATGTAGTAGCGGACATAGAGCGTCTCCACGCCCGGGCTCAACCGCTTGTAGAGATGGCCGCCGTCGCTGACGCCCCCGACCCAGGGAATGGTGAGCGAGCGCGAGCCGGGGCTTCCGGGCGGCACGTCAGCGCTGAACGCCATTGCTGAGCCATTGCGGACGCCCGTCCATCGGGCGAAGAGCTCGGTGAGCGTGGCGTCCTCGAACTTCTCGACGAAGAGGACATCGGGATGGCTCTCAACGGACACATCACCAGGGTAAGAAGCCGCGATGCCGCCAGCCGGCGCGGCATGAGAGGCGGTCACGGCCACCGCGGTAGAGATTGTCGGATTCTCCGCCGGCTGGAGGAAGCGTACCAACCACACGGGCGCCGCGAGCACCAGCACGCCAACCACGAGGTGACGACCGACTCTGACTCGCATCGTGGTCAGACGCGCGCTGCCCAGAAACGCTCCCGTAGTCGGGTGTAGTGATCACCCGCCAGAGTGCGCATCAGATTGAGTGAATTGTAGACGAGCCATTGCGAGGCCCTCGGTCGCAGGCGGCGACTGGCTAGCGCTGCCGCGGTGGCTGCGCGCGTCCAGCGGCGCACCGTGTAGCGTCCCACAACCCAGCAGTCATCAACAGTCCAGCAACGCGTTGTCGGTGCCGACGTGAACAGCAGTTTCAATCCCGCCTGCGCGGCGGCCTCCGCGACCGATCGCGCATAGTAGCCCCCGGGCACGGATCCAGTAACGACCGGTTCACCTAAGATGTCGGCGAGGACTCTCACGCTGCGCTGCCACTCGTCAAGGATCCGTTCGGGAGTGCACGCGCCCATCCGCGTCGGATGTGAATACGAATGGGTGCCGATGACGTGGCCGCGGGCGCGGAGCTGGCGGATATGGGCGGCTGACAAGAATGTCGGGGCTCCGATGCGCTGTACCGTGACCAAAAAGTGACCGCGCCATCCGCGCCGCTCGAGCGCGTCCCCGATGCACGTGTAGGCGGCGAGTCCGCCGTCATCGAACGTCAGAAAGAGCGGGTCACGGGTCATGTCCTTGAGCCACTCGAGCGCGCGGCTTGGGGGTCGCCGGACCTCGTGGGCAATCGCGTCCAGGTGCCGGTCGAAGTCGGTGCGCGTGAGCTTGTAGCTCGCGGGTCCCGCACCCGGGAACCCGCTCGCGTCGAAGTCGCGGCCCTCGACGACGTCATGGTACTCGAGCGATAGGGCATGCATCCCGCATCCTCCTCGCGTCCCACTTCCACCGCAGATAACTGGTCAGCCATGGCTGACCCCACACAGCGGTCGAACGACCAGCCGTATCGATGGGCTTTGCGATCCCGGCGTGTATCTCCAAAAGCTTGTCCCGGATCGGGTCGAGATTGTCGAGGACGACCCTCGTCATGATCACGAGATGCGACTCGCGGATCTCGTCGAAGTCGTACGAGTAGTAGCCGTAGACCGGGCCGGTGTCCACGCCGTTGTCGATCTTCAGCAGTGTGAGGCCGACCTTCTCGAGGTCGCGTTTTGCCAACGCCCAGAACGATCCGTGGGCGTTGCGATACTCGGGACAGATGCCCGGATGCAGCACGAAAGTGCCCTGCCGGGGAATGGCGAAGATGCTCTCCTTCAACAGAAGCTTGCAGCGCGCCACGGTGAGGTCGGGCGTCAGGCGCTGGAGAAACTGCTCTACGTCCTGAGAGTTAGGGTCACGGGTGCGGAGCACCTTCGTCGTGGACGGCACGTCGGGGTAACGGCTCGCAAGCGTGGACAGTTGCCGCCGCAGCCACGCCGTGTCTCGACGGGCCAGGCACGCCGTGTAATACAGCCGAAACGCCAGCACGTCGAGGAAGCGGAGAAGACCGACGCGCTTGAGCTCCCGCCTCACCCGCGCGAGCGTATGAGCCCACGTCTCATCGATGACGACGATGCCCACCAAGTCCGAAAAGGACGCAAGCCACTGCGCGATGCCGTCGCGGTTCAGGGTCGAGTCGCCGTGGCAGATGAGCACGGTCCTCGGCCGAGACGGTGCGAGGCGCCCGGCAAACGTCTTCGGCGTATCCACCGCGACGCCCAGCAGGCCAGCCACCGCGTGCTCCAAGCCGACGGGAGCGGGAAGCCGAGACACCACTCGCCGTCGAGACGGGAAAAGAAGGTGTTGCCGTTCAGGAAAGCCTGTACGAGTTGTGGTTTCCTCGCCGTGACGAGCACCCATGGACCGCGGCGGTGGAACAGGCAGTATTTGTCCGACAGGGACTGCACGAAACGGGGTTCCAGTCGCCCGGTCGCCGCGATCGCCCCCTGCCGCCACGCCTGATAGAAGAGGTGATCGAGAACGTGATGCACGGAAGAGGGTGTCGCCGCGATCTGCAGCACATCCGCGATTCCATTTCGGTCGAGATGATAGAGATACCAGCCGATGATCTTCTCCGCGTTCCTGATCACGGCCTTCTGAAGACGGCCGCCGACCTTCCGCCGCTCGGCCCGCTCCAGCAGCCACGGGAACGTCCGATCGTCGTATTCCACACGAAGTGACCCGACGCCCGCGAACTCGGAGAGACACGCGAGGAGCGCCTCCTCGCGCAGATCATCCGCCGACACCGGAGGCGCGGACTGGTGGAAGTGGCTGCCCGGAATTCGCGTCGCGAGCGCGTCGACGATCCGCGTGAGCGGACCGGCGACCGCCGCGAAGGGGGCCATGCGACTCCGGTCGCGCACGAACGACAGGGCGAGCCTCGCCGGTCGTAAAGGGCGCGTCCAGTGAATACTGTGCAAGAGGGACGTTGCCCCGCCGAGCCCTTCCCAGATCCTGCGAGACACGTCAGTCGCTTCGTCCGAGATGGACAGGTCCTGAGGACCGTCCAGAAACGCTTTGGCGAGCCGGACGGCCACGAGACTTGCGTGGCCCGTCGGATCCACGACGAACTGCGAACTGATCGCCGCCTGAAGTCGTTGTCCGTTCATCGACATCCGCCGTGACACGACGCCCAAAAAGCCGACGACGCGTCCATCGGCTCCCTGGCAGACGAGGGATGGAAGCGCGGCGTCGCGGGAGGGATTGCCGAGGAAGACGCTCGAAAAATACGCGCGATACGAGTCGAGTCCGGCTGAGTCGGCGCGGCCGCTTGACCCGAAGACTCTTCGGTGCAAGTTCGCGACCTGAGGAATGTCGCTCTCAACGAAGGGACGAATGGATTCCCTGCGCCGCAAGGCGAAAGGCCGCGGAGCCGACACGAACGGTGCGGTCGTCACGGGTGAGGATGCGTCACGAAGAGGTCACGTGCGGACTTGGCGAGCGCGGCGGCCGCTTCACGGGTCGCCCACGCGGCGCGTTTGATCTGCGCTCCAGACTGTTCCGAATAGACGTCGGCGTCCAGCGTGGCGCGCTCGTGAACCGGCCAGAGGTACTTAACCCGGTCCGCCCCTTTGAGGAAATCGAACTCGGTCGCGCCCTCCTTCGAGGCCATCTCGATGGCCGTCGCGAGCGTGATCTGCCCAAGGTGGATGCGTCCTGCCCACTCGCGGTCATAGCCGGCAAGGTAATACCCCCACCATCCCCCACTCGCGAGCCCGTAGAAAACGGCGATGGTTCGGGTGTCGGCCGACAGTCGGATCATCCTGAGCCGTCCCTCCGCCAGCAGGCGCGGGAGCGCGTGTTGGTGAAAGCGGCGCGCGCGCGGGCTGTCCAGAGCCGATCCGCCTCCCTGGCCACGCCAGCGCGCGTGGAGGAACCGAGCGAGAGACTCGAAGCCGTCCATGACCTCGCTGGGGTCCTTCAGCGTCTCGACCCGCAGGGGGCACCGGCGCTCGAGCCAGCGGCGGTGCTTTTCGAGAGAAAGCGAGCTCCGAGCCGGCGAGGTCCCATCGGTGGTGGAGGACGGCCACGGCTCGGCGAGATTCAGATAAGGAAGCGTATGGATTTCGCGCGGCTGAAGGCAGAGTCGCAGGGTACCCGCGGCGCTGGCACGGTGAACCGCCCCCCAGACGGGGGACTCGGCGGGCACATCGCGGAGCTCGAGACTGAACCCTTCCCTGCCGAACTCCTCACGGAGCCAGGAGAGGAACGTGTCCGAACAGGCCGCCTCGAATCCCCTGGCGGCAAGGAGATCGATCCGATCGGACCCGATTCCCCCTCCCAGGAAACCCACGCGGACGTGCGTGAGCGTGTGGCGAAGCGCAATGGGCACGACGCCACGAAGGGCGTCCCCGTCCCGCAACAGCGCAAGCGAGGGCTCGAAGCCGGGCGGAGGCTCGGCGAAGAAGCCCGACAGCCAGGCCTCCGAGAGAAAGACGCCAACCTGAGGACGGCCGTTGATGAGCGTTTCGAGAGAGGATGTGTCCTCTGGTCGCAAGTCGAGGTCGCGCATCAGGTCGACGGTCAGCCGGCTCACGCCCGACTCCACGCACGGAAACGGATCAACTGAGTCCTCAGATTCACGTAGGGATCGTCACGGTACACGAAGAAGACCCAGGTGACGCCCGACAACAGAGCCATCGCCGACCCTGCCGCGATCAGACCGGTAATGGTCTCGACATGCAGACCGAGCCTGAACCACAGCAGCAGCGCCAGGATCGGCAGACTTCCGAGCGCCGCGCGCGTCACGACATATTTCAGGTAGATCGCCAGCGCGATTCCGAGCTCGCGGCACGCAACGGCCAAGACCACCAGTGCGAAGAGTACGTTAGGAATGGCCGTCCCCAGCGCGACCCCAGGCAGTCCAAGCGGGCCTATAAGAAGCACGCTGAAGCCCACGTTGAGCACGCCCGCGACGAGAAACGCGATCGTCGCCGTCCTCGCCTTCCCGAGGCCCATCAGGACAGGCAGGGCGACGCCTCTGACCGGCAGGAACACGAGGCTCGAAGCCATCAGGATCTGGAGGACCTGGCCGGCGGGATGCTCGAACGAGGGGCCGATCCACCAACCGATGAAGCTCGGCCCGAAGACGAAGAGAAACAGGCCCGCCATGATGCTCAGCGACAGGGCGACCTTGGACCATTTGAGGAACATCTCCCTGAGCTGAGCCACGTTCCCCTCGGTGTTCAGCTTCGTCGTCATCGGCGCGACAACCGCCGCGATCGCGATGACGAAGTCCATCAGGCACACGAAGAGGCTGTTGGCGATGGCGTAGAAGGGGATCGCGGCCACGCCCACGAAGGCGCCAATCACGAGGGCGTCGGTCTCGAAGCTGAGACGCGCTCCCGCGCCCAACAACAACACGTACACGCTGAACGAGAAGATCCGCCGCAGCATGCTCCAATCGAAATCGGCGAGGCTGATCCTGACGCCGGGGTAGCGCCGGCGGATCAGGAGCCACGAGACGCCAAAATCAAACGCCAGACACGCGATCTGGATCGAGGCCAGGACGACCAGGCTGGCGTCGAGCTTCAGAAGGCCGACCGTGAGGCTCAATCGCAGAAGCACTCCGCCGATCCGGACCAGGTTGCGGAGCACGAACTCGTGGTGCGCGAACATGATGCCTTCGGGAAGGAGCCCGATGAAGCCAGCCGAGACCTGCAACACCATGATGCCGAAGGCGAGACGCGCCTCCGCCTGGAGGGCGTAGGGGACCTCGTAGACGACCACGAACAACGTCGTCAGCGCCGCGCCGATCACGACGGCGATCGCGCCCATCATCAGATAGAGACCGGCACAGCTCCCGATCGCCTCGTTGACCTTCCGCGAGTCGCCCTCAGCCACGTGTTGCGCGAGGTACCGAACGGACGCCATCGGGACTCCCAGGGCCAGCAGGCTCATGTAGCCGGTCATGGCCGTGATCAAGGTCCAGGTCCCGTAGCCCTCCTGCCCGAGGGTGTGGATGACGAAGGGCGTGAGCACGTAGGTGGCCGCCATGGTCACCAGGGTGAGCACCCAGTTGCTTCCAACGTTGCGCAGCAATGCTCGTCTCCCGAGTCGTCGGCGCGAGCGCCGCCCGAGCCTACGGGGATAGGACGCTCATCCCGAGGGCGACCTCGAGGCCAAACTGCTGAGGGGACGCATACCAGGGCGAGATCGGGACTCTCCCCAAATGAAACGGGTTGGTTCCAGTGGCATTGATTCCACCGAAGCACGAGCAGCAACAGCGGAACCCAGCGGCCTTGACGAGGTCTCTATTTGCGTCGGCGAGGTGATTCGGCCCCCCATACGGGTAGGCAAACAACTCCACGGGTGCATCGAGTTGCCTCTGCAGCTCAAGCCGGGCGCCGAGAATCTCCTTCCTCGCTTCGGCTCCGGAAACCCTGCCGAGATCGACGTGGGTTCGTGAATGAGCGCCGATGTCGAAGCCCTTGCGGTAGAGCGACCGAACGTGATCCCAGGTCATCCAGGGATGACGAACGCCCTGCGCTCTGTCCCACCACGGCACGACGTCCGTCCCGATCCACTGGGTGACGACAAAGAAGGTCGCCGGCAACGAGAGCTTCTCAAGCACGGGAGCCGCGTTCTCGAAATTGTCTCGATAGCCGTCATCAAACGTAATGGCCAGGTCACGGCTCAGCTCTCGGCCACGCTCCAGCCTGTGCACGAGGTCTCGCAATGAAATCACCCGGAAGTGACGCATGAAGAACCTGCAGTAGCGTTCGAACATGCCGACGCTGATCGACAGCCCGTCAGAACCCGCGCTGTCGTGGATACGATGAAACGCGACGATGACCGCGGCGTTCCTCAGCAGAATTGCGCTGAGACGAGATTCGAAGACGATTCGACCGAGAAGACTCTTGAGCGATCGCTTCATCGATCCGTGTCGGAGAGGAGACGTGCGATCGGGTGCACGGCCCGGGAGATGTGGTCGAAGCACGCCTGGAACTCGGACTCGTCACCGTCGACCGGGTCACGAATTTCCAGTGGCACCTCCGGAGCAAGGCATGTCAGAAGGAATGTCTTCGCGCGGGCCCCGGGGTAGCGCTCTCGCATCGAGACGACGTGTTGTATCTCCATGACAAAGATCATGTCGGCGCTCGCGACATCCGCGCGCGTCACTGGCTTGGCCGTGTGGTCGCTCAGATCGACCCCGAGCCTGGTCGCGGCGAGGACGGCGGTCGGAGGTGGGGGCCTGCCCGGTATCGCTTGTAGCCCAGCGGAGAAGACGGAGACCGGCGCTTGGCCGCCCGCGGCTTCGGCGACCAGGCGTGCTGCAAATGCGCTTCGGATGATGTTCCCGTGACAGACGATCAGAATGCTCCTGGCGGACTTCATCGCCCTCATCACGTACGAGGGATCGCGGCGGATTCGATTCATCCTGTGTCGTTCGAGCGCGTAGTCCAGCCCGCGCCGCCCGTATTCGAGCGACCGGCGCGCACGTCCCCACAAGCGCGTCACGGCGCCAGGCTTAGAACCGAATCGCCGGCGCGGTCGCCGCGCCGCCTCCGTCGGATCCGTCGAGCTGGCTTCCCGTCGGACCGCGACGTCGCGATACACGTCCACCAGGGCCTGCCCACTCCTCGTGTGGGAGAATTCTCTTTCGACGAGGCGCCTGGCCCGAGCGCCGAGCGTCTGCGCCCAATCGCGATCGAGCGCTAGCTCCAGGCAGGCCTTCGCCAGCGCCTGCTCGTCCCTCGACTCGACGAGGAGGCCAGCCGTGCGATGCGTGACGATCTCCGGAATCCCGCCAACGGACGTCGCGACGACGGGTCTTCCGAGCGCCATCGCCTCGAGGAGCGCCATCGGGATCCCTTCGTCGAGCGACGGCAGGACAAAAATGTCCATCGCGGCGATCAGGTCGTAGACATCGGCGCGGTGGCCAACAAAGAGGCACGCGTCGTCCACCCGAAGGTCCCTTGCCAAGGCGAGCAGCTCACCCTGGAGGGGACCGCTCCCGACGATCAGGAGCCTGGCGTCGGATTCCTTCTCGAGGATGTGCCTGACGGCTCGGAGAAGGTACGCGTGCCCCTTGACGGGCGAAAGCCTGCCCGCGGTCCCGATGAGGAGCGCGCGCGAGTCGATACCCAGCTCTCGCCTCACGTCCTCCGGGGTTCGCGTCGCCCTCACCGTGCGCAGATCGATACCGTTGTGAATATGGGTGATCGCCGTTGGTCTGTACCCGGCATCCTTCAGGGTGTCGGCCATGCGCTCGGAGACCGCAATGATGCGGTCAGCGAAACATCGTAGGGTTGCCCTGTCGAGCGCTTCGTACGCCCACGCCTTCGCCCGGTCCCAGCCCCTCATCGGTTCACTCAGGCCATGCACCGTCCGTATCACGTGGGGCACGCCCGCCAGTTTCGCTGCGATGGCTCCCAGGACCGTGTCTTTATAACGATGGGTGTGGACGACCTCAAAGTCGTTAGCGCGTAAGAATCGGGTCAGGCGAACCAGGATCCTCAGGGCGTTGTTCCGCGTTTCGTCGACAATCGTGACCGCGACGCCGAGCCGTCTCAGCTCCCGGGCCAGCGGTCCTTCATTCAGCAGGACGGCGGTGAGATTCACGTCTGGTCGCTTGACCAGATACGACGCCACCGTCGCGACCTGGACCTCCGCGCCGGCCCACAAGTCGGCGGACATGATGTGGCATACCTGGATTTCCCTCCGCGCGTCGACTGAGGGGGGAGCAGCGTCCGGCCGCACGTGTTCAGCCTGGGATGCCATCCCTCAGGAGTGGCCGACCGGGGCCTTCTTGGAGCAGAGCACGAAGTGCTGGAATTCCGACAGCCCGAGGTAGCCTTTTAGCCTCTCCTTCAGACGTCGCGATCGGCAGTTGGTGCGCTTCACCTGTCCGTAATCTTCGACCTCCTCCCGGAGGATCGTAAACCCCCATCGCACCAGGAGGCGACGAAGCCTCGGGCTGGTGAATGTATAGGGGTGCCCCTTGTCTATACGAAGGGCGGCCAACAAGCCGTGGAGGATAGCGCCCCATCGGGTGTGGACGTTCACCACCAGGTAGAGGTAGCCAGCCGTCTCAAGGACCCGGGCGATCTCTTGAAGGATCTTCGCCGGGGCGTAGGTGTGATCGATGACGTTGTCGATGATCACGAGCGAGAACGCACCATCCCGAAGCGGGAGCCGTTCCCCCGTTCCCGCGAGATACGTCGATCCCGGCTTCCGGAGCTTCGTCAAGCTCGACGTCTGTCGGTAGAACCGTTCGAGCGGCTCGATCGCGTAGCGCTCGCCCCACTCGAGAGAGTTGACGATGCCTATGGGGCCGCTCCCGATCTCGAGGACTCGGCCGGCCCTCGGTCTCGCGTTCGGGACAGAGGCGAGGCGCGCTTCGAGTTGATTGGCCTTCCAGTCGTACCAGTCGAGTTGGCCCCCGGTTCCGTCCTCGATGCCAGCGGCCTGTCGTCGCCAGAAGGCCTGCTCGTATTCCTGAGCCTTCAACCACCGAGTCCATCTGATTCGCACTTCGCCCGAGCGCGTTAGCACTGTTGCCTCTGGTGTGCACAGCGAAAATGACGGCCGAGAGAAGCCTTGGCCAGGGAGACCATGCGGGGGACCAGCCCTCGCCCGTGCTGCGTCGCCGATGCGGGTAAGGCCCTCATGTACTGCCACAACTCGTAGAAGAACGGGCGCGGGTCGTCACCGCTGACCACTTCGTAGTGCAGGCCCGGCCCGGCAAACTTCAAGAAATCGAGCAGGGTGCGCAGTTTGGACGGCGCGGCGTCCGGAAGATGAAGGTCAGCGTCGCTGCTGAACAGGCGCAACAGCAAATGATCCAGGTCGCCGAGCAACCAGCGGCTCTTCACGCCGACCCTGTAGGCCGGGGGGACCTCGAGGCGATGCCCCAGGGCCAGCTGATACAGCAAGTAGGGAAAATCGACACCAGCATCAAGGGCGAGCTGCAAGGATCCCCAGAAGCGGCCGTTCACCTCCATCAGGAAAGGTCTCCCGGTTCGACGATCCTGTTTGTACTCCATCATCGCGACGCCGTGCCAGCCGAGCGGACCGAGCATGTGGATCGCATCGTCCCTGAGTCGCGGGTCGAGGGGTACGCTCTCGCGCAGCACACTGACGCCGCCGGAGGGCGGCTTTTCCCGGAGTCGCCGGTGCGCGAACGCGGCGAGCAGGTGGCCGCGATCGAACACGACGAATATGGCCACACCCGGCCCGACGATGCGCTCCTGAATCAATGAGGGATAGGAGGCCAGGTATTGGGTCTCCTCGTAGAGGCGCCACAGATCACATTCGGACTCTGCATAATGCACGGTCGCGGGCAGCCAGCCGAGGTCCGTGGGGATCCTCGACCGAACGGGTTTGACCACCGCCGGATATTCGACCCGGTCGACGACCTCCTTCAAACCAGCGACACCATCGACGAAGTGCGTGCGGGGGATCCGAATACCGCATCCCGTGGCGCGCTGGAGCAGGCTCCACTTATTTGCCACCAAGTCGAATGCCTCGAAGGGCGGAACCGCGATGGCGCTGTGATGTCTGAGCGCGTCCTGATTCAGGATCGTCGAATAAGTCGTGACATCAGTGACGGGGATCACGACGTCGACCCGTTCTCGCTCGACAAAATCCCGCAGGAACCGGGCAAACGCCTCGGAATGCCGGTGAGGCGACGGATAAGTGACATGGCGGATGCAGTACTTAGACGAAGACGCCAGGCTGATCGGCCGCTCTTCTCCGACCAGCACGGAGACGCCGCGCCGGCCCAAGGATCGCGTAATGGCGAGTGCCGGTCTCTGGTCGCCATCGGTCACAAACGCCTTCATGTCGTCTGACCGGGTCCGGGCACGAGATCTCGCCCGGCTCGCGCAGGCGATCCGAAGTCCGGCGTCTCATAGAACGACGGGTCTAAGACCTGCAGCGCGCCGTCGGTGGCCTGGCTGGCGGGGGCGTCCCGCCGGGCGGTCTCGAGTACCGCGGCGGCGAGGCGGGGGTCGTAACGCCGTGGCCGGAGGATCGACCACGCCGCGAGCTGGGCGGGCAGTCGGCCGTGAACCAGTGAAAGGAGCGCGTGGGCCGCCATGAAGGCCAGCGCGACGACGCTGATCGGGACCCACAGGATCCGACCGGTCCAGCCGCGCGCTCGCAGGCGGGCGACGAGCGCGCCGCGCGTCGTCACCGCTGGGTCGAACAGGTTGACGATCGCCGGCGCCTCGTCGAACTGCGTCGCGCACCAGGCGATCGCCTCGGCGCAGCGCGCGACGTCGCACACCGCGATCGGCAGCCCGGGCCGGCCCAGCCCCAGATGCCAGCGGCCGAAGAGACGTCGGCCCATCAAGCCAGGCAGCACAGGATCGTTCCAGTCCAGCAGCGCGCCCGGGCGGACAATCCGAGTGGCGATCCCGAGGGCCGGCGCTTCGCGCTCGACCAGCTCTTCCTGAAGGCACTTGCCCCAGGTGTAAGGGCCGAGCGGCCGGGAATCTTTCGGCCGCGGCGTGCGCTCGTCCTGGCGCTCCCACGGCGTGCGCGGCGGCCTGAGGACCGAGAGACTGCTCACAAGGACGAGACGGGAAACCCGTGCGGCGTGCATCGCGCGCAGGAGATGTCGGGTCGCGTCGATCGTGTTGCGCTGATGCGCTTCGTAGCCGCCGCTCATTTCCGCCGCCGCGTGCACGACGACCCCGGCGCCCGCGACCGCGTCGGTTGGAACGCCGTTGCTGAGGTCCGCGACGACCCACTCGGGCACATTCGGGTCCTCGGGGTTCGCCGCGCGGCCGATTCCCCGGACGCGGGAGAGCGCCCTCGCGATCTCAGCGCCGAGAAAGCCGCGCGCGCCCGTCACCACGGCGAGTTGCGCGGCGCCGCAGGGCGGCGCGCTGGCTCGGGAGGGCCCCGGCTTGCGCGCCGCCGTTTCAACCTTGGCCGCGAGTGCTTCGAAGAGGTCCGTGACGCGAAGCAGATGCTCGGGTTGAACCGGCGAGGTGCCGCCCGCGGCCACGGCGCTGTAGAACGCTGCGATCAGCTCGGCGAGTCCCGGGTAACTGGTGCCTGAAAGGATGCGTCGCCCCACGCTGAACGCGGTCCGCGACAGGAGCTGCGCGCCCTCGACCATCGGATTCAAGACCTTCTCGAGCGCCTCCGTGCCCGGATTCGCTGCGCCGACGACGATCGAGCGTATGAAGTCGCACGTGAGCGAGCCGCGCGTCCCGGTCAGCGTGAGGGACGACGCCACTGGCCGCGCCCGCAAGCTGACCGAGAGGCGCCCCAGAAGCTCGCCACTCCGCAAGATCGCCTGAAGATCCCTCGGCCCGGCGTTCACCCAGGCGAGGGTGATCGCGTCGGCCGCGGAACTGAAGCGCTCCAGCGCCGCGACGAGCGTGTAGAGCGGATGCGGGAGGATGTCCATCAACTGCTCGGCTAGCGTCCGCGCGCTCGCCCGAATTGTCGACATCCCAACGGGCCGGAATGCAAAGTGGCTGTCCACCTGCACGAGCGGGCCGAGGGCGGCGCCGCTCGCGAGCAGCGCCTCGAAGGCGCGGTCGCCGAGCAACTGATGGCCCGCGCAGACGAGGAGCCGGCGGGAACGCGCGCGCTCAAGCAGCGTCCGCGCGTCGTCCGTGGTGAGCGCGAACGGCTTCTCCACGTACACGTGCGCGCCTCCGTCGAGCGCGGCGGCCGCAGCCGCGAAGTGCGCACGGGGGGGCGTGCAGACATGCACGACGTCCGGCCGAGTTTCCGCGAGCAAGGCGCGGGTCGAAGCAAACGCGCTGGTGCCGGCGAGCGCAGCAAACTCCTCTGCTCGGCCCGGCGCAAGGTCGTGGACGCCGACCAAGACGGCGGGGACCCTGTGGCGCTTGATTGCGCTCAAGTGGTGGCGAGCCATCTGGCCCGCCCCGATGAATGCGACGCGGAGCGGCCGATCGGTCATACGCCGCTCGTCACGCGGCCGGGTTGTGCCGGTATCGATCAGCTCGTTACTGGACAAGGTATTTACGGATGGGGGGACCAAGACGTCGAGTCACCCCCAGCGGCAGTCGTCGCCACGCGTTCGCGAGAAGCACCGCGCCGCGGCCTTCACTCGACATCGGCGGGCGGCGTCGTCCGGTCAGAGGAATCGTGTACCAGAACAGCGGCTCTTCGCGCGCACCCCACTGGCGCTTGAAGCGATACGTACCCGAATGGCGGCTCGAGCGGCCGAAATCGAAACGGCGGAAGCCCTCCGCGCAGGCGGTCCGGAGAATTTCCCAGTACAAGAGCATGTTCGGGTACAACGAGAAGTAGTCCTTCAGACACGAAACCCAGGGCACCACGAGGCTGTCTTTGAAGGCGAGCGCGAGCAGCCCGCCGACCGGCGTGCGGCCCTTGCGGAGGAGGGCGATCCGAGCGCGGTCTCCAAACGAAGCGAAGACGGCCCGGAAGAACCTTGGAGCGTGCACGGGCGACCCGAGGTCCCGCATCCGAGCCGCGAAGATGTCGTAGAAAGACGCCAATTTTTCCGCTCCGCCGAATTCGATCGACAGTCCCGAGCGCTCAGCCTTCCGGATCTTTCTCCGGACATTCGAGTCGAGGACGCTCCACAAGCGACTGGAATCAGCGGGGAGAGGGAGAGTGAGGTTCACCTTGTGCTCCAGCGGCTCTGCGGCGAGCGCCAATCTCTCCGTGCAGCGAAGCTCCACGGCCCGCGCTCCGAGACGGCGAGCCGCGGCGATCAGGTGCTCGACCAGCACCTGGGCGAGGGTCGATGAAGAGCTGCACGGGCCTCCGCCGTCGAGGAAGGGCATGGAGGTGACCACGGTCCCAAAGAAGGGCCGTCGGACAATGAAGGCGGGCAGCAGGCCAAGGTGTCCTTCGTCGTCATCGGCACTCAAATAGAGGGGGTCGTGTCCGTATGCGTTTCGGATGACAGTGAACCACTCGGGTGAGTGAGCAAGGTTCGACTGGCTCACCTCGTCGACGACCCGCCGCCAGTCACCGATAGCATCCGGTGCCGAGCGGCTCACCCGAACGTCAGATCGATCCAGGAGGGTCGCCATCGTGGGCTACGCCGACTTCTCGAGACCCGAACCATGCGCCGTCACGAGCTGCGGGTTCCCCCCGTCTCGCAACCCGAGAACGTCGCGGGCCGTACCGAAGCGAAATTGAGCCAGCAGGCGAGAGATCTTCGCCGCTTCCTTCTCGAGACCCACGTAGAGACGAAAGCGGTGATGCCACGCCATCGGCGGGCGGGGCTGGTCCGGGTCGAGTTCCCAGGGATGAAGGTAGAACATCACCGGCTGTTGCTCCCGCGCGTTGACGCGCTGGATGCCCAAGCGGACCAACCCGAACGGTGACAGGCGGAAGTAGCCACCGCCGCCAATCGGGAAGTTCACTCCCAGGAACCGGGTTGTGCCGATGGGGAACTCGACGAGCCGCTCCGAGCCGTTTCGCCAGATCTCGTACGGGAAGCGAGGCGCCCGGGGCTGCCCATACCGGTCGTGCAGGATCGGGTAGATGCTCGAGTCGTAGCGAAACCCCTCCTCCACCAGAATGTCGTAGGCTGCCCACGCTTGACGCAGGCCGATCGAGAAGTTTGGCGCACGGTAACCAATGACCTCGTCGCCAATCAGATCTTCTAGTCGCGCCTTCGCACGACGAATGTCGGCGCGAAATTCTCGAGGCGTCTGACGATAGACATCTTCGTGTCGGTCCCCGTGGCAGGCGACCTCGTGGTCCTCGCCAGCGATCTTGCGCACGACGGCTGGATGGCCGAGCGCGACCTCGCCCAGAATGAAGAACGTGGCGTGGGTGTGATGGTCACTCAACAAAGCCAGGGTCCGCTCTACGCTTTGCTCGACCCGACTCTCAAAATGGCCGTTGGCGAGGGCGCTCGTTCCATTCCTGAAGACGGCCGCGTGATAGTATTCCTCGACGTCAACGCTGAGGGCGTTCATTAACATGTCCATTTCTCCTGTACGAACCGGCTGGTTTGGAAGCGACAGTGAGTTCGGACTCGGGGTACTAGCGGGAGCTAGCTTGAGGGAGTGTCCTCATGCGTTCTGATGGGTTCCAGCTCGTTATACGTTCTCCGCGCGCGTAACGGAACCACGCCGTCAAGATCGCGAGGTTGACCAGGAGAAGGAAGGACGGCATCTTGAGGATCCGGAGCCCCATCCAGATGCCTCCGAGGGCTGCCGCGTAGAACCCGAGCTGGAACAGCAAGGTCGTCACATAGAGAGGTGAGCGGGAGACGAGGAGCGCGTTGCTGAGGCAAGCCAGCATCATGCAGAACGGGACGAGCCAGCGGCACAATTTGTGGCTCATCAGCTGCCAGGAAAAGAGCCCGTATCGCACGGGGTTCAGCATCCGCCGGTTGGCGGCAAGAACAGAGATTCCCCGCACCACCGTCCTGACTTTTCGTTCGAACTCTCGTCTGTCGTCGACGATGTTCCGGTAATAGCCGGCACTCTCGGGATCCAAGACGCCCCTCAAGCCCATGTCGACGGCGTTGAGGAGCGTGTTGAAGTCGCTCTGGCGGTCGGGAGCCCAATGCCGGCACACTCCCCGGCGCGCCGCAAAGAAGGAGCCGCTGAGGCCTACCAGACTGTTCACCCGCGTCTCGAGAGTTCGGAGAAACATCTCGTATCTGAGGTAGGCGCCCTCGCCACTGATCCGTCCGTCATCATCGATGAAGCGGTCGATGCTGCTGACACATCCGACGGTCGGATCCGAAAAGTTCTTGACGATGCTCGAGATACCGTCGTGTGCCAAGGCGGTGGCGACGTCGGAGAAGATCAGGATGTCGCCCGACGCTGCCTCGATGGCGAGCTGTTGCGCCGCTTCCTTTCCCTTTCGCTCTGGAGCTCGGACCAGTCGGACTCGATCCGAGTAGACGCCGACGATCTCATCCGTTCTGTCGGTCGAGCAGTCGGAGGCGACAATGATTTCGAGACGCTCGACAGGGTAGTCTTGATTCAGCGTATTCTCGATCTTGTCACGAATGCGGCGTTCTTCGTTGCGAGCCGCGACGATGAAGGAGACGCGAGGGGTCATACTCCCCTTCCGCACGGGGCGGTTCCTGAAGAGCGAGAGAGCCATCAAGGCAGAGGGATAGCCGAGGTACGCATAGAGGACGAGGACGACGGAGCCCCAGAATGCGATTTCAACCATCAATCTTCATGGAAGATTAGAAGATGTCAAATGCATCCACGACGATAACGGCGCCCGTCGAAGCCGCGTTCTTCGCTCCGGTCACCGCGATCGTCAACGTGTGACTCCCGGCCGCCAGGCCCGTCGCGCTGAACATGGCCGCCTGATATTCTTCTTGAAGGGGGGCGAACGTGTCGACCTGGGCGACCTCCACTCCATCCAGCAAGACGCGCGCGATCCCGCCGGTGAACGCACGCTGGCCGATCCATCTGACCGACGTCCCGGTGAAGGTCATCGTCGCTTGCGCGCCCGCCGTCGGAGAGAGCACGGCGCTCTCACCACTCCAGAAGGTGAATCTACTCCCCGTAGTCCAATCGCCGATGTAGGCGATGGACGGATCGGATTCCTGCACGCGCGCAACCGTCGGTGCGGATGACGCCAACGTCGCGTCGTACGCATCCACCACGATCAAGGAATCCGTCGCCGCCACGTTCTTCGCTCCGGTCACCTCGATCGCCAACGTATGACTCCCGGCCGCCAGGCCCGTCGCGCTGAAGAGAACTGCCTGGACTTGCTCGGTGGGTGCGAACGTATCCACCTCGGTCACGAAGGCCCCATCCAGCAAGACGCGAGCGATGCCCGTCCAGGGCGCGCGGGCGCCGATCCAGCTCACCCCGGTTCCGGTGAAGGTGAACGTGGCTTGCGCCCCCGCCGTCCGAGAGAGCGCGGCCGTCCCGCTGCCGGTGTTTGCGGACGTTCCGCTCCAGTTTTTGTCCGCATTCTCCCGAGTCCACCCCGCGGTGTAGGCGACGGACGGATCCGGGTCTTCGAAGCGTGCCCTCACGTCGAACGCATCCAGCACGATGCGGGTATCCGCCGCAGCCGGGTTCTTCAGGCCGGTCACCGCGATCGTCAACCTGTGGCGCGCGGCGGCCAGGCCCGTGGCCGTGAAGACAACCGCCTGGACTTCAGTGGCTGAAAACGTGTCGACCTCAGCCTGGAAGGCCCCATCCAGGAAGACGCGAGCGATGCCGGTCTCGGGCCCGCGGAGGCCGATCCACCTCACCTCGGTCCCGATGAAGGTGAATGTGGCTTGCGCGCCCGCCGTCGCAGAGGCCGCGGCCGTCCCGCCGCTCCAGGCTCTTGTCGTATCACCCCGAGTCCAACCGGTGGTGTAGGTTACGGACGGGGCCGTTTCTTCGAAGCGCGTCCCCGCTGTCGATGGCGGTGACGACGGTGCAACGTCGAACGCATCCACCACGACAGCGTCATCCGTCGCTGCCACGTTCTTCCGGCCGGTCACTTCGACCGTCAACGTGTGAGTCCCGGGTGACAGGCCCGTTGCGCTGAAGACCGCCGTCTGGGGTTGTTCAGTGGTTGAATACAAATCGAGTTCGGCAGCGAAGGCCCCATCCAGGAAGACGCGAGCGATTCCGGCCCAGGGCGCGCGGAAGCCGATCCAGCTGACCGACGTCCCGCTAAAGGTGAACGTAGCTCGCGCGCCCGCCGAGCGATTGAACGAGGCGGTCGCGCCACTCCATCCTCTGCTTCGACTCCCATGCCACCACCCGGCCGGTTGCCCTGGCGCGGGAGTACCGTCGGTGTACGTGATCGACAGATCCGTGTTTTCAAAGCGCGTCGCTGCGAGCGTCGCCGGTGGTGCGTTGGACACCGTGACCGTGATCGGGGCGGAGGTGGTCGTGTTGCCGGCCGCGTCACGGGCGACCGCCGTCAGCGTGTGGCTGCTGCCATTGGCGGCGGTCGTGGTGTCCCAGGCGCGCGAGTAGGGCGCGCTGGTGTCCTCCGTACCCAGCGCCGCCCCGTCCACGAAGAACTGGACCCCCGCAACGCCGACATTGTCCGTGGCGCTGGCCGTCACCGTCACTGTCCCCGAGACCGTGGCCCCGCCGCTCGGCGAGGTGATCGCCACCGTCGGCGGCGTCGTGTCGGCATTCGCAACGGTCACGGTGACCGGGCCGGAGGTCGCCGTGTTGCCGGCCGCGTCGCGGGCGACCGCCGTCAGCGTGTGGGTGCTGCCATTGGCGACGGTCGTGGTGTCCCAGGTGCGCGAGTAGGGCGCCGTGGTGTCCTCCGTACCCAGCGCCGCCCCGTCCACGAAGAACTGAACCCCCGCAACGCCGACATTGTCCGTGGCGCTGGCCGTCACCGTCACTGTCCCCGAGACGGTGGCCCCGCCGCTCGGCGAGGTGATCGCCACCGTCGGCGGCGTCGTATCGCCATTCGCGACGGTCACCGTGACCGGGTTGGAGGTGTACCGGAGGCCGAGCAGATCTCGCGCGACCGCCGTCAGCGTGTGGGTGCTGCCATTGGCGGCGGTCGTGGTGTCCCAGGGGCGCGAGTAGGGCGCGGTGGTGTCCTCCGTGCCCAGCGCTACCCCGTCCACGAAGAACTGGACCCCCGCAACGGTGATCGAACCGATAATGCTTACGCTCGCGGTGACCGTGATTGTGCCGCCGACAGGGGAGCCGGAAGTTGGGGACGTGATGGTGACTATCAGGCTGCCTAGTTGTGCCGAAGCCGGTGGCGGCGACATCAAGGCCCAGCCAAGAGTCACTAACAGGGCTATGGCCTTCGCAAATTTTACACAGGATGCTCGAACTCGCCTGTTCACTCCGCGCTCTTTTTCCAGGGTCAGCACCGTTTCTGCTGGGTCTCGGCGGCGTTTGGTTCGGTCACCGGCTTGTGCCGAGCTCGACCACTGGCGGAGGAGAGCCTGTCGTGGCGACTGCCGCACGCGCCATTAAAAAATCGGCGATTCGGGCAATGGACCTGAAATTGTCGAGCTCCAGTTCGTCGACGGACGTCGTGACGCCGAATTCTTGTTCCAGCTGAACGAGTAACTCAACGAACGCGAGCGAGTCCAGGGCGCCCGTGTCAAACAGATCGGTGTGGACCGAGGGGATATCGAGGTTCAAGGCGCGCAAGAACAACCGGGTGATTCGATCATGCAAAGAGGCGGCCTCGACCATGTCAAATCTCCTTGTGCTCGGACGCGAGGAGATCGAACCACAGGCGGTCATACGGCCGGCCGTCGATGTAATGACACTCTCGCTGCCGGCCGATCGGCCTGAAGTTGACACGTCGCGCGATACGGATGGACGGATTGTGCTCGACGACCCAGGTGTTGATGGCGTGGAGCCCCAGTTCAAGGAACCCGAGAGTGAGCATCTTGGAAGCTGCGCGGCTCGCGTAGCCTTGACCAGCGTAGGACTTGTCGCCGAGCACGACCCAGAGGTTGGCAG
>Ga0066710_100001001_pt1 | contig 19692 bp, 19 predicted proteins | sample GraSoiAngelo_159_FD_79666 | JGI IMG/M metagenome (GOLD analysis project Ga0066710, IMG submission 79666) | Grasslands soil microbial communities from the Angelo Coastal Reserve, California, USA - 14_1009_16_40cm | ecosystem: Environmental > Terrestrial > Soil > Grasslands | place: USA...
CACGGATTTCCGCCTCCACCTGCTGAAGCCCTGTGATCAGCTTCGAGGTCTCTTTCGCGCTCAAGACGCCGGCGCGCTGGAGTGCCCGGCAATGGGCCATACTACCGGCGATGTCATGCCGATACAGCCGGCGGTCGATCGCGACCGAAGAGGTAAAGGCCTCCACGCGGGGATCCGTCCCGGCCTTAAAGCGGCCGGCCCATGGCTTTTTGGGAACGATCTTGCGCACCGTCATCCCCGCCCTATGCCCTTGGTCTTCGTGCGGGCCGCCCTGATCGCCAGGCGCAGTCCATTGAGACGGATAAAGCCTTCCGCGTCCTTCTGCCGATAGACGTCATCCTCCTCGAAGGTCGCCATATCGAGACGGTACAGCGACCGCGGCGACCGGCGGCCGACAACACTGCAGGAGCCCTTGTAGAGCTTGAGGCGCGCCGTACCGGTGACGTCCCGTTGCGCCTCGTCCATCGCAGCCTGAAGCATTTCGCGCTCCGGGGCGTTCCAATATCCGTAGTAAATCATCTCGGCGTACCGCGGGATGAGAGACTCGCGCAGGTGCAGAACCTCCCGGTCGAGCGTGAGCGATTCCACCGCCCGGTGCGCGACATGCAGTATCGTCCCGCCGGGCGTCTCGTACACCCCGCGTGATTTCATGCCCACATAGCGATTTTCGACCAGATCCACCCGTCCCACTCCGTGGGCTCCGCCCACATCATTGAGATGCGACAGCAAGGCAGCCGGCGACAACAGCTTGCCGTTGACCGCTACTGGATCGCCCTGTTCGTAATCAATTTCGAGGTAGACAGGTTTTGCCGGAGCCTTGTCGGGGGAGACGGTCATTTGAAAAATTTCCTCCGGCGCCTCCTCCCATGGGTCCTCCAGAATGCCCCCCTCATAGCTCACATGGAAGTGATTGCGGTCCGTGCTGTAAGGCTTGTCCTTCGTCGCCGTCACGGGGATGCCATGGCGCTTGGCATATTCGATGAGATCGCGCCGGGAACGAAAGGTCCATTCCCGCCACGGGGCAATGATCTTGATCGAAGGATTCAGGGCCAGATACGTCAACTCGAACCGCATCTGATCGTTGCCCTTGCCCGTGGCTCCGTGTGCGACGGCGTCGGTCCCTTCCCGTTCGGCGATTTCAATCTGGCGACGGGCGATCAGCGGCCGGGCGATGGAAGTGCCGAGCAGATACGTACCTTCGTAGACGGCATTGGCGCGAAGCATCGGGAAAATATAGTCGCGGACGAAGGTTTCGCGAAGGTCCTCGATGTACACCTTACTGGCGCCCATTTTCATCGCCTTGGCCTTCACGGCCCTCATGTCCTCACCTTGACCGAGGTCGGCACAGAACGCGATCACCTGGTAGCCGAGGGTCTCGCGCATCCACTTTAGGATGACGGAGGTGTCGAGGCCGCCGGAATACGCCAACACAACTTTTTTGACGGGAGCGTCTCCGTGGGACATGGGGTCAGCGATCCTTCAGAAGCCGAATAAGAATGGCCTTCTGCACATGCAGCCGATTTTCAGCCTGATCGAGGATCACGGAGTGAGGGCCATCCAGGACAGCGGTCGTGATTTCCTGCCCACGATGGGCCGGCAAGCAATGCATGACGATGGCATCGGGTTTGGCGGAGGCCAATAGCCGCTCATTCAACTGATAGGGATTCAACACCTTGACTCGTCGTGCCTGTTCTTTCTCCTGCCCCATGCTGGTCCAGACATCTGTATACAAGACGTCGGCACCTTTTACCGCGACAAACGGGTCGCGGAGAATCTCAATCGCGGCGCCGGTCCGATGCGCGCGTTCACGCGCCCAGTCCACAATTGAGGCATCCGGTTCATAGCCCGAGGGACAGGCGACGCTGATGGCCATCCCCATGATCGCCGCGCCCTCGAGAAGCGAATTCGCCACGTTGTTGCCGTCCCCCACGTAGGCGATCTTGACGCCTTTCAGCCACCGCTTTTTCTCACGCACCGTGAACAGATCCGCCAGGACCTGACAGGGATGGTGAAGATCGGTCAGTCCATTAATCACAGGGATCGTCGCGTTTCGGGCCCATTCTTCAACGGTATGATGCTCGTAGGAGCGTATGACCAATCCGTCGAGGTAGCGGGACAGCACCTTCGCCGTATCCGAAATGCTTTCCCCGCGGCGCATTTGAATGTCGCTGACTGAAAGAAACAACGATTGACCGCCGAGTTGGTTCATCCCCGTTTCGAACGACACACGGGTACGCGTCGATGGCTTTTCGAAGAACAGACCAAGCGTTTTCCCGCTCAGTCTCTGCGTCGGGAGGGCGCGCCGGCGCATGGCCTTCAACTGGGCCGCTTCCCGAAAGATCGACTGCATCACCTCGCGCGAAAGATCGTGGACCGTCAATAGATGGGTCTGGTGCGGGGTCATCGGCTCGCCTGAATCACGTCACCGAGCGTAGCGACGACCCGATCTATCTCAGACTGGCTCACGATAAGCGGGGGGACAAAACGCAGGACACGATCACTTGTCGCATTCGCCAGCACACCGCGCTTACGAAGACCCTCCACCAATTCCCGTGCATCGCAGGAAACCTCGATGCCGATCAACAGTCCCATCCCGCGAATCTCCTTGATGGTCGGACATCCGCCTTGAAGATCTTCAAGCGATTTTCGGAAGTGCTCACCCATCCGGGCGCAGTGTCCAAGGATATCCTGGTCCTCCAGGATGACCTCCAGCACCGCCACTGCCGCCGCGCAGGCTAACGGGTTGCCTCCGAACGTGGATGCATGGCTGCCCGGCACAAATACTTTCGCCACAGCATCGGTAGCAAGACAGGCGCCGATCGCGACCCCGCCGCCCAATCCTTTGGCCAGCGTCATGACGTCGGGCGCGACGCCGAAGTGCTCATAGGCGAAGAGCCGGCCCGTACGGCCAATGCCGGTCTGGACTTCATCGAACATGAGCAGCGCGCCGCGTTCCGAACAAATGTCCCGACAGGCCTTGAGATAACCCTGCGTCGCAACCCATACCCCGCCCTCACCTTGGACGGGTTCTAGAAGCACCGCCGCTGTTTTCGTCGTCACGGCCTGACTGAGTGCCTCCACATCATTGAACGGAACGTACCGGAACCCCTCCGGCAATGGTTCATACCCTTTTTGCACCTTGTCCTGACCGGTCGCCGTCAGCGTGGCAAGCGTCCGGCCGTGAAAAGAATTCACCATGGAGACAATTTCAAACCGTCCCGCTCCATCACGCTCATGCGCCCAACGACGCGCGAGCTTGATCGCCGCCTCGTTAGCTTCGGCGCCGCTATTGCAAAAGAACACTTTGTCGGCAAACGAATGGTCAACGAGCACACGAGCCAGGCTTATTTGTGGCTCTGTGTAGAACAAATTCGACGCATGCAACAAGCTCTGCGCCTGCTTCTGGATCGCGAGAGTCACTTTGGGATGGCAATGCCCAAGCGCGTTAACAGCGATACCCGCGAGAAAATCGAGGTATTCCCGGCCTTCCATGTCATAGACGCGAGTGCCGTGCCCACGGGAAATTCCGACAGGGTACCGGGTATAGGTGTTCATCAAGTACTGGCGGGCGCCTTGTACCAGTTCTTCGGTCAGCATGGTTGTGCCTGGAGTTAAGGTCTAGAGGTTAGCATAAAAACCGTCCCCAACGCAACATAAGACCAAGAAAAATAAAGCCTTTGACCCGTCACGTCGAAAATGAAAGGGGCTCACGGCCATACAGTCGTGAGCCCCTGAAATCGTTTGTGAGAGACGATTACGGCTACTTGAATGCTTCCTTGAGCAGGGGCTCAATCTCTCCCTTTTTCTCCATCGGATCAAGGATGTCCGTATCGCCATAGAACTTTCCATTGATGAACACCTTCGGTAACGTGGGCCAGTTGGTCATTTTGGTCAGGGCTTCTCGTTTGGCCGGGTTCGGAAGGGCGTCGATCAATTCATAGGGATAGCCATATTTGTCGAAGAACTGCATCGTTTCCCTGGTGAATCCGCACATAGGCGCTGCTTTGGTCCCCTTACCATAAATTAAAATTTTATGGGTTTTAATTTCTCGCTCGATCTCCTCAATGATCGGATCTGCCGCCATGACAACCTCCCTCTAGCTATACGCCGTCTGTTGTTTCTGCTTTGATTTCAAGCGCGTGAATGCGGCCGTCTTTCATTGGTTCGGCCAACGCGCTATAGACGAGTCGGTGCCGGTCAAGCAGGTTTTTCCCTTTGAATGCGTCCGACACCACTCGAATGTTGAAGTGGTCCATTGTCCCTGTCCGGTCCGTGACCGAGACCGACGCGTCAGGCATAGCCTGTTGGATATATTTTGTGAGCGTTTCCGTGGTGATCATGGAATCTCAGTTTAAGAGAAGTATCCCCTCGGCCCCGATATCAAGCGGCCAGCACCGCTCGCAAGCTTTGGTGGAGGGTAGGGGATTTGAACCCCCGACCCCGACGTTGCGAACGTCGTGCTCTCCCAGCTGAGCTAACCCCCCATCCCCGCCGATTTCGAATATGGAGTATACAACAGTCGTAGAGACGGCACCAAGAGCGTCGTTTAACGAATTCGTACGCGTCGTCCCTCGACCAGGAGACGGTTTTCCGCATACAATTGAATAGCCTCCGGATAGAGCCGGTGCTCTTCCAGGAGGATGCGGGCAGATAAGGATTCTTCCGTATCGTCCTCATATACAGGCACAGTCGCTTGGCGAATGATCGGCCCCGCGTCCACTCCCTCCGTGACGAAGTGCACGGTGCAGCCGGCCATTTTCACCCCCCACTCAAGGGCCTGGCGCTGCGCCGCCAACCCAGGAAATGAGGGGAGCAAGGAAGGATGAATATTCATCATCCGATTAGAATAGGCGTCAAGGAGTATCGGCGTTACGATCTTCATGTAACCGGCTAACACAACCAGTTCCACATCATGCTTTCGCAAGCACTCCAAGATGGCGCCATCGTAAGCTTCCCGGCCGGAGGTGGCTTTGGGATCGAGAAATATCGCCGGCGTGCCACAGCGCCTGGCTCTTTCGAGGGCTGGCGCGTCAGCTTTATTGCTGATGACTACTGCCAGAACGGCATTGAGCCGCCTCTGGTCAATCGCATCAATGATGGCTTGAAGATTGGACCCTCGTCCTGAGGCCAGGACGCCGAGCCGGAGATTAGACATACCGGACAGCGCGTTCACCCTTTTCAATCTCGCCGATTCTGTAGGCCGTATCCCCTGAGTCATGCGCAAGCCGGATGACATCGGAGGCGGCTTGCGGGGGAACAATGAGGACTAAGCCAATGCCAAGGTTAAACACACGAGCCATTTCCTCCGGCTCGACTTTTCCCCGCCCCTGGATGAGGTCGAAGATTGCCGGCCGTGGCCATGCGGCCCTGGTAATGGTCGCCGAGCAGCCCTCTGGAAGAACACGAGGCACATTCTCCGTCAAGCCGCCGCCCGTGATATGGGCCATGCCATGAATTTCAAAAGATCGCACAAGGGCAAGAATCGTTCTAACATAAATCCTTGTTGGCTGGAGTAGGACATCTCCCAGCGCGTCACCCAGCCCCTGGGGCTGCTCATCGAGGGCCATCCCGCCTTCGTCCAGCAATACGCGGCGGGCAAGCGAGTACCCATTGCTGTGCAATCCACTGGATGCAAGGCCGATGACAATATCGCCGTGCTCCACGCGGCTACCATCGATCATGCGATCCCGTTCAACGACCCCGACCGCGAAGCCGGCCAGGTCATATTCTCCTGCGGCATAGAACCCCGGCATCTCGGCAGTCTCGCCCCCGATGAGTGCGCAGCCCGCCTGGCGACAGCCGTCGGCAATGCCGGAAATGATGGTCTCCGCTTGACCGACCACCAATTTTCCGACCGCTAGGTAGTCCAAAAAAAACAATGGCTCGGCTCCGCACACAGCCACATCGTTCGCACACATGGCAACAAGGTCGATTCCCACGGTTCCATGTCGTCCGGTGAGAAAGGCAATTTTTAGCTTTGTGCCGACACCGTCGGTTCCCGACACTAAAACCGGATCACGATAGGCTTTGGAATCAAAGCGGAACAATCCCCCGAAGCCTCCGATATCAGTGAGGACTTCACGCCGGAAGGTCGAGCGGACGATAGGTCGAATCCGCCGGACCACCTCATTGCCGGCTTCGATATCAACCCCTGATTTTTTATAATCCATCGAATCAATGACACTCTTTGGCGAATCGGGCGGCATCTTATCGGAAGAGTCCGGAACAGGTCAAACGCGGGAATTGAGTACCATGCTTCATGGATTTCCACCCAAGATGAGAAGTTCCCTGCCACCTTTTCTTCTCTGCTACCAACTTACGACATCGCTAAGAATATTCAACACATGGAAGAGTACTGCGATGTCTTAGGGAATATCTGTACTTGCAGGGTCTGTTTCTAGTCGAATGAAAAATCTAAGTATTTGTATATGGCATCTGCCTTGCTCACTTTTACCATCGTCACCAGCGTTTTCTACACACAATATGGAGGGCAGGCAATGTTAATGGAAAAACAGGAAGAGCTGAAGAATCAACTCTTGACCGTGAAAGAGGTCGCCACCTACCTGGTCGTGACCGAAAGGACCGTTTATCGGTTAGTGAAGGACCGCCGCTTTCCTGCATTCAAGGTCGGAGGACAGTGGCGTTTCAAAGTTGATCTGATCGAGGCATGGATGCGCAGGGATCGGTCGTTCGAGTACGAAGAAGCCAATGCCTAAATTAGACACGGCCGGTCAACTCGACAAGTGTTTCGACGTGCATGGTTTGCGGGAACATGTCGAACCCTTGAATCCGACTTACGTGGTATCCGGCCGTTCGCATTCCCCGGACATCTCGGGCCACCGTCGGCGGATCGCATGAGAGATAGAGGATCCACCGCGGCCGTAAGCGGAGAAGCTCCGCCAGACCTTCTTTACTAAGACCGCTTCGCGGTGGATCGAGTACGATTACATCGTACTCTTCTGGTTTGCTGATTCGCATGATCGCTTCCGCAGAGTCCGAGCGAAATCGGCAATTCCTAATGCGGTTGAGTTTGGCCGTCTCGCGCGCATTCGTCAGCGCCGTGCGGTGCCCCTCGACCAGAGTGACCAGGGCTCCTTCCCGAGCAATCGGCAGTCCGAAATTGCCGACTCCCGCGTAGAGCTCCAGAACACGAAGGGGCTCAGAACCGCGCATCGCCGTTACCCAATCCATGACCGTCCGGACCAACGTCTCGTTCAGTTTAAAATTTGCCTGCGTAAAAGAGCGCTCGCCGAACAAGAATGTCACTCCGGCCACGGCCTCGGCCAGAGTCAAATTCCCATCCGTCCATCGGCGTGAATGCTCCCCTCGCCCGACGATCAAGCTTTGCCCTTTGAGGTTTGGGATATTGCTCCGAACAGCCGCGAACCACGCCTCGGCTTGACGGCGAGTGGCGTGTTCTCCCAGGTATTGGACCACGAGTTCACCAGACGTAAAGGACATGCCAAGGCGAACTTCACGCAAGTTACTCGCAATAGCGCCTCCCACCGCCAATAGATCGTTAATGGCGCGCACGGCATCATTCAGTGCCGGTGGGAGCAGGAGGCACGTCTCGATGCGTACAGGCCGATGACTTTTTTCTTCGTAATAAGCCAACCCTGGCGGCTGACCGGCCACCGCAGCCACCGCGAATCTCGCACGATTTCGATAACCAAAGACCTCGGGAGAAGGCACGAGTGGCGGCACGATGAGGTCCGTGAGCCCCCCGACCCTCGCCAAGGTCTCTGCAAGAACGTTCCGTTTGAGCGTCAGCTGCGCTGCCGCAGTCGCATGCTGGAGCTGGCACCCTCCGCACTGTCCATATACAGCGCAGGGCGCTTCGACACGATCGGAAGAAGGTGAAACGACATCCAGCAAGCGTCCTTCGGCAAAGCCTTTGCGTTGGCGTTCAAGATGAACGCTCACTGACTCCCCTGGGAGCACACCGGGAACAAAGACCGCTAATGATCCCTCATACGCGAGGCCCGCACCGCCATGGATGAGTTTCTCAATCTGGACGAGTACGGTTTTGTCGGCTACCGGGGCAGGCATGGCAAGAGCAGTGTAACATGAACATAGCCGTCAGGACCCCTGAGCGGAAATCCGAAAAGGGCGCAATGGGTGTTAGCTTTCCGGGCGGACTTCGATACCGAGCAATTTAATCTTTCGGTGCAGGTGGCTACGCTCGATCTTCAGGTCATCGGCCGTCTTGGAAACGTTCCACGCCCGCTCCCTCAATTTGCGTCCGATGTATTCACGCTCAAAGGCCGCACGCGCCTCACGAAGAGAGGCGTAATCGAATGCGGAAGGCACCTGCGGGACATGGAACACGACCTGGCGGACAAGCGGTTCCACGTCGGCAGCCTCGATGTCCGGCCCGCGCGCCATGATCATCACCCGCTCCACGAGATTCCGCAGCTCCCGCACATTGCCCGGCCAATCGTGCCTCGACAGGACATCGAGAGCCTCCTGCGTAATCGCACGCGGGCGCAGTCCCTGCTCCTCCACGTTCACCTGAATGAAATGCCGCACGAGCGCGGGAATATCCTCGCGACGATCACGAAGCGCCGGCACGTCAAGCGGGAGGACAGCCAGCCTGAAATAAAGATCCTCCCGGAAGGCACCTTTACGGATCTCATCGACCAGGGTCTTGTTCGAGGCGGCAATCACCCGGACATCGACTTTGATCAACTTGGTGCCCCCAAGACGCTGAAAACGCTGTTCCTGCAGGACCCGGAGCACCTTCGCCTGGGTTGCGACACTCATGTCCCCCACTTCGTCCAAGAAGAGTGTGCCGCCATCGGCCAGTTCGAACTGTCCGCGGCGGGTACTGGTGGCCCCTGTGAAGGCCCCTCGTTCGTGGCCGAACAGTTCGCTTTCGATCAATGTTTCGGGAATGGCTGCGCAGTTGACTTCGATGAAAGGGCGATCGGCGCGAGGACTTTGAAGATGGATGGCGCGGGCGACGAGTTCTTTCCCCGTTCCATTTTCGCCGGAGATCAACACGCGGCTGGGCGCTGGACCTGCGGTCGCAATCTGGCGGCGCAGCTCGACCATGACCACGCTGTCTCCCACCATCTTGACTCGTCGGGTCGTCTGTTCTTTGAGCGCCTGATTCTCCTGTTCAAGCTTCAACTCATGCAGCGCATGGTGAACGAGCAGGGTGACTTTTTCGAGTGACAGGGGCTTCTCGATGTAATCGTACGCACCCATCTTGATCGCTTTGACGGCCGATTCGATCGACCCATGGCCTGACATCATCACGACGAGCAGGCGCGGGTTGATCTCCAAGGCGCGCCGTAGCGTTTCGATACCGTCGAGTTCAGGCATCCAAATGTCGAGAAGGACGAGGTCCGGCGGATCGGATTTGAGAAGTTTCAACGCGTCCTGGCCGCTTTTGGCGACGGCGATATCGTACCCCTCATCTTCCAGGATGCCGGTGAGGGCATTCAGGATGGCCGGTTCGTCGTCAACGAGCAGAATCCGCGTGGTCATCGGCTCGGATCCATCATGCCGGCAACTCGATGGTGAAAATCGCGCCCTCGGGGGGGTGGTTCGCAGCTCGGATACGGCCGTCATGGTCGGAGATGATGCGATGCACAATCGCCAGCCCGAGGCCCGTGCCCGTCTTCTTCTTCGAAAAATAGGGCAGGAAAAGATTGTCCTGGTCACCGGGTTGAATCCCGACGCCTTCATCGGCGATCTCGATGATGACCTTTCGATCCCGGGCTTCATGTCGGGTCGTGACCCAAAGCCGCCCGCTTCCATTCATGGCCTGGATAGCATTGTCGAACACATTGACGAAGACACGCTTGAGCTGCTCGCGGTCGATCATGATCGCGGGCACCTGTTCATCCAACTGCGTGACGAATTGAATGTCGCGATGTGCGCTCTTATACAAGAGGATCACGTCCCGCAAGACCGGATGCAAGGATTGCCGTTCCATTACGCAGGCGGGCATACGCGCGAAGTTTGAGAACTCGTCCACCATACGCTTCAGGCTGTTGACTTCGTTCACGATCGTCAGGGTGGATTGGTCGAAAATGTCATTGAAGTCGGCGGCTTTCTCGAAAAACTTCTTCCGCAGACGCTGCGCGGAGAGTTGAATCGGCGTGAGGGGATTCTTGATTTCGTGCGCGATGCGCTGCGCGACCTCCTGCCAGGCCGCGGCCTTTTGGGCTTTGATCAATGCCGAGAGGTCTTCGAACACGATCACGACGCCAAGGTCCCGCCCCTGCTCGTTCCGCAGTCTCGAGGCGTTCAGACCCAGCACCAGCAGGCTTCCTCGCAGTTCCGCCTGCCCTTCCCATGCCACCGTTTCGCGCGTCCCGGCGCGCAGTCGTTCGACAAGGTCCGTGAACATCTCCAACCCCAGCGGCTTGAACACGTCGCTCAGCGAGACGCCGCGGATGTCCTCAGCCTTCAGACTCAGGATCCGTTCGGCGGAGCGATTGACCGTCGTCAGGCGGCTTTCCGAATCCACCGAAATGACGCCGCTGCCGATATTGTCGAGCACCGTCTCGATGTAGGCCCGGCGACGCTCCAGTTCAAGGTTGGAGTTCTGCAGGGAAAGGTTGACATGCTCCAACTGCGCTTTGCTGACTTGCAGGTCCTGAGTCATGCGATTGAACGATTCGACCAGAACCCCGATTTCATCGTTCGCTCTCGCGGTAATCCGAAAACTGAGATCGCCGGCGGCGACCGCCTTGGTACCTTCCGCAAGCTTCTTGATCGGTACGGTGATGCCCTTGGCGATCTGAAACCCAAACCAGGTGCCGGAGAGGATGATGACCAGCGCGATGCCGATGACCAGGGCAATGTACTGTGCTTTGATCGGATTCTTGTAGGATTTGGCCTCTTTGAAGTTTCTGTAGGTTTTCAGTACACGATCCATCTTCGCCACGAGGGCTTCCGACAAATACGTGTCCACCACCACCACGCCCGCCGCTTCGCCGGGCGCTTTAACCGATGGAATCGTCACTGCTGAGCGGATCAGATCGCCGTTCTCCGTGAATTGGAAGGAGTTGATCTCTCCGCTGGCCAAGGCCTTTTCGACGATGCGATTTTCAGGATCGTCCAGGATGTTCAACGGAATTCGGCGATCCACGGAGCGGGTCAGCAGCTCCTGACTGGCGGAATACACTTCGACGCCTCCCACCCCATACTCCATCCGCTTACGTTGCATAGTCAGGACCAGCGTCTCTTGGTGCTCGGTCGCCAGCAACCCATCGGCATAGATTTCCCGACTGATGGCACGCGCGGAGTTCAACGCCACCGTTTCGTGCCCTCGACGGTGAGCCAGCGCGACATCTTCCGAATCCTTGAGCGCGTGTTCCACTTCCTGGCCGAACCAGTTATCGATGCTTTTCGAAAGCAGACCGCCGGCAAGACCAACCAGCAGCACAGAAGGGATCAGCGTGAAGCCGACGAAGGCGGCGATCAATTTATTGCGGAAGCCGGATCCCAGCAGCCGCTGCCGGCGCTCGAAATAGGCCTTGACCAGGTTGCGTGACAGAAGAAGCAGCAACACCACGAGAAGGATGATGTCGACGTTTAGGAGCGCCAGGACCAGGATATTACTGGGGACGAACGGAGTCGGTTGCGTCTGGTCGGAGAAGTAGACGGTCAGAATGACCATGGGGAGGAGGAAAGACAGGACAATCAAAACCGGACGCAGGTAATGACTCGGACGCTCGGCGTCCGGCTTGGCATGGGTGACCATTGGGCCGTGCTTCACAGGCGCATTCTAACCGGGGCACCTGCCGACGTCAATGAAATCGACGTCGATGAGACATCGTAACTTAAGTATAAAAACGTAGAGAAAAAAGAATTGGGGGACGCGGCTCAGGGCTTCGAAGCCTTCTCGACATATTTGATCCGGAGGGTATAGAGCATTTCTTCGAGAATCGTTTCTTCGTCTTTGTTGAGGTTGCCTTTGGTTTTGCCTTCCAACATCGTGAGGATGTCGATGATCTCCTGCGCGTGGCCGAGGTTGGGAGCGGTCGCGGAGGCGCCCGCATTCGGATTCTCGCCTAACAGCATGAGCGCAGAGGTCCCCAGCGAGTAGACGAAGGTCAGAAAATTCATGGGCGGAACTGCCTTCCCGTGCGGGTCTGGTGCCGTCTCACTTTTAAGAGTGGATGCCGGCTCCGCCGATTCGGTTGGTTTGGTTTCGGACTCCGCCCCTCGGCCGCGCCGGTCTCGAATGACAAAGCCTCGTTCCTCTTCCGCCATGGTCACCTCCTGTGGGACGCATAAAAATACCATAGCGCCGGAATGGTACTCAAGCCGCCTCAGGGCCCTCCCAAATCAGTCCTTGTTCTCTTATAATAGCGAATTTGGAGGGGCGACGATGTCGGCACAGTTCGACGAAGTTGTGAAGATCATGGCGACCCTTCGGGACGAAGGCGGATGCCCCTGGGACCGCAAACAGACGCCCCAGTCGTTAGCCCCCTATCTCATCGAAGAGGCCTATGAGGTCCTGGAGACCATTGACGCACAAGACGATTCCAAGCTGAAGGAAGAATTGGGCGATGTCCTTTTGCAGGTTCTTTTCCATGCGCAGATCGGCCGGGAGCGCCAAACCTTCACCATCGAGGATGTCTTACGAACCTTGGCCGACAAGCTGGTCCGGCGCCATCCGCACGTCTTTGGAGAGACGACGGTCAAGGATGCCGCGGAGGTGGTGCACCGCTGGGAGGAAATCAAGCGACAGGAAAAGGCGGACAATGGGGATGAGGAATCGGCCCTAGACGGAGTGCCGAAAGCTCTCCCCGCGCTTCTGAGAGCCTATCAGCTCCAGGTGCGGGCGGCACGAGTTGGATTCGATTGGCGGCAGGACGAAAGCGGCTATGCGCAAGTCGTGGCAAAAGTGCAGGAGGAATTGCGGGAGCTGGACGCGGCGCGCAGCGGCGCCGCGCGTCAGGCCGGCGATGCCGGACGGCAACGGCTCGAGGAGGAAGTCGGGGACGTTCTTTTTTCACTCGTCAATCTGGCCCGAACATTGAAGATCAATCCCGAAGAGGCGTTGCGCAAGGCGGACAATCGGTTTGCCGCGCGGTTTCAGCATATGGAGCGAATGGCCAAGACCGATGGCCGCACCCTCGCTGAAATGACCCTCCCAGAAAAGGACCTCCTTTGGGAACAAGCCAAGGCGGCCGAGCGCGAAGGATTGTGATCATGGCGGATGATCAGGCACAAGGTGGTCCTGCATCGTATCGGGCTCCCGGAGGTCCGGCGCCGGATGAGCCTACCCGGGGGCACCCCGTCAAAGCCATGTTGGGAGGCATTCTTGTTCTGTGGCTGTTCCTGTGGATCATCATTCCGAATCCCAAGGATCAGCCGATAGATCCGACCACAGGTGCGACGAAAACGACGCCGGGCATGACGACCGGCACCCCGAATGTCCCGCACGTCACCTCGCGTACGGTCGCAGAACTCCAGGACTTCAATGTCGTTGCGGTCCTCGTACCGCCGGACACGACGGACGAGCAGGTAGGGCATCTGCTGAGCCGCCTCAAAACGGCCCGCATCGACGGTACGTTGGGGCAGTATATTCCGGCGACCAGCAGGGGCAACAAGCTCGGCCCTCATGCCATTGCCGACATTTATGTATTTTCTGACGGCAAATGGGCCACAGCCACCGCCCTACGAGCCGTCGTCGAAGGCCGTCATAACGCCGCGGACGCAAAGATAGGCGGCATGACGTTCGATGAAGTGGCCCCGCATGTCCGGGGACATTACATGATCAACTTGCACGAGCCCGATCACCGCGACCGCGCTTCCGTCGGCTATGCCGACGAGGAAGCCGGCTACCACGGCCCGGGCTATCGGGAACTATTTTGACTTAAATCGGCCCTCCTCAAAAGTTACCACGCTGCCCCCCTAAAGATTCTTCTCTTTGAAACTGAATTGTGTATCGTTAGAGGGTGTTTTTACGGGCAACCGCACCAGGAACAAGCGATATGGCAACATTTGCCAAAAAAATCGCGACAGCCAAACACATCTTTGACAGTGATGGTTTCGGAGGCTTGGCCGCGACGCTGCGGCACAAACTGACGGAACCTATCTTGAACTATTGGGGACAGGACCATTGGTGGGCGGGAAGGCTCGTCGAATTGACCGGCAATAGGGTCCATATTGACGGCTGTCGGTTTAGCGTCAACAGTTTCGCCATCAAGACGGAAATCAAAAGTCGCTTTCTGCTGGGAACCTACGAAGAAGCGGAACGGAATGCGATCAGGCGCTTCCTCGATCCCAGCTTGCCGGTGGTCGAGTTTGGTGCCAGCGTCGGGGTCATCGCATGTCTGACCAATCACATGCTCAAAGATCCCAGGCGACATGTCGTGGTGGAAGCCAACCCCGCGCTCTTACCTTTGCTGAAGGCGAATTGCGAGCGCAACGATTGTCGGTTCACCGTTCTACATAGCGCTGTGGCGTATGGCAGTGATGAGGTGCTCTTTTATCAGAATGAAGAAGATTATTTGGCGAGCAGCGTTCAGCTGCCCTCCCACAAACCCGTGTGCATCCCGACCATCAATTTGAAGCAGGTGCTGGATCGATTTGCATTCGAACACTGCACGCTGGTCTGCGATATCGAGGGAGGAGAGCGGGATGTCATTTTCCGGGAAACGGCGGTCCTGCGTGATCGCGTTGCGATGATTATCGTGGAAGTCCATGAAAAAGTGCTCGGAGCCGAGGTCGTCCATGCCCTGTTTTCCACGCTCCAAGAGATTGGATTTCACGCTCTCTATGCCGAGCGTGAGACCTACGTCTTTCAAAAGGCCTGAACTCTCCTACACCTGGAACTGGGCGTCGTAGAGCGTGCGATAGATGCCGCCGCGGGCGAGCAAGACCTCGTGCGTGCCCTCTTCCACCAGACGGCCGCCGTCCACGACGAAGATCCGGTCCACGTGGCGCAACGTGGACAGCCGATGAGCAATGATGAAGGTCGTGCGGTTGCGGGTCAGCTCTTCGAGAGCCTCCCTGATCTTCACCTCGGTCTCGGTATCGATGTTGGAGGTCGCTTCATCGAAGATGATGATCGGAGGGTCCTTCAAGAGCACCCGTGCAATCGAGATGCGCTGCTTCTGCCCGACGGAGAGCTTGACGCCCCGCTCCCCGATCCATGTGTCGTACTTCTCAGGAAGTTCGTCCACGAATTCGTGGGCGCGGGCCGCGCGCGCGACTTCCTCGATGCGGGAAGATGACGACGAGAGGTCGCCGTATGCGATATTTTCCAGCACGGTTCCATTGAAGAGAAACGGCTCTTGCTGGACGAGCCCGATCTGCTCTCGAACGTAGGCCAGCGGCAGGTCACGGAGATCGTAACCGTCCAGCAGGATGGCCCCCTCCGTGACGTCGTAGAAGCGCATCACGAGTTTGATCAGCGTGCTCTTGCCGGCGCCTGATGGTCCCACCAGTGCCACCCGCTCCCCCGCCTTCACCTCAAAATTGACGTCCTTGAGCACAGGAATATCCGGCCGGTAATGAAAGGACACGTGGCGCGCGGCGACGTCGCCCCGTAGTCTGCCGGCGGGACGGACGACTCCGGGCCGATCCGTCACTTCCGGTGGAGTGTCCAGAACTTCGAAGACACGCTCTCCGGCCGCCAAGGCGTGCTGGAGCATATGGTTCACTGAATGGATCTGATTGATCGGCACATAGAACAGCGCCAGATAGCTCAGAAAGGCGACCAGTTCGCCCACGGTCAGCGCCCCCTTCATGACCTCGCCGGTTCCATACCAGAGGATGATCACGCTGCCGAGACTGCCGACGAAGATCATGCTGGGGGAATACATGGACCACAGCGTCATCACGCGGAGGTTGCTGTCGGAATAGGCGCGGCTGCGCTCGTTAAACCGTTGTTGCTCGTGCGTCTCCCGGTTGAAGCCCATGATTTCGCGAATCCCAGACAGCGCATCCTGAAGATAGGCGTTCAGTTCGGCGGTGCTCTCGCGGACGCCGCGGTAGAAGCCGTGGACCTTGCCGGTGAAATAGGACGCGGAGTAGACGAGCACCGGAATCGGCAGCAAGGACAGGACCGCGAGCTTCCAATTGAGGGAGAACAGGATGATCGAGATGCCGATCAGCGTCAGCGACGACATGAGCAGCGATTCCAGACCGTCGATGAAGATGCGTTCCACGTGCTCCACATCGTTATTGATGCGGCTCATGATCTCGCCGGTGGAACGATTTTCGTAGTAACTGACGGACAGGCGCTGGAGGGCGGCATAGACTTCCGATCGCAGGTCATAGACCACCTGCTGCTCCAGCGTGTTGTTGAAGCGGATGCGGAGCGACGCCGCGACATTTTTCCCGGCGTGCGCCAGCAGCAGCGCGCCGATGATCAGCGGCAGGAGAGCGGGGCGATGGTCTCCGATCACATCATCAATGATGATCTTGACCAGCCAGGGAGGAAGGAGTTCCACGGCGGCGGCGACCGCCGCAGCGCCGAACGTGAGCGCGGCGAGCCGCCAGTACGGCCGGATGTACCTGAGAACGCGAAGCAGGGATTTCAGATGACTTCCACCGAGTCGGTCCGCCAATACTGGTCGAACTCTTCGATTTGGGTGAGGGTGGACAAATCTGTCATCCGATCCAGGAAGAGCTTCCCTTGGAGGTGATCGATCTCATGTTGAACGCAGATGGCGTAGAGGCCGGAGGCGTCAAGTTCCACGGGTTTGCCGTCTCGATCCAGAAATTTCACGCGCACTCCCACCGCGCGTTTGACCTTCCCGCGCAGGCCGTCCACGCTCAGACACCCCTCCCATCCTTCCGCCGTCACGGGAGACAACCCGACAATCGTCGGGTTGATCATGATGGTCTGGGGAAACCCATGCTCCTCACCCTTGCACTCCATCACTAACACCTGCTCGGAATGAGAGACCTGAGGCGCGGCGAGACCGATGCCATCGGCCGCCACCATCGTCTCAAGCATGTCGTCCAGGAATTGCTGGAAGGCTCGCGTGCCGATCGTGTCGGGTGGCACGGATTCGGCAATCTGCCGAAGAACCGGGGCACCTAATTTGACGATTTTCAGGACGGCCATTTCGACGCGTCTACAATCCTCTTGGGTGTAGAACTATGGTAACACGGGGACTTCAATGACGACAAGGGCCGGCGCGATTCCTACTTGTCGGCCCCGCCGCCTTGAATCGCAGGTTGGTCCGGGACCGGTGGCATGGGAAAGCCTCCAGGCGGCATGTTGGGTTCGGGGGGGCGGCTGACGCGATCGGGAGCGAATTGGTAACTCTCCCGAACCCCGCTCCACCACTGCGCCCACTCCTTCGACCATGCGACGCGTTCCTCCTTGGTCGATTGAACGAAATCCTGCCGCTCCACCAGCCGCCCGGTGAATCCCCACAGCGTGCGAAGGGCGCCGTCAGCCACGCTCTTGGAGTCATCCGCCAACAGGCCAATCAAGAGATCAATGACCGCCTTGTCCTTGACGTTGCGCGCTTCATACGCCACCGCATTGCGAATCGCCTCATTCGGATCACGCGCCATCGCCTGCAGCGCCGGCACGGCATTCACGGGATCCAGCCGGATCGCGGTTCGAAGCGCTTTCTCCCGTACGGCGGGAATTTCCTCAATGTTCGAGGCGAGGGCGTTGAGGAACGGCACCGCCGACTTGTCCTTGGTCAAGTACAGCGATTCGATGGCATTCATGCGCACGCGCCGGCTTGGATGTTTCAGGGCCTCCGCCAGAACCGGCACGGCCGGCGGTCCCATATGCACAAACTCGCTGATCGCCCAAAATTCCTGCTTGCCTTCCAAGAGGGGGATCAGCGCTTCGGCGCGTTTGGTCTCCTCCTCGGTGAGTGCGAAAGAGGTCTCGCCTCCCCCCATCATCAGGCCCAGACCGAGTACGACCACAGCTAATCGCAGCATTGAGACCCCGCTATTTTTTGATGATCGTGGATTCCGTGCCGCCCAGCGGCGTGCTGCCCGTGCCGCCGTCCATGGAACTGTAGCGGACGTCATCGAAATGAGTCGCGGCCGGCCCGCGCGCCCACAACCCCACCTTGCCCTGTTTGTAGCGTCCGAACTCCCACGCGCCTTCGTGAGCCGCGATGATCTGCCGGTTATCGAAAAGCGCCTCCATTTCCGAGCCGCGGATCGTCAGGCGCAAAGAATGCCACTTGCCGGTTTCCATGGACTCCACGCTCAGGTCTCCAAGCGTCTTCGCTTCTCCGTTGACGACTTTATCGATGCGGACGAGCTTTTCCTGAGGGCTGAGCCACACCACGTAGTAATTGCGCTCGTCGTCCGCGCGGAACACGACGCCGCCGCCCTGGCCGTCTCCTCCGGCCGCCGCCTTGATGCGCACCGTCAGGTCCAGATTCATCGCTTCGACGCCATCGAGAAAGATCACCTGGGACGCGGAAGTGGTCTTGCCGGAAGGGATTCGATCGAGTACGTTCGGACGAGAGACCGCCTTGGCATCCGAGGCGACTTCCCACCGTCCCGCCTCACCGTCCGTCTTGCCGATGACGAACCCGGTCGGCGGATTTCCCGGCGCATCTTTGTCGAAGGACCATTCCAGAATTGTGAAATCGGCCCATGCCGGACTTCCGCAAACCAGCGCCACCAACGCAACTATACATATTCGTCGTAACACCGATGTCTCCTATAGATTCTGTATGCGGAAGCCTCAGTATACCGTAGCGCGTTTCAGCAAATCGAGAGAGGTTATTTGACTTTGAGCTCGGTCCAGGCCCGATCGTAGGCTTTAATGGTCTCGCCCACATCCTTGATCCACTCCAGCCTGGCGACGGTGTCCTGAGACGGATAGATGGCGGGGTTCTGGGCAATCTCTTTCGGCAGCAACACACGCGCCGCCTCATTGGCACTGGCATATTTCACTTTGGTCGTGATCTGGGCCGCCATCTGCGGCTCGAGGAGAAAGTTCACGAATGCCATGGCTTCATGCTTGTGAGCCGAGGTCTTCAGGATGCAGAGATTATCCTGCCAGATGGTGCCGCCCTCCTGGGGAATCACATATTTGATGGACGGTTTCTCGGCCGCCGCGCGCACGATCGTCCCGCTCCACCCATGTGCGAGCGCCACCTCGCCAGAGATCAGGAGCTGATCGTAATTCTCGCTGGTATACGCTTTGACTAGCGGTTTTTGCGCCATCAGACGCACCTTGGCCGCCTCAAGCTTCACCAGATCCACGGTATTCAGCGACTCGCCCGCCGAGCGAAGCGCCATGCTAAAGACTTCGCGCTCGTCATTCAGGAGACTAATCTTGCCCTTGTACCGTTCGTCCCAGAGCGCCTGCCAGCTTTGCGGCGGTGACGACACCATCTCTGCATTGTACCCGATGCCCGTCGTGCCCCAGAGATACGGAATCGAATAGGTATTCTGCGGATCGTAGTAGAGGCCTGTGAGATGCGCGTACACCTGCGCAAGGTTCGGGACCTTCGACCGATCCAGTTCGGCCAGCAACCCCTGCTTGATCATGATGGAGACCATGTAATCGGACGGCACGACCACGTCGTAGCCTGAAGCGCCTCCCTGCAGCTTCGCGAGCAATTCCTCATTCGACCCGAACGTATCCGTCATGACATGGATGCCGAACCGCCGCTCGAACTCCTTGACGACTGTCTCCTCCGTATAGTCCGACCACGTAAACAGATGAAGCGTGACCTTCTTGGCATTGCCGTTATCCGACGATGGCGAACAGGCGGC
>Ga0066710_100001002_pt1 | contig 19692 bp, 16 predicted proteins | sample GraSoiAngelo_159_FD_79666 | JGI IMG/M metagenome (GOLD analysis project Ga0066710, IMG submission 79666) | Grasslands soil microbial communities from the Angelo Coastal Reserve, California, USA - 14_1009_16_40cm | ecosystem: Environmental > Terrestrial > Soil > Grasslands | place: USA...
GCGAAGGAGCGCAAGGCCGCCGTCCTCGACTGCGCCTGCGGCATCTTCTCGACCGGCAGCTACCGGGGAACGACGACTGCGGAGATCGCGCGCAGGGCCGGAGTCACCGAGCCGATTCTCTACCGCCACTTCGCGTCTAAATGCGATCTCTACCTTGCCGTGCTCGACGAGTCGTGGCGCCGATTGCGCGACCTCTGGGAGCGCGCGATCGACGCGGAGGAGGATCCCCGCTTCTGGGTGGGCGCCATGGGACGCGCCTATTTCGAGTCGAAGGATCCGAAGGTGCAATGTGCCGACCTCTGGGTGCAGGCGCTGACGGAAGCGAGCGACGAGCCCGAGATCCGGAAGTTCCTGCGCAAGCAAATGCGCGACGTGCACGGGTTCGTCGCCGACGTGATTCGCCGCTCGCAGGAGGCCGGCGGCGTGTTTCCGGATCGCGACCCGAGCGCCGAGGCCTGGATCTTCATCTCGATCGGCCTGCTCGGAACCGTCGGCCGCAGGGTCGGCGGGCTGATCCAGGACGACTTTCCCGCGATCATCACGCAGCGCAGGCGCTGGCTGACGGGCGTCGACGAGCCGCCTCCCATCCCCGACGCACATGGGATCTGATCGCGGAAAGGAAAAACCCCCGGCTGCGGCACCGGGGGTTCATTCCCTAAGCGGCGAGATTCCCACTTCCCTTGCGCCTTTTGAGGCGACGGCCCGGAGGCTTTTGGCTCTGCGGCCCAGCCAACGCCTCCGGGCCTTCCGTCGCCACATCATGGCGCGCCCCTTGCAATAGCGGCCTGGCGTCCGGCCGTGCTGCAAGGTGAACCTCACTATAGAACCGGTCCGGCGGTCAGTCAAGTAGCCCGATCAAGTGATTTTGCAATCCCCCACTTCACCTGGGTTTTCCCCATGGTCCTGCCCCTTTAGGGGGATATTTTCCGAAGGGAGCTTGCACAAAAGTGAAGCGTCCGCTTGACTTAGCAATGGAGTAGCCGCCAGTGACACGCGCGTCAACACAAACATCACTTGCTCAGGCCTCGCGCCCAGCCGCCCTGCGGCTCGGCGAGCGTCTGCGGCAGCTTCGCGTCGCCGCCGGTCTGACGCAGAGTGAGCTCGCGGGCGAGCGCTTCTCCAAGGAGTACGTCAGCCAGATCGAGCGCGGCAAGACGCGCCCGACCGGCGACACGATTGCCTGGCTCGCAGGTCAGCTGGATGTCGACGCGGGCTATCTCGCGAACGGTGTCTCCACGGACGAGCGCGGCCGTGTCGAGGCCACCCTCACCCGCGCCGAGGCTCTCGTCGAGGCGCACCGCTACGAGGAGTCCGTTGCCGAGTTCGAACAGGTCCGGCCCGCGGTCGCCGCAACCGGCGCCGCCGAGCTCGAAGCGCGTGTCCTCTCGGGCGAGGCCTGGGCCAGGATGCAGCAGGGAGAGCTTCGGGAAGCGCTCGACTTGCTCATGCGCGCGCGCACGGTCGTCGAGGGCGAGCCGTTCTCCGATCTCGACCGCTCCGAGATCTTCTACCGGCTCGGCGTCTGCCGTTACAAGCTTTCGAGCATCTCGACCGCGATCGGCCTCTTCAACGAGGCCTACGGGCTCGCCGAGCAGTCACAGCTCCCGTGCGATCTCCTCCGCTCGAACATCCTCGCCTACCGCTCGCGCTGCTACCGGCGCCAGCGCGACCTCGAGGCTGCCCGCGAAGACGTCGAGCGCGCGCTCGAGCTCGCCCAGTCGCTGGACGACAGCCCGACGATGGCCAACGTCTACGTACAGGCCTCGCTCGTCGCCGAGCGGATGGGCCATTGGGTGCTCGCGAGGAGCTACGCCGAGCGGGCGAAGAGCTACTACGAGGAGCTGAACGACCAGCGAAACCTCGCCGGCCTGCTGAACAACCTCGGCGGGCTCAACCTCATGTTGGGTAAGCCCGAGGAGGCGATCGAGTACCTGAAGTCCTCGTACTCGACGGCGCTCGACGCCGACAGCATGGAAGAGGCCGCGCAGGCCACAGGCTCACTCGCCGCCGTGCACCTCGAGCTCAACGACTTCGAGCAGGCCGAGCGCTTCGCGCGCCAGGCGCTCGATCTCCTCGAGGGCCGCGTCGACTTCCTGCACGAGATCGGCCCCTCGCAACTCGTCCTCGGCCGTGCGCTCATGGAGCAGGGCCGCTTGGACGATGCGGAGGAAGCCCTCCGTGCCGCCGATTCAAGCTTCGAGCAACTGTCCTCTGTCAGTCACCGCGCCCGCTCCTGGATCGCGCTCGGCGACCTCGCCGCGCGCAGGAGCGACGACCGAGCGGCTGCCCGTCTGTACCGGAACGCCGCCGAGGCGCTTCAGGACGTGAGGTTCTAGGAAGGAGGTGAACTGCGTGCGCTTCAAGCTGATGCTGCTGGCCATCCTGGCTTGCCAGGTCGTTTTCTTCGTCGGAGGCTTTGGGCAAGTGAGTTGGTGGGACGGGCCGTAACGGCCGAGCCTTCCTTTCCCTGCGGCCGCTCGACGGGGGTCTGAGCGGGCGGCCCCGGCTGATGGGCTCTATCCGTCCTCGCCGGTCTTCCTTTTCACATAACCGTAAGCGCCCGCCCGGGCGATCTGATGGCGCCCTAGAATCGCGCCGTCAACGAAGAAAGGGAGGGCCCTCATGGCCGAGGACGGATATGCGAAGCCGGTACTGGTCACGACCGACTGGCTCGCGGAGCATCTGAACGAGGACAAGATCGTCGTGGCGGAGGTCGACGAGGACCCCGCGCTGTACGACGAGGGACACATTCCCGGCGCGGCCAAGCTCCACTGGCGTGACGACCTCCAGGATCCGGTCGAGCGCGACCTCGTCGAGAAGGCGGACTTCGAGAAGCTCCTCGGCGAGCGCGGGATCGCGAACGACGCGACGATCGTCCTCTACGGCGACAAGAACAACTGGTTCGCGGCCTACGCGTACTGGTACCTGAAGATCTACGGACACGAGGACGTTCGGATTCTCGACGGCGGGCGCCAGAAGTGGATCGACGAAGGGCGCGACCTGACGACCGACTTGCCCTCGCCGACCTCGGCGAGCTACAGCGCGTCGGACAGGAACGAGTCGATTCGCGCCTATCGCGACTACGTGCGGGAGATCATCGACAACGCGGAGAATGCGCTCGTCGACGTGCGCAGCCCGCAGGAGTACTCGGGCGAGCTGATCGCGCCGCCCGGCTACGAGCAGGAAGGCGCACAGCGCGCCGGCCACATCCCGAAGGCGCAATCGATCCCGTGGGCGCAGGCGGTCCGCGACGACGGGACCTTCAAGACGGCCGACGAGCTGAAGGAGCTCTACGAGGGCAAGGGAGTGAGCTCGGAGAAGGAGGTCACGGCCTACTGCCGCATCGGCGAACGGAGCGCGCACACCTGGTTCGTGCTGAGCGAGCTACTCGGCTACGAGAACGTCCGCAACTACGACGGCTCGTGGACCGAGTGGGGCAATCTCGTCGACGTCCCGATCGAAAAAGGCTCTTAACGCTCGCGGAGATCCCTACCAGTCGCCGCCGGAGCCGGGCTTCGCCCGGCGGGAGGCTCACTACGAAAGAAACCACCCGAAGCGCGAACACCTCGGGCGGCTCCTGAAACCGCTGCACTTCGACCCCGCCCGCAAGGAGGGGGGAACCAGGGGTTCCCCCGCGCCCAAACCAGGGGTTCCCCCGCGTTTGTCGAACGCAAGTGGACAAAGGCTCCTCCTCTCCCCCTGACAGCGACGGCGGCTTTGTGCCGCCGTCGCCTTTCTAAAGGCTCAATTCCAGGGGAATGTGGGTTTCCCCCCGGACGTTGTGGGGGGTACAGTTCCCGCTCCCCCATGGAGTAGCCCTGTGGATATCGACGCCGCCAACGTCAAGCTGACCGACCTTGCCTCATGTGGCGGATGCGCCGCGAAGTACTCGGCTGCCCGCCTCGAGCAGCTCCTCGCCGGCTTCGTGCCCGCGGAGGCCGAGAACCTCCTCGTCGGGCTCGCTCCGGCTGACGACGCGGCGGTCTATCGCCTGGATGACGAGCGGGCTCTCATCTTCACGCTCGACTTCTTCCCGCCGATCGTCGACGATCCGGGCGACTATGGCTCGATCGCGGCGGCGAACGCCCTCAACGACGTCTTTGCCATGGGCGGTACCCCGCTGCTCGCCCTCTCGATCGCCGCCTTCCCGGAAGAGCTCCCGATGGAGATGCTTGCCCGGATCTTTGCCGCTGCCGACGAGCAGGTTCGCGCGTCCGGCGCACTGCTTGCCGGGGGTCACACGATTCGTGACGACGAGCCGAAGTACGGCCTCGCTGTCGTCGGCACGGTTCATCCGGACGGGATCTGGACGAAGGCGACGGCGCAGGCCGGGGACGCTCTCTACCTGACCAAGCCGCTCGGGACGGGGCTCATCATGACGGGGCATAAGCACGGCCAGGCGGGCTCTCAACAGCTCGACCGAGCGGTCGGCTGGATGAAGACGCTGAACAAGGATGCCGCGGACGTCCTCCGTCCACTCGCCGTGAACGCGGTGACCGACGTCACCGGCTTCGGCCTCTTCGGGCACGTGCGCGAGATGGCGGAGCGAAGTGGCGTGCGTGTGCGGCTCGAGTCGGAACGCTTCCCTGCGATCGACGGCGCGCTCGACCTCGCCCGGAAAGGCGTCCGGACGAGCGGCGATCCTCGCAACCGCGACTTCGCGGGCAGGCATCTCACCCTGAACGGTGTGCCCGAGACGCTGGTCGCGCTCGGATACGACCCTCAGACGGCAGGCGGCTTGCTCGTCTCGCTACCGGCGCAGAAGGGCCCGGCGCTCGAGGCCGAGTTCGCCGCGCATCGCCTCTTCGCGCGCCGGATCGGTTCGGTCGAAGAGGGCTCCGGCGTCGTCGTCGATTAGGGGCCGGCTCCCATGAAACGAGGGATGATCCACGGGCGGTTCCAGCCCTTCCATCGAGGCCATCTCGAGTACATGCGCGGCGCGGCCGAGCGGTGCGACGAGCTCTGGGTCGGGATCACGAACCCCGATCCGGCGCGGGTCAAGCCGGAGGCGAGCGACCTTGCACGGCATCTGCCGGAGTCGAATCCCTACAGCTACGGAGAGCGTCTCTTGATGGTGAAGGCCGCGGCGCGCGATCTCGGGCTCGAGGCAGATGGGGTACACGTGATCCCGTTCCCGGTCAACGAGCCGGAGCTGTGGCCCGCGTACGTGCCGGACGGAGTGACGCAGTTCCTGAGGCTCTTCTCGGCTTGGGGGGGCGAGAAGCTCGAGCGGCTGCGGGACGCTGGCTACGAGGTCGTGATCCTCGACGAGGGCGCGGAGAAGGAAGTCTCCGGCGCACAGGTGCGCGAGGCGCTACGCCTGGGCGAGGACTGGGAGTCACTCGTCCCGCCGGGAGTGGCCACAGTGCTGCGGGCCCTCGACCGCATCGCGGTCTGAAGCTCCCCTTGAAATAGGTACCGCCAACCTCCTCCCCGCGACGATCGTAGCGAGCAAAAACGCGCCCATGGGTGTCGCGATCGTGCCGAAGGCGTGACGCGATCCCGTTAGCCTCCGCGCGATGCACTCGATCTTCGTCGTGCTCCTCGACGGGCTGGCCGACCGTGCTCACGACTCGCTCGGCGGGCGAACGGCGAACGAGGTCGCCGAGACACCGAACCTGGACCGGCTTGCCGCCGGCGGTTCCTGCGGTCTCATCTACGGCGTCGGCCCCGGCCGCGCGCCTTCCAGCGAGATCGCGCACTGGGCGATGCTCGGCTACACGCCCGACGAGTTCCCCGGCCGGGCCGTTCTCGAGGCCCTCGGCGACGGGCAACAGGTCGATCCGGAGGACGTGCTCGCCTTCGCGGCGCTGCGCCCTGCCGAACGCCGCGACGATGGGCTCTGGCTGACCGGCCGCCCTCGACGCAGCGGCGAGGACGAGGAGGATGCCGCCGCGCTCGTCGCGGCCTGCAAGCAGCTCGAGCTCGACGGCCTACGCTTCTCCCTTGCGCATCTGCGCCGCGGCGAGTCGGTACTGCGAATCTCCGGCGGCGCGGACGATCGCGTCACCGACACGGACGCCTTTTTTCACGATCGCCACCCGGTCCTGCGACCGCTCCCTGCAGCCCCTGAGGCAGAACCGACAGCCGCCGCAGTCGAGGCCTGGACGCGGCAGACGATGGAGATCCTCGCCGACCATCCGGTCAACGACCGCCGCGTGGAGGAGGGGCTGCCCGGTTTGAACGTGATCACGCTCAAGTGGTGGGGTCGGGGCCGCCGCGCTCCGACCTTCCCCGAGCGGCACGGCATGCATGGGAGCTTCCTCGCCGATTCGCGCTTTCTCCACGGGCTTGCGCGGGCGGTGGGTCTCGAGCCGCAGCACATCCCGGAGACGGACGACGCTGCGGCCGACCTTCGAGCGCGGCTCACGTTCGCGGCCGAGCGCCTGGAGGCGGGTGACACGTTCGTCTTCTCGCACCTGAAGGCGACCGACCTGGCCGGCCACACGAAGGACCCGGCGGTCAAGAAGAAGACGATCGAGGCGCTCGACGGCGAACTCGGCGCGCTGCCCACCGACCGGGCCATCGTCTGCGTGACCGGCGACCACGCGACGCCCACCTACCCCGATGTGATCCACTCGGGCGATCCGGTGCCCTTCCTCCTCGCGGGCCCCGGGGTTCGTGCCGACACCGTCGAGCGCTTCGGCGAGCTCGACTGCGCAAGCGGGATTCTCGGCCAGCTCCGCGGACCGGACATGATGCCCGTGCTCCTCAACGCCGCCGACCGGCCGCTCTTCCTCGGTTCGAGGCCGACTCCGTTCCCGGGCGCGGACGGCTACCCGGAGCTGCTCCAACCCCTTCTCTAGAGTGACCAAGCGTGGAAGCGTCCACCGCACTCGCGCGCATCAGGGGCTTCGAGCTCTCGCCGGCCCGCTTCTTCCAGCTTGCGGTCGGCTCCACCATGGGCCTCTGGTTGATCGTCGGGAGCGGCGCAGCGGTGCGCCTGACGGACTCGGGGCTCGGCTGCCGCCACTGGCCGGGCTGCGAGCGGGGCCACCCGCTGCCGGCGAAGGATTCGCACGCGTTCGTCGAGTTCGGGAACCGCCTTGTCGGCGGCGTCGTCATCACTCTAGCGCTCGTCACGTGGCTCGCCGCGCGAAGAACGCCTGGTCTCCCGGAGTGGGCGCGCCGCGTCGCGCTCCTGGTCTTCCTGGGCGCGCTCGCGCAGGCGCCGCTTGGCTACCTCGCCGTCGCGACCGACCTCCGCTGGCCCGTCGTGACGGCGCACCTCCTGCTCTCGATCGTGCTGCTCGCGGGTGCCGTCGTGCTCGCGGTCGAAGCGCTCGGCCTCCGTGACGGCCGCTCGCCACCGCTCGTGCCCCTAGAGCTGCGGCGGCTCGCTCTCGTCTTCACGGCGGCGGGCTTCGCCCTGATCGTGAGTGGCACGCTCGCAACCGCGGCAGGGCCTCATTCAGGCGGCGGCGCGCATATAGGACGCTTCGGTTCCCTCGATCGAAGCGTCTATATCCACGGCGCGATTGTCGGTGCGTTCCTGCTGTCGTTCCTGTTCACGATCGGCTACCTCGCCGCGTACCGCGACCGCTCGCCGATCCTCTTCGGGGTCGGAATCGGCGTGCTCGGCCTGTTGCTTGTGCAGATGGCAGTCGGCGAGATCCAGTGGCGGACGAAGCTGCCGTGGGAGCTCGTTCTCGTCCACGTCGCGCTCGCCGCCGGGGTTTGGGCGGGCACCGTCGCCTTGGCCGCCCTCTTCTTCCGCCCGCCCGAGTCGCTCGCTCCGGGCAGCACCTAAACTCCGACCGTGGCCGAAGAGCTCCGGATCGCGAGCCGCCCGACCCTGGAGCGCCCGATTCTGATCGCGGCCTTCCGCGGCTGGAACGACGGCGGGCAGGGCGCCTCGCTCGCGACCGGCTACCTCGCCAAGCTCTGGGAGGCGAAGCGCTTTGCTGAGATCGACCCGGAGAACTTCTTCGACTTCCAGGCGACTCGGCCGCATGTCTCGCTGGAGGAAGGTCTCACTCGGCGGATCGACTGGCCCTCGACGGTCTTCTACCACGGCCGTCCTTCCGGTCTCGACCGGGATGCCGTTTTGCTGCTCGGGATCGAGCCGAATCTCCGTTGGGGGACGTTCACCGAGCTCGTCGTCGGCTTTGCGAAGGAGCTTCGTGTGGAGCTCGTCGTCACGCTCGGCGCGCTGCTCGCGGATGTGCCGCACACTCGGCCGTGCCCCGTCACCGGCAGCGCATCCGATCCCCAGCTCGTCGAGCGCCTCGGCCTCTCCGCCTCCCGCTACGAGGGCCCGACCGGGATCGTCGGCGTTCTCCACGACGCCTGCCGGCAGGCGAAGCTCCCTTCGGCGAGCCTGTGGGCCGCGGTTCCGCACTACGTCTCGCTGACGCCGAGCCCGAAGGCGGCGCTCGCGCTTGCCGAGCGCCTCGGCGACGTGCTCGAGGCCGAGATCGACACGGGTGAGCTCGAGGAGGCGGCGGAGACGTATTCCGGGCAAGTGTCCGAGGCGGTCGCGTCAGATCCGGACACGGCCGCGTACGTCGAAGAGCTCGAGCAGCGTGCCGACACCCTGGCCGAGGAGGCGGAGCTGCCGTCCGGCGATGCGCTCGCCGCGGAGCTCACACGCTTTCTGCGCGAGCGTGAGCGCGAAAACGGCGATACCGATTTCGCCAGCGAGCAGTAGCGTTCGCTAGCCGAACGTGAACGCGTAACCCCGGACTCCGGGGGTGAAGCGAAGGTCGAGCAGCCCGTTCCGCTCCATGGACAGCTGAAGCAGCGTGTAGAGCCGGCTCGCTGTCACATGCACGGTCCGCTGCGGCTTGCCGTCGAGGAACACGCGCACCGAGCCGTGCCCGCCGAGCACCAGATGCACGCTCTGCGCCGTGAAGTTCAGCTCCAGCCGAGCGCCCCGTCCCGCCGTGATCTCCTCGCCGCCCACTCGCCAGTCGCCTGCGTACGCGAGCTCGTCGTTCTGCAACGTCCCTTTGGGGAAGCGATACGTCCCGAACTGATCCGGCTTGATCGAGCGCTGTGCGAAGCGAGCGAGGCGCTGGTAGCCGAGATACGTCTCGGGGGTCATGAAGGACTTCGGCGTCGGGTCGACGAGCTCGGAGGCGACCGGCAGCGTGCCCGCGCTCTCGCCGAGAAGCGTCCTGATCCGCGCCTCGGTCGTGTCGTAGTCGCCCTCGCCGAAGTGGATGTAGCGGAGGTGGCCCCGCCGATCGATCAGGTACTTCGCGGGCCAGGCCTCGTTCTGGTACGCATTCCACGTGCGGTAGCCGTTGTCGAGCGCGACGGGGTACGTGATCCCGAGGCTGTGAACCGCGTCACGCACGTTTCCGGCCACATGCTCGAAGGCGAACTCGGGCGTATGGACGCCGACGACGACGAAGCCGCGGTCGCGGTAGGTGCTGTACCAGGCCTTCACGTGCGGCAGCGTGCGCAGGCAGTTGATGCACGAGTACGTCCAGAAGTCGACGAGCACCACCTTCCCCCGCAGCTTCTGCAGCGTCAGCGGGTCGGTGTTGATCCAGGTCGAGAGCCCCGCGAACTCCGCCGCGCGGCCGAAATCGTGCAGCGACGAGCCGCTCGCCTGGCGGGTGCTGCCTCTCAGCTTCCTCAGCTCGCTCTGCGCCCGGTTGCTCTGCTCGACCTTCTTCTGGAGCGCGTCCGTGTAGCCCGGAATCGCCGTCTGGAAATGGCGGTCGACGTTGAACGCGATTGCGAGCGCGGTCAAGCCGACGACGACCCCCAACCCGCGCCGGATCCTCTCGGCATGCGGTCTGAGCGCGGTCATGCCCGCACGCCCGAAGAACGCGATCGCCAACATCGGGACGGCCGCGCCGAGCGAGTAGGACAGCGTCAGCACGATCGCCCGCAGGCCTACGTGCTGGGTCGCGCCGACGACCGTGATCGCGGCCAGGACCGGCCCCGCGCAGGGAACGAAGACGAGGCCGAGGCTGAGGCCGAGCAAGAAGCCGCCGCCGAGGTCGCCGCTCGGCCTCCGCGTCAGCCGAAGCAGCGGCCGCTGGACGAAGTCGCCCAGCTGCGGAACGAGGAGCGTGGCCGCGACGAGAAAGAGCAGCCCGATCGCAATGTTGCGAAGCAGATCCTGGGGGAGCCCGAGCTTGTTGAGTAGCCACGCTCCGAAGAGCGTGAAGGCCGAGAAGCTGAGGATCAGACCGGCGACGATCGCGAAGGGCTTGCGTCGGCCGCCGGTCGCACCGCCCGCGAAGACGATCGGCAGGACGGGCAACACGCACGGCGAGATCGCGGTGATGAATCCCGCGGCGAGACCGATCCCGATCAGGACGAGCATGCGCTTCTCAGGCTAGAGACAAGCCGCTTAACGAAGTGTTACGCCTCGGCGGCGTGTGCCGGTTTCGGCGTGGGCTCGGAGCCGTTGACCTCGGCAGGCTTGCGTCGGCGCCGGCGGCGCTTCGGCCCATCCCTCTTCCCGGCTCCATCCTGAGCGGCCTGACCCTCGGCCGGCGGCTGGCCGCCGCGCCGCTTGCGCCGACGCCGTCTGCGCCTGCCGGTGTGCGCCTTCGGCGGCGGGAGATTCTCGGCCAGCGCGTAGGCGACCTCGGAGAGTGATCCGATCCGCTCTCGTGCGCCCTCGATCAGCTTCGTCGCGCGTGGCGTGTAGCCGTCCGCGGAGGCGAGCAGCGCGACGCCGACCTCGAGCGGAAGCTCGAGCGCTGCGCTCACGAGCTTCGCGGCGTTCTCCTCATGCCTGTGTCCGCGCGAGTTGGCCAGCGCTCCGAGCAGCCGCTTCGCCTCCGGGAACTCTGCGCTCACGCGCCGGTCTTGCACCTTGCGCGTGGCGCGCGCGAGCTTCCACGTCCAGCGCTCGAGGATCTGATCCGGTGCGTCGGCTTTCCCTTCGCCGAGCGCGCGGAGCAGGATGCGCGCCCCCTGGACGCGATCCTTGTCCCAGGTTGGGGCCTGCGTGACGAGCGTGACGAGATCGTCGAAATCGGCGCGCTCGACCTGCATCGAGACTCGGTCGGCGAGGGCCATCATCCGCAGCCGGCGATTCGGGTTCTCGGCGGCAGCCGTGGCCAGGAACTGCTCGAGACAGGCCTTGCTGGCCTTACCGTCTGAGAGCTTCTTCACGAACTCGGCGCGTTCCTCGAAGCGCACCTGCCGGCCGGCGATCGAGGCCCAGTAGCGCTGCTCGTCCTCGTCAAGGTAGCGCGGGTCGATGCGCTGCCACTCGCGTTGGATGACGGCGAGGCGGCGCCTCACGTCCGGCGTCACCGGCACGAGCCACGGCGCCGGTGACAGCTTGCGGCGCGCGCGGCGGTTCGGACGGCGCCGCGGCGCCGGCGTGACCCGGGCGCCCTCGCGGTAGAAGTCGGCGGCGAGCAGGCTGTGCAGCGAGACGACGCGGTCGTTGTGCGTCGAGCCCTTGTTCACGAAGTCGATGACGATGCCGGCTTCTTTGCGCGGATGCATCCGCATGATCCGGCCGATCCGCTGCTGGTAGACGCGGCGGCTCGCCGTCGGCGCGAGATGCATGACGACCGTCGCGCGAGGCGAGTTCCAGCCCTCCGCCAGCAGCATCGCGTTGATGAGGATGTCGATCTCGCCGCGCTCGTAGGCGGCGAGGATCTCGGCGAGCTTGACCGGCGGCGTCCGGCCGCTCACCGCCTCGGCCTTCAGGCCGGCCGCACGGAACTCCTGCGCAAGGTTGTACGCGTGATCGACACCGGCGGCGTAGACGATGCCCGGCGTCGAGTCGAAGCGGTCGCGGTAGAGGCTCGCGGCAGCCTGGTTCAGCGCCTTGTGGTCGAGGACGGCGGCAAGCGCGCGTTCCTCGAAGTCGCCGCCGACGATCGGTACGGAGTGGATCGCCGCCGCAGGCGGGACCCGCAGGCTGCGGAGCGGCGCGATCAGGCCGCGGCGGGCGGCGTCCTGCAGGGGAAGGTCGTCGACCGAGGCGGGGAAGACGTCGGAAACCTGCTTCGCGATCAGCTGCTCGGTCGCCGTCATCCCGATGTAGATCGGGTTAGGGAAATTGCGAATCGCGTGGCTCGTCTTCTCGCCGAGGGCGGTGTGTGCCTCGTCGGCGATCACGAGCTGGTAGGTGTGCCGGCTGACGCTGTTGTAGTGGCGCGCGAACCAGGCGTACGTCTGGATCGTCACCGGGTTCGGCCGCGGCGGAGTTTGACCCTCTTCGACGATTGGAGTCAGCCGGTCGCCGTAGCCCTCGGCGGCGAGCTCGCGGTTGAACTGCGAGACGAGCAGCCGGCGGTGGGTCAGTATGAGGACGCCCATCGTCCGCGCCGCCTCGACGAAGCCGGCTGCAGCGATCGTCTTGCCCGACGCGGTCGGATGGCGGAAGCGGTAGCGGCGGACGGCACCCGGGTCCTCCGCCGGGGTGGGCTCTGCCGGCTCTTCGTCGACCAGCTCTTCGTCCTCGAACTCCTCTTCCTCGAGCTCGGCTGTCTCCGCGAGGCCGTTGCCGTTGACGGGCTCCTCGGCCCGCTGGTTCGCTGCGATCAGCTCGGTGAGCATCCCGGCGAGCGCATCGACCTGGTGACGGCGGAGCTCGGTGCCCGAAGCGAGGCGAGGCGGCCGCTCGGAGAGGACGCGCTCGAGGCCGAGCATCAGGGCAGAGCGCACCTTCCATTCCGCCGAGGGATGGTCACGGCCATCCTCGATCTCGGCGATCGCCTCGTCGAGTGCGTTGCGGCGAGCCGTACCGGGTGCGAGCACCTCGGCCGGGTCCTCGCCGTTGTGGAGGAAGGGCTCTCCCGCCCAGTCCTCGGCGCGTTTGGCTGCGGCGACGAGATCGTCAGTCGCAGGCGCTGCTGTTCGCTGCTTGGTCGTCTCCTGCATGTAGGCGGCGCGCTTCGGGCGCGTACCTCCGAGATAGAGAGAGGGCGCGCCCTGATTCCCCAGTGAGCGTCGCTCCTGGAAGCATAGCCGATCCGAGGCGGACATCAGGCTCGATCACGCCGCGATCGCAGTCTCCGAGTGGGGGCTACCTCTGCGACGGCGCGAAATCGACAAGCACTCTCAGTTCGAGCTCAGCTCGTACGAGTAGTCCGCCAGTTTCTGACCGAGAGCCCTTTCGGACACTCCGGTCTGGTCGAGGTACTTCGTCAGGCCGCCCATGAAGAACGGGAAGCCGGCGCCGAGGATGAGCGTGGTGTCGACGTCCTTTGCGGAAGCGACGACGCCCTCCTCGAGCAGGTGGCGTGTCTCGTCGGCGAGCGCCTCGAGCACAGCGGTGCGGATCTCCTCGGTGCTGCGGACCGGGCCTTCGCCGGCGATCGTGAACCGCTCCGGATAGGCCGACTGCATCTGCTCGAGGACGTGGCTCGCCACCTGCTCGCCGACCATCTGCCGGAGCACGGACGGCGCCATCGGCAGGCCCAGCTCCAGAATGGCCTCATCGGTCTCCTCGACCGAGTTCCCGCGCTCGATCGCGTCGAGGAGCACGACCATCATGCGGGTCAGAAGCCGATTCACCACGAAGCCGGGCGCGTCGTTCACCAGCACCGGGCGCTTGCGGAGCCGGTCGCCGAGGGCCCACGCGGTCGCGAGCGCGGCGTCGTCTGTCTCCGGCGTCCGGATCAGCTCGACGAGGGGCATCAGTGCAACCGGGTTGAAGAAATGCAGGCCGAGGAGGCGCTCCGGGTGCTCGAGCCCTTCGCCCATCGCGGTCACCGAGAGCGCCGAAGTGTTCGTCGCGAGCACGCACTCGGCCGGCACGACCTCCTCGAGCTCGCCGAAGACCTGTCGCTTGACGTCGAGCTCCTCGAAGATCGCCTCGATCACGAGATCGCAGTCGCCGAAGCCCTTGTACGACGTCGTGCCCTTGGCGAGCGCGGCGAGCGACACGGCGGTCTCCTCGTCGAGCCGGCCCCGCTGGGCCGCGCTTGCGAGGTCGTTGCGGATGCTCTCCAGCGCGCGGTCGACGATCTCCTGCTCGAGGTCTCGGAGGACGATCGGCACGCCGAGGCGGCGGAGGAAGAGCGTCGCCAGCTGGGTCGCCATCAGGCCTGCGCCCGCGATGCCGACCTTCCTCACCTCCCGCGGCTCGGCGTCGGGCCGTCCGGCCCCACGGCGCGCGCGCCGCTCGACAAGGTCGAACGCGTAGAGCGACGCCTGTGCCTGGCGGGTGAAGAGAAGCTCGGCGAGGAACTCCTCCTCTGCTCGGTAGCCCTCCTCCAGGGTCCAATGCGAGGCGCCCTCGATCAGCTCCGCTGCGGCGTAAGGAGCGGGCGCCGCACCGTGGAGCGAGTCGTCGAGCTGCGAGCGGGCACGGCGAACGACCTCGGCGGTGTCGGAGAGGTCGGCCTCCACGCGCGGCGGCTGCTCGCCGGCGATCGCGATCGCCTCCTCGACGAGTCGCTCAGGCTCGGCGACTCGGTCGACGAGGCCGAGCTCGTGCGCCTGCTCCGCGTTCAGCATTCTGTTCTGTCGCATCGGGTTGAGGACGATCAGCTTCACCGCGGCCTCTGCGCCGGCGAGGCGCGGCGCGAGCTGGGTCGCGCCCCAGGCCGGGACGAACCCGAGCAGGCATTCGGGCGAGGCAAAGTGTCGGACCGAGCTCGCGACCACGCGGTAGTCGCAGTGGAGCGCGAGCTCGACCCCGCCGCCGAGGCAGGCGCCGCTGATCGCCGCCACGGTCGGATAGGGGAGCGCGCGCAGCCGTCCGAAGAGCTCGTGGCCGGCGCGGCTGCCTTCGATCGCTTGCTCCTTGGTCTCGATGAGCGGGAACTCGTCGAGATCGGCGCCGGCCGCGAAGCTGCCGGGCTTCCCCGTGAGCACGAGCGCGGCGAAGTCGCCTTGCTCGAGCTCCGGCACCAGGTCCGCAAGCGACTCGAGCGCCGCCCGGCCCAAGACGTTCGGGCGACTCTCGCCGCTGCCGTCGTCCATCGTCACGAGTGCGACCGAGTCGAGCCGTTCCAGCCTGAACTCGGTCGAGGGCCCGACCATCCGCTGGAGTCTAGGCTTCGCCCGCCGTGACCGACTGGAGTGAGCATCTGGAGCGGGAGATCGAGCGCTACCGCGACGGAGAATCACGCCTGCCTGAGGCTGGGGATCCCGATGCGCGTCAACGGCAGCTCACGCGGATGGGAAACGCGGCCGGCGGGGCCGGGCTGGCGCTGCTCATGGACGGTCGCCCCGGGGATGCATCCGAATGGCTCCACCGCGCGGCCGAGCGCTATCGCGAGAGCCTCGCCGACGCGCCTGCGGGCAGTTGGGGGCGTCCGATCGGCGCGATGAAGGCGCTCGTGCTGGCGGACGACTGGGCCGCGGCTGAGGCCGAGGCTCGGTCGACGGTCGAGCTCGGCGCAGCGGAGGCCGAGTCGCCGATCGGCCGCTACGCCGGCTCGCTTGCGCTGCTCATTCTCGGACGGGACGCAGAGGCGCAGCCCCTCGCCGGCTCCCTGCGAGGGCGCGACGACTTCCCGGCCGACGTCGCCGACGCGCTGGCGACGCTCGCCGGCTCCGACCAGCCGGGCTACCTCGAGGCGGTCGAAAGAGTGCTCGAGTCGTTCGAGCGCCGCGACGAATATCTCGAGGACATCCCCGTCGCGGACACCGTGCTCGTGCTGCAAGCGCTCGCGGCCCGCCGCGAGCTCGCGGCCGACCTCGCCTCGGCGCTCCTGCCCTCCTAACCGGAGGTCGGCGGGTGAAGAAAAGCCGTGATGACCAGCGGATCGAGCCTCTGGTCCTCCAGGTCACGCGCTTTCTCGACGAGGGCGGTCACGATCTCGAGCGCCTGCTCCGGCGTGATCCGCGCTGTGACCTGGGCGCTTCGGAACCGGCCCTGCTCTCTGCCTGCGAAGGCGTTCTGCACCTCCTCGAGCATCGCTCCCTGAAGGTCGCCCGTCAGCCGTGACTGGAGGAGCTGCGGCGCGACTCGCACGGTGCTCGCCACCGCCCGGTAGGGCTTCTCGCGCCCCTTGCCCCCCTCGGCCCGCTCGATGAGCCCCGCCCGCATGAGCATCTTCACGTGAAAGTGGAGGTGGCCCGGATCGACGCTGAGCCTCTGCGCGAGCTCGCGGTTCGTCAGCGGCTTCTCGCCCTCGGCGCCGAGCATCTCGAGCACGCGCAGGCGAAGTGGGTGGCCGAGCGCCTTGAGTTGTTCGGCACGCTCGATCATGAAGACGTCGCCTGGCACAGAGTGGGCGGCCTCCGGCATGGAAAAGCTACATATAGGAAATCAGCCTACGTTGTCAAGCTTGACGGCAGCCGCTCGATCGAGAAGGACGATCGTCTCGCCGCTCTCGGAGCGGAGCAGGCTGGCCGGCGTGGCCGGATCCGGCGGGCCCGCGAACGCACGCTCGACCGCGCCCGCCTTCTGCTCCCCGAGCACGAGGAATACCACCTGCTGCGCGCCTGAGAGCACCGGCAGCGTCATCGTCACGCGCTCGACGTCATCGTGCGGGACGGCGACCGCGCGGCGCTCTCGCTCGCCGAGCGCAGGCGAGTTCGGGAAGAGCGAGGCGGTGTGCCCGTCGGGCCCGATCCCCTGCAGCGCGAGGCCGAGCCGAACGCCTGCCAGCAGCCGGTCGTACTCTGCCGTGGCGGCCTCGCCGCCGAGCTCGCCGTGGATCCGCTGCACTTCGCTGGGCTGTCGCCCAATCCGGTCGAGGAGAGTTCTCTTGACCAGGAGATAGTTCGAGCGGTCATCGTCGGGCGGCACGCACCGCTCGTCGCCCCACCACAGGCGCGCGCGGCTCCAGTCCGGCTCGAGCTTTGCGGCCTGCTCGTACGCGGGGCCGGGCGAGTCACCGCCAGAGAGTGCGATCGGCTCACCGCTTCTTGCTGCTTCGACGAGAAGCTCGGCGGCAGCGCGCTGCGCGTCGACAGGGACGTCGAAGACTCGGAGGTGGACCGTCTGAACTGACCTGTCGACCCGTCCGAAGTTCATACGGACATCTAGGACTCGCCCTCGGCGAGCTCCTGCGAGCGCTCCATCGCCGCCTGGATCGCGTTCAGGAACGCGGCCCGCACGCCCGCGCGCTCGAGCTCGCGGATCGCGCGAATCGTTGTCCCTCCAGGCGATGTGACCATCTCGCGCAGCTCAACCGGATGCATGTGCTCGTCGCGCAGGAGCTTCGCGGTGCCGAACATCGTCTGCACGACGAGCTCGGTCGAGACCTCGCGCGAGAGCCCGAGCAGGATCCCCGCCTCGATCATGGCCTCTGCCAGCAGGGCGAAGTAGGCCGGGCCCGATCCAGACACGGCCGTGACGGCGTCCATGTAGGGCTCGGGAACCTGCACGACGCGCCCGACGTGCGTCAGCACTTCTTCGGCCATCGCCAGGTGCTCGTCGCCTGCGTGAGCCCCGGCGCAGAGACCTGCCACTCCCTCGTGCACCGTCGCAGGCGCATTGGGCATCGCGCGCAGCACCGGCACGCTGTCGGTCAGGTGCTTCTCGATCTGCGCCGTGGGCATCGCTGCCGCGATCGAGAGCACCGTCTGCTCGGATGAGAGCTCCGAGCCGACCTCGCCGAGCAGAACGTCGAAATCTTGCGGCTTGACGGCAATCACGATGAATGCAGCGCCGTCGACCGCATCGGAGTTCGAGAGCGTCGTCTCGACGCCGTAGCGCTCGGCGAGCTCGTCGATCCGCTCCTGGCGCCGGCCGGTGACGACGATTTCCTCCGGCTTGCGCCAGCCCGAGCTGAGCAGCCCCGAGAGCAGGGACTCGCCGATCTTGCCGCCGCCGAGGATGGCGATACGCCGACCGTTGACAGCCACGCGCTGAGTTTATTTCAGCGGTTGCGCCGGCCAAGCCGCCGCAACTTCTCAGGCGGCGTAGCGAGCTCTCACGCGCTCGCGGCGGACCTCCGGGGGGCTGAGCTTCAGCGGCACGAGCCCCTGGCCGGCGCCTGCCATCAGGTAGATGCAAGCCAGGCCTGCCCACTCTTCGTACCGGGCCAGAAGGCGCGCCGTGTCGTCCGCGTCCACCCACCGACCCTCGATCGCCGAGCAGACCTTGAGCAGCCCGAGGTCGCCCACGATGCCGCGGTCGAAACGCCCGAGCCCTTCCGTCCAGACGACGCCGACCGAATACGGGCCGATTCCGCGCTCGCGTTCGAGCCGCTGAGCGGCGGCATCGGGCGGAAGTGAGCGCAGCCGCTCCGGGTCGAACGAGCGGCAGATCCGGACGAGGGCCGTCGCCTTGCGGGCCGGCAGCCGGAACCGATAGAGCTCGGCGGGAGCGAAGCGGGCAAGGTGGTGGGGGAGCGGCGGTGCTTGGAGCTCGCCGACGGATCGGGTCGTCGCTCGAATCAAGCGCGCCTCGATCGAGCGCGCCTCGCGCGAGGTTATGAGTTGGCTGACGACCGCGCGGACGAGCGCATGCGTGACCGTCGCCGTGCGTACCGGCCGTAAGCCCTTGAGATGGCGGATCGGCCCAGCGAGCAATTCATCGTCGCGGAAGCGATCGAGGAACGGCGTGTGGTCGTCCTCGGCGCCGAGCACGAAGCGGAGCCTCTCGAGCCCTGCCTCGCTCTCGGCGCGAAGAACGAGCGTACCCTCGGGGAGTTGCCGAGCCGAGGCGCGCTCGCCGTCGGGGAGCGCGCAAACCAGGACGCCGTTGCGAAAGCTTCGGGTCGTGTCACGTGCGCGCCGTGCGGAGAGCGCGAGCGAGTAGGGGCCGCGAGGCCTGACCCTCAGCTCGAGAGGCATGACGCAACCCTACGTTCCGCGACGGCTGAGCCTTCGCGTCCCGCAAGCGCGCGGCGCGCTCGCGGAGGAGCAGTGACTGGGTCTGAGCGTCGAGCGGGTACATGGCGCCTCCTTTCGAGGTCAAGTATCTTCAGGTCGAACGATTGAGAAAGGTAGCAGTTAAGAATCTTGACGTCAAGACTCTCTCTGTTAAGATTGTGTCTATGGCCAAGGCCGCAGAGCGTGACCATGTCGACCGTTTCCTCGAGTCCACCTGGCTCGAGGAGATCCCGAACCTCGATCTCGCAGTCGAGGGCATCGTCGATCGCATGAACGGGCTGGTCCGCCGGTTCAAGCGCAGCCTCACCAACACGCTCGCCGACCATGGGCTGAGCTATGAGGAATGGGAAGTGCTCGGCGCCCTGCGGCGCTCGGGGCCGCCCTTTCGCCGGTCGGCGGGGCAGCTGGCGCAGATCTCCGAGCTCTCGAGCGGGGCAATGACGAACCGCCTCGACGGACTCGAGAAGACCGGCCTCGTGAAGCGTCTCCCGGACCCGAACGACCGTCGCGGCGTTCTCGTCGAGCTGACGAAGGCGGGCCAGAAAGCCTGGCAGGAGTCAACCGGGGCCGAGGCTGCTCGCGAGGCGCTCATTGCCGCTGCGCTGAACGAGCGCGAGAAAGAGCAGCTGAACGGCCTCTTGCGCCGGCTCATGCTGGAGTTTGAGCGCCTCGAGAGCAAGGCCTCGGACGGCCCCTGATGGCCGGGCGGATCGATCCAGGCGTCGATATCGGCCACGTCCACCTGAAGGTCGCGGACATCGACCGCTCGCTTGCCTTCTACCGCGACGTGCTCGGCTTCGAGGAGCAGCAGCGCTACGGCGACCAGGCCGCGTTCATCTCGGCCGGCGGCTACCACCACCACATCGGGCTCAACACCTGGGAGTCGAAGGGCGGCTTGCCGCCACCGCCAGGCACGACCGGCCTCTATCACCTCGCCATCCGCTACCCGTCGCGCGCCGCCCTCGCCGACGCGCTGAAGCGCCTCGTCGAGGCCCGCGTGCCGATCACGGGCGCGTCCGA
>Ga0066710_100001003_pt1 | contig 19674 bp, 21 predicted proteins | sample GraSoiAngelo_159_FD_79666 | JGI IMG/M metagenome (GOLD analysis project Ga0066710, IMG submission 79666) | Grasslands soil microbial communities from the Angelo Coastal Reserve, California, USA - 14_1009_16_40cm | ecosystem: Environmental > Terrestrial > Soil > Grasslands | place: USA...
CGCACGTATCGGCAACGGAAGCGCACCGAAAGCAGACAAGTTGATCAAGCGACTCAGGGACTACTTCGGCGGGAAGCGGGTTTCCTTCGACGACGTCCACCTCGAGCTCGAGGGGTGGACGGCTTTCCAGCTCGACATCGCGCGCGCCCTACGGTATGTCCCGTACGGAGAGGTGGTGTCCTACCGCGACCTTGCGCGGCTCGCCGGCCACCCGCGGGCTCAGCGCGCCGCAGGAACCTTTTGTGCACGCAACCGCTTCGGAATCGTCGTTCCGTGCCACCGCGTGGTCGCCTCCGACGGCCTGGGGTCATACGGGTCTCTCGGTCCCGACTACAAACAGCGACTGCTGGCGCTCGAAGGTGTCACTCTCTGAGGATCTCCGGCACGAGCTCGCGGCGATCACGCCGCGCAGCGAGTGCGATCGTCTCGCCGAGCTCTCAGGGCTCTTCCATTCTGCCGGGAGCGTGCACCTGAGGGGTCGCGGTGAGGTCTCCGTCCATCTCGACGTCGGCGATCCGGCGGTCACGCGCCGAGCGTTCAGCCTGCTGCGTGCCTTCGGCGTCGTGTCCGAGATTCGGACGTACCCGCGACACGCCTTCGATCGAGGCACGAGGTATCAGCTGCACGTCGCCGGAGACGATCGTGCGCTCCAGGTACTCCATGAGGCCGGCGTGCTCACCTCCCGCCTCACGCCGCTCGAGCGCCCGCCACGACGGGTGGTCGCGCGCTCATGTTGCCGTGCCGCGTATCTGCGTGGAGCTCTGCTCGGCGGTGGTTCGCTCAGCGGGCCCCGCTCGCCGCATCTCGAGATCCGCAGCGCCGGGATCGACGGTGCCGACTTCCTGGCGCGAATCGCCGGCGACGAAGGAGTGCACCTAGGCGTCCTCGATCGTGGACGGCATGCCGTCGCCTACGCAAAAGGCGTCGAGACGATCGCCGACACACTCGCGCTTGCAGGCGCGAGCCGCACGGTTTTGCTCTTCGAAGAGCGCGCGGTCATGGCGGCCACGCGCTCGCGGGCGAACCGGCTGGCGAACGCCGACCACGCGAATCTCGTCCGCACGAGCCGTGCCGCACACGACCAGCTCCGAGCCGTAGAGCGACTTCGTCGGAGCGGCGAGCTGGCGAAGCTCCCCGCGCGACTTCAGGAAATGGCCGAGCTGCGGGAGCGACACCCGACGCTCTCTTTGCGCGAACTGGCGCTCAAGTGCAGGCCGCCCGCGACGAAAGCCTCGGCCTACAGGCGTTTACGGAAGTTACAAGAACTCGCGTCTACCTAACTTTTCTGCGTTGTTGTCGTCATGCCGGGCCTTTCGTCATACTCACCAGGTGGCGGGTCCGCGCTCGTCCGGCGCCGGATTCAGACCCCGTCCGACGCCAAGGTCCTGAGCGTGGTTCAACCGGAGGAGGAGGTCGTCCTCGGAGCTTCTCCTCCGGCCCGCCTCACCGTCGGAAATCCGGCGCGCTTCGCACGCCATGATGATTTCCGACGGTTTCGTTCGCAAAGGCGAGCTCTTTTCTAGCCGACACCGGCGAAGCCGGCATCGGCCAGGGACTCATTTATTTAGACTCGTGCCATGGCGAAGACACGGGTTGGGATCAACGGGTTCGGCCGGATTGGGCGGAACTTCTTTCGCGCGCACCTTGAGCGGGCGGGGGATTTCGAGATCGTGGCTATCAACGATCTTGGTGATGCTAGGACCATGGGGCACCTTCTGAAGTACGACTCCGTTCTCGGGCAGCTCGGCGAGGACGTGGAGGTCGGGGACGGCGTCATCAGAGCAGGCACGTCGGAGTTGAAAGTGCTCTCGGAACGGGACCCGGCTTCGCTGCCATGGGGCGACCTCGAGGTCGACCTCGTCATCGAGTCGACCGGGTTCTTCACCGACCGCGACGGCGCGCAGAAGCATCTCGACGCCGGCGCGAAGAAGGTCGTGATCTCGGCTCCCGCGACCGATCCAGACGTGACGATCGTGCTCGGCGTCAACGACGACACCTACGACCCCGACCAGCACCACATCATCTCGAACGCGTCTTGCACCACGAACTGCGTTGCGCCGCTCGCCAAAGTGCTCCACGACACCTTCACGGTCGAACAGGGATTCATGACCACCATTCACGCCTACACCAATGACCAGCAGATCCTCGACCTCCCCCACAAGGACCTGCGCCGTGCACGCGCAGCGGCGATCAACCTCATTCCGACCTCGACGGGGGCCGCTCGTGCGATCGGACTGGTGCTGCCCGATTTGAAGGGCAAGGTGGACGGCATCTCGGTCCGGGCACCCGTGCCGACCGGGTCGATCACGGACCTGGTCGTCCGGCTCGGCCGCGACGTTACGGTCGATGATGTGAACTCCGCCTATCGCGCTGCGGCTGACGCCGGCCCGCTCGAGGGCATTCTTCGCTACGCGGACGATCCACTCGTCTCGACCGACATCATCCACTCGCCGTACTCGTGCATCCTCGACAGCGACTTGACGATGGCCAACGGGAGCATGGCCAAGGTGTTCGGCTGGTACGACAACGAGTGGGGCTACAGCTGCCGGCTCGTCGATGTCGTTGCGAAGATCGCGGCCGACATCCCCGCGACAGTTTCCGCGTAGGTGCGCGCGCCGCGGTCGGTACGCGATGCCGACATCGCCGGCAAGCGCATGCTCGTACGCTCCGACCTGAACGTCCCGCTCGAGGAGGGACGTGTCGCGGACGACACGCGCATCAGGGCCTCGTTGCCGACGTTGCGCTTGCTGCTCGAGCGCAATGCCGCCGAAGTGACGGTTTGCTCACATCTCGGACGTCCGAAAGGAGAGGACCCGGCGCTGTCCATCCGCCCGGTCGCCGACCGGCTGCGCGAGCTTCTTCCCGACGATCGCGTTCGCGTGCTCGAGAACACACGGTTCAATCCGGGCGAGACGAAGAACGATCCCAGGTTCGCCCGGGAGCTCGCCGACGACAACGAGCTCTTTGTGCAGGATGCGTTCGGATCCGTTCACCGAGCCCATGCCTCCACTGTCGGCGTCGCGCAACTTCTTCTGACTTACGCCGGGCTCTTGCTCGAACGCGAGCTGACCGAGCTCGGCAAGCTTCTCGGCGAGGTGCAGCGGCCGTTCGTCCTCATCTCTGGCGGCGCCAAGGTTGAGGACAAGCTCGGTGTGCTGAAGAATCTCGGCGGAAAGGCCGACAGTGTGCTCGTCGGCGGGAAGATGGCCGAGGAGATCAGAACGAATAACCCACTTCCTTTCGACGTCGTCCTTCCGGTCGACGTCGTCGCGGCGAGCGAGTTCGCGGCCGACGCCGAGACGAAAGTGGTGCCGTACGACGCGCTCCCCCATGGCTGGCTAGGCCTCGACATCGGGCCCGAAACGCGCGAGCTGTTCACGCAGCGGATTTCGGAGGCTCGCACGATCTTCTGGAACGGGCCGATGGGCGTCTTCGAGTGGCCACGCTTCGGCGAAGGCACGAGGGCCGTTGCGGAGGCGGTCGCCTCATCGGACGGGTACTCGGTCGTGGGCGGCGCGGATTCGGCGCGCGCGCTCGGCGAGCTCGGCCTCGCCGACGAGGTTTCATGGGTTTCGACCGGCGGCGGCGCAGCGCTCGAGCTCCTCGAAGGCAAGGAACTGCCGGGCGTCGCGGTGATTCCAGAGCGCACATGAAGCTGATCGCCGGCAACTGGAAGATGTACAAGGGCCCGGCCGAGGCGGCGGAGTTCTGCCTGGGTCTCCGCGACGAAGACCTCGACGGCGCCGACGTCGTCGTGTGCCCGCCATACGTGTCGCTGGCCGTGTCCGTCCAACTGCTGGCGGGCACCGAGGTCGCGGTTGCGGCACAGAACGTGCACTGGGACGAGGAAGGTCCCTACACGGGCGAGATCTCCGCTCGGATGCTGCTCGAGCTCGGCGTCTACGGCGCGATCGTCGGTCACTCGGAGCGCCGTCAGTACTTCGGCGAGACCGACGAGACCACGGCGAAGAGAGCGCGCGCCGCCCTCGCGGCGGGGATGTTCGTGATCGGCTGCGTCGGTGAAACCGAAGAGGAGCGCGAGACCGGGCAGACCGAACAAGTCCTGCAGCGCCAGGTCTCCGCGTTCGAGTCCGACGACAACCTCGTGCTCGCCTATGAGCCCGTGTGGGCGATCGGGACGGGCAGGACGGCGACGCCCGACACCGCGCAGGAAGCACATCTGTTCATCAAGTCGATACTGGATGTCCCCGTGCTGTACGGCGGCTCGGTCAAGCCGGACAACGCCGCGGTCCTGCTGAGCCAGCCGGACGTCGACGGCGCGCTCGTCGGCGGGGCATCGCTCGACCTCGAGTCCTTCATCGCGATTTGCCGAGCGGGCGCGAACATCCCCTCGTAGCGCTCGTCATCCTCGACGGGTGGGGCCTTGCGCCGCCCGGTCCGGGCAACGCCGTCGAGTTGGCGGACACGCCGAACTTCGACCGCCTCTGGAAGACGTTCCCCCACACCACGCTCGACGCGTCGGGCGAGGCGGTCGGCCTGCCGCCCGGCCAGATGGGCAACAGCGAGGTCGGACACCTGACGATCGGGTCCGGGCGCGTCCTGTTCCAGGACCTGATGCGCGTCAACAAATCGATCGAAGACGGGTCCTTCTACGACAACCCGGCCCTGGTCGGCGCATTCGAAAGGGGACAGCGGGTCCATCTACTAGGGCTCGTGTCCTACGGGGGCGTGCACTCGCACATCGATCACCTGCGCGCGCTGCTGCGCTTCGCTCCCGAGAGGACGTGGATCCACGCGTTCACGGACGGCCGGGACGTCTCACCCCACGCTGCGGTCCACGATCTCGCCGAGCTCCCGCAGGACCGCATCGCGACCATCGCCGGCCGCTACTACGCCATGGACCGCGATCAGCGCTGGGAGCGGACGCAGCGCGCCTTCGACGCGATCGTCGAGGGGAAAGGGGAGCAGGCAGCAGATCCAATCGAGGCGGTGCGCCGTAGTTACGAGCAGGGCATAACAGATGAGTTCATCGAGCCCACCACAGTTGGTGGCCGTCCGAGGCTTCGGCCGAGGACGGACACAGCGATCTTCTTCAACTTCCGTCCCGACAGAGCACGCCAATTGACGATGCAGCTCGTCAAAGCGGGTGCCGATATCACCACGATGACGAGCTATCGCGCTGATCTCCAGGTGCCGATCGCTTTCCCCGAGCAAGAGGTGCGAGAGACGCTGGGCGAGGTCCTCGCCGAGCACGGCGTCCGGCAGCTGCACGCAGCCGAAACCGAGAAGTACGCCCACGTGACCTATTTCTTCAACGGCGGCCGTGAGGCGGAATGGGCGGGGGAGACGAGGATCCTCGTTCCCTCACCGCGAGACGTCCCGAGCTACGACAGGAAACCCGAGATGTCCGCGCGCGAAGTCACCGGCCGGTTCGTCGAGGAACTCGATCGCAACGGTTATCGCTTTGCCGTCATCAACCTGGCGAACCCGGACATGGTCGGCCACACAGGATCGATCCCGGCGGCGGTGAAAGCGGTGGAGACAGCCGACGAGTGCCTCGGCCGAATCGTCGAGGCGGTCGCCCGAAACGGCGGCGTTTCGCTGATCACCGCAGATCACGGAAACGCCGAGCAGATGCTCGAGGCAGATGGTACAAGCCCCCATACAGCGCACACGACGAACCCCGTTCCGCTCATCGTCACCGACCCCGAAGTGACCCTTGAAGACACCGGCGAGCTGGCCGATTTAGTGCCCACTGTGCTGGGGTTTCTAGGTTTCACGCAACCCTTACAGATGACTGGTAAACCCCTAACGACCCGGGCCTGATCCGGGGCTATACTCCGGAACCTTTTGTCACTTCAGCAACCTGATTTTGGCGTCCTGCGGAAGGCACAGAAAGGCGACGAGCGAGCGTTCTCGCTCATCGTCCGTGCCTACCAGGTGCCTGTCTTCAACTACGTGCTGCGCCTCGTCGGCGACCGATCGCTCGCCGAGGACCTGACGCAGGAGGTCTTCCTGCGGGTCTTCCAGGGCCTGCCCCGATTCTCGCTCCGTTCGAAGTTCACGACGTGGCTCTTCCAGGTGACGAAGAACCGCGTGCTCGACGAGCTGCGCGCCAACGAGCGGCGACCACGCGCGGTCGTCGCGCTCGAAGACATTGCGCCGCTCGAGGTCGTCGACGCGCCGATGGAGCAAATCGAGGCCATCGACGCTGTCTGGCGTGCCGTCGAGGGACTGAACGTCGATCTGAAGATGGCGCTGCTTCTTCGCGACGTCGTCGGTCTCTCGTACACGGAGATCTCGGACTCGCTGGAGATCACGCTCGCAACGGTCAAGTGGCGGATCTACAAGGCCCGCGAGGACGTCCAACTCTCGATGGCCCGCGAGGGCATCACCTTCGGCGACGAGAGACAGCCCGCCGCCAACCGCGCCTCGTAACTACTTGGAGTGAGCACGTAACCAGGCGCTGAGGTTCCGCGCCTCGTCCGCGGGGGTCGCTCCGCGTACCGGCGCCTGGATCTGCACCGGCTGCGACCTCGGCGAAGAACCGCCGCCGCCGCCGATCTCGAGCAGCCCGAGGATCAGGGCGACGGCCGTGACGGCGGCCCCGCCGAGGATCCAGAGCCACGTGCTGCTCCAGTGCAGGCCCCGGTGCGTGCGGGATTGCAGCGGCTCGGTCACCGCCGTTGCGACCAACCGCTCGGTCGGACGCTCGGACGCAGCGGCAAGCTCGTGCGCGAAATCAGATGCAGACAGCGGTCTGAAACCAGGATCGCGCGCGAGCGCGTGCATGACCGCTGCCTCGAGCGCCTCCGGAACGGATGGTTCGAGGTCGCGGAGCGGCGTGATCACACCGCCGGTCTGCAGCGCAGCCAACTCCGCGAGCGAGCCGAACTCGTATGGCGGTCTCCCCGTCAGCAGCTCGTAAACGACGGCGCCCAGGGCGTAGACGTCGGTCGTGGCGGTGACCTCCTCGCCGGCGATCTGCTCGGGCGACACATAGGCCGCGGTGCCGAGAACGGTTCCGTGCTGTGTCAGCCGTGTCAGTTCGGCGGCCCGCGCGATCCCGAAATCGGCGATCTTGAGGACGTCGTCTTCGCGGACGAGGAGATTCGCGGGCTTCACGTCGCGGTGGACGAGGCCCGCGTCGTGGGCGTGCTGCAGCCCCGCGCACGCCTGGAGCGCGAGAGGAACGACTTCCCCGTGGGTCAGCCGTCCACGGTCGGCGATCGTGTGGCCCGGGACGTATTCCATGACGATGAACGGGCTGCCCTCCGTTTCGCCGGCGTCGTACACGTGGACGACGTTCGGATGCGAGAGCCGGCTCGCGAGCCTCGACTCCTGCAGGAAACGTGCCCGGAAGTTGACGTCGCCCGTCAGGTGCTGCGCGAGCACCTTGACCGCGACCGCACGGTGCAGCTCCTCGTCGCGCGCGAGATAGACGACCGCCATGCCACCGCGGCCGAGCACGCGCTCGATGCGATAGCGCCCTGCGGCGAGAAGCAGCTCGGTCAATCGTTCCCCTCGTGCTTCTTCTGGCCGTTGTGCTTGCCGTTGTCGTGCTTGTTCACGGGCGGGACACATCGGATGCGGGAGACCAGATCTGCGACGGCCGAGCCGAGCTGCTCCTGAAACGCGCCGGGGATCTGCCGGTCGTTGATCGCTGCGACGGTCTCCTGCTGTAGTTGCCGCGCGACGCTCAACGCCCGGCAGGGATCGCCGGCGGTCAGCGCCCGGGCGACCTCGTCGCTGCCGGATGCCAGTGCCGTGGCTACCGAGTGGGGAAGCTTGGGCTGCGGCGCAGCTCGAGGCTCCGAGCCGCTCCCGCAACCGGCCAGGCAGAGCGCAGCCGCCATGACCGCGCACGGCTCAGGACGTCTCGTTCGGGTCTTCCTCCGCTGCAAGCTTCAGGGAACCCTGCCTGACCTGCTCGAGGTGGCGCTGGCGGATCGGGACTCCCCTTCGCTCGATTTAGTCGCCTCGCTCCAGCCGAGCCGCAAGCAGACGGGGAAGACCCCGCTCTCGCATCTCGGCCTGCGTGCGCTCGATCGAGTATGGGACCCGCCGGAACGCAGCAAACTTTTCGTCGAGATCGAGTAGCAGCCACGCCGCGCGCGGATCGCCGTCGCGTGGCTGGCCGACGGAGCCCGGGTTCAGCAGCCAGCGGCCGTCCAGCGTCACCGTCGAGCCGCCCGGCGCCGGCCCGCCCGCGACACGGCCGTTGTCCGTCGTGATCGCCAGAGCGACGTGACTGTGTCCGACGAGGACGAGCGGCGTGTCCGAGAGCTCGAGTGTCGCCCTGGCGGCCTCCTCCGTCAGGACGTACTCCCAGACGGGGTCGCGTGCGCTCGCGTGGAAGAGGTCGACGCCCTCGACCTCACCGAACGGCTTCAGGCTCGCGAGGAACGCACGCGACTCGGGCGTCAGGACGTCGGTGGTCCAGATGGCTGCGGCGGCGGCCTCGTCGTTGAAGTCGCTGACCGTGAGCTCACCGAGGACGACCAGGTCGTGGTTTCCCACCAGACAGTGGTCGGCGCGCGCTTTCACGATGTCGCAGCACTCGTTCGGACGAGGCCCGTAGCCGACCGTGTCGCCGAGGCACCAGATCGCCTCGACGCGCGCCGCGTCGACCTCCTCGAGCACGGCTTCGAGCGCGTGATAGTTAGCGTGGACGTCCGATATGACCGCGACCCGCATCGGCAGAGTCGCGACCTTAGCCGTCGCGGCACTCGTGTGGGTACTCGCTGCCTCGGCTCTGTGGCGGACGAAGGTACCCGCCGACCTCCACTTGCATCATCTCGACCCGCGAGCTGTGTTCGGCGCCACCGCAGTCGACGCGGGAGTGCGATACGAACGGTTCCTCGACTACGGCTGGCTGCTCGGAACGATTGCCAAAGTGCTCGCACTCGTCGTCATGGTGCGGCGCGGCCCACGGCTCGCCCGCTCTCTCGGGCTCGGCCGAGTGAACGCGGGACTCATCACCGGCGTCCTCGTCATGACCGTCTTGTGGGCGGTGTCGCTGCCGTTCCGCATCGCAACCGGCTGGTGGGAGCGGAGACACGGCATCTCGAAAGAGAGATGGGGAACGATCGTCGTCTTGCCGTGGCAGGGGCTACTGAGCGGCACCGTGACGACGGTCATCGTCCTGGCGATCGTGCTCCTGCTCGCGAAGCGGTTCGCCCGGAACTGGTGGATTTCCGCAGCAGTGATCCTGCTCGCGCTCGGCGCGATGCAGCAGTTCGCGGCTCCGTACGCGATGCGGATCGGAACGCATCCGATCCGCTCGCCGCGGCTGGCCGCGGCCGTCAGCCGGCTCGAGTCGCGTGAGCACGCCGGGCACCCGGCCGTCCGCGTCCAGCAGGTCCACGATCAGACGACGGCTGCGAACGCCTTCGCCGTCGGAATCGGGCCCAGTAGCAGCGTCTTCATCTGGGACACGATGCTGAACGGCCGCTTCACGCCCCGGGAGGTGCGCTTCGTCCTCGGCCACGAGCTCGCGCATCTCGCACGCACGCACCTCTGGAAAGGGATTGCCTGGGGAGCGCTGATCGGCATTCCTCTTCTGGCAGCCATCGCCCTCGTGACCGGGCGGCGCGGCGGCCTGCGCGACCCGGGCAACGTGCCCCTCGCTTTCCTGACGCTCACATTTCTGCTCCTTGCCGTGACTCCGTTCACGAACGTCGTCTCCCGACGCTACGAGGCCGAGGCGGACTGGGTTGGTCTGCGGGGATCGCAGGACCCGGAAGCCGCCAAGGGGCTCTTCAAGGGGTTCGTGCGGGTGGATCTCGCGGATCCGAGCCCGCCGGGCTGGGTGCACGTCTTCCTCGACGACCATCCGACGCTGCTGACGCGCGTCGAACAGGCGGAGGCGTTCGAGGGCGTCGCGCGCTAGTTAGGTGTCCGAGCGCGGCGGCGCTTCGGGAAGGTTGCGTATCCCTTCCTGCGTCGACCACTTCGAGAGGGAATCCTGCATCGCCGCCAGCAGCTCCTGGAAGAACTGCGACGACATGTTCACGCGCGAGACGACGACGCCAGGTACGTCGCCTTCCTCGATGTCGTGGTCGATGCGCGCGAAGGTGAGCGTGAACTCGTACGGCGAGAACGTGACGTTCGCGAAGTTCGCGTAGACGCCCGCCATCTGCTCCGGATCGAGATGGATGTTGAGCTGTCGCTCCTGAGACTCTTCGTCCACGACCCAACGATACTACGGGCGTGGAACACGCCTTCAGCTTCCGCCGGTTTGCGTACGCCGTCTCGGCGATGGCCCTGGTTCTCGCGATCGGCACGGTCGGGTTCCGCCTCGCCATTCACGAGACGTGGATGCAGTCGTTCTACCGGGCGGTCGTCTCCAGCACCTTGACCGGCCTCGACACCGTTCCGAGGAACGACGGGGCCCGGATCGTGACGATCTTTCTGGTTCTGGCAGGCATCAGTATCTTTGCGTACATCGGCTCGCTCGTCGTCGAGGCGATCGCGCGCGGAGTGATCGGCGGGCTGTGGGCAGAGCGAAGGAGGCGAAGGGCGATCGACGCGTTGCGCGACCACTACATCATCTGCGGCTTCGGCCGGGTCGGACAGCGCGTCGCCGAGGAGTTTCGCCACGTCGGCGCGCAGTTCGTCGTGGTCGACTACAGCCCGGAGGCCAAGGCGGCGGCCGAGGAGGAGAAGGTCCTCTTCATCGAGGGCAACGGCACCGACGACGACGACCTGAACAGTGCGGGCCTCCAACGGGCGCGCGGGCTCGTCGCCGCCTCAGACGACGACGCCGACAACCTCTACATAACGCTCTCTGCGCGCGCAGCGAACCCCGAGCTGTTGATCGTCGCCCGCGCCTCGAACGAGGATGCGTCGAGGAAGCTGAAGCTGGCCGGTGCGGACCGGATCGTCCAGCCGTATCAGGCAGCCGGTCGTGTGATGGCGAACCTCCTGTTGAAGCCGCAGGTGACGGCGTTCGTCGATGTGGTGACGAGCGCGGGCGGCGCCGATCTCCGCTTCGAGGAGATCGAAGTGACCGACGCGTCCGGTCAGGGCGGCAAGACCATCCGCGACCTCGAGATCCGCAAGGAGACGGGCGCCCTGATCGTGGCTCTGCGCAAGCGGGACGGAACCTTCGACACGACCCCGACACCGGAAGCCGCGGTCGAGGTGGGGGACGTGCTGATCGCGGCCGGAACCGAAGAAGAGCTGCGCGCGCTCGAACAGCTCTTTGCTCCACGCGAGACGCTTGCCCGCTAACGTGGTCGACCGGCTGGCTGCGAGCCTGTCCGAGCTCGCCGGTGCGCCCGTCGAGCTCGAGCGGCCGAGCGATCCCGAGCACGGCGACTACGCGACGAACATCGCGCTCAGGACCGCGCCCCAGCGCAAGCAACCACCACGGGAGCTGGCGGCTGAGTTGGCGGCGCGCGCCCAGGAGCTCGAAGAGATCGAGCGCGCCGAAGTCGCCGGCCCGGGCTTCCTCAATCTCTGGGTGACCACCGCGTGGCTCGCCGAGGCATTGCAGGAAATCGGCCCGGACTACGGCTCCGGATCTGCGTCGGACCAGGCGCAGAGGATCCAGGTCGAGCTGATCTCGGCCAACCCCGCCGGGCCACTGACAGTCGGCTCTGCGCGCAACGGCGCGTACGGAGACTCCGTAGCGCGTCTGCTCGACTACGCGGGCCACGACGTCATGCGCGAGTACTATTTCAACGACGCAGGCCGGCAAGTCGACCTCTTTCGTGCGTCGGTCGAGGCGCGACGAAGCGGGCAGGAGTTGCCCGAGGGCGGCTACCAGGGCGAGTACATCAACGAGCTCGCCGCGCTCGAGGTCGATCCTGTCCAGCACATGCTCGGAGAGATCCGCCGGGAGGTCGCCGAGTTCCGCATCGACATCGACACCTGGCGGCACCAGGGCGAGATCGAGGAAGAGGTTGCGGCGCTGCTGCCTCGCCTCGACACCTACGAGGCCGAGGGGACGATCTGGGCACGCACCAGCGCGTACGGCGATGACAAAGACCGCCCACTGATTCGTTCCTCCGACGGGTCGTACCTGTACTTCGCCGCCGACGTGGCGTACGTGCGCGACAAGCTCGAGCGCGGCTTCGACCTCGCGATCTACGTGCTCGGTGCGGACCACCACGGCTACGTCGGACGTCTCAAGGCGGCAGCGGCGATGCTCGGCTACGACCCCGAGCGAATCGAGGTCTTGATCTACCAGCTCGTACACATCGTCGAAGGCGGTCTGACGAAGAAGATCTCGAAGCGTCGCGGCGACGTCGTCTTTCTGCACGAGCTCGTGGAGAAGATCGGGGTCGATGCCGCGCGCTGGTACTTGATCTCCCGGGGGCACGACCAGCCGATCGACATCGACGTCGACCTTGCAGCCGAGCGCTCGCAGAAGAATCCCGTGTACTACGTGCAATACGCGCATGCGCGCATCGCGGGCATCCTGCGCAACGTCGAAGCTGCTGAAGACAGCAGCGTGATCGTTCCCAAAGAGCTCGAGCGCGAGGAGCGCGACCTGATCAAGCGGCTCGCCGAGTTTCCGGTGATTGCTGCGGAAGCCGCAGAGCGCCGGGCGCCGCACGCGATTCCGATCTACGCGATCCGTGTCGCCGACGACTTCCACCGCTTCTACCACGAGCACCGCGTCGTGGGCTCCGAAACGGAGGCGTTCCGGCTGGCGCTCGTTCGCGCAGCCCAGCATGTGATCGCGCGCGCCCTCGATCTGATTGGAGTCGAGGCGCCGGAACGGATGTAGGCTCCCCGACCAGGATGAGCGCAAGGAGGCCCGACCGAAATCTCGCGCTCGAGCTCGTTCGTGTGACAGAAGCGGCGGCGCTGGGGGCCGGGCGCTGGGTCGGGCGTGGCGACAAGATCGCAGCCGATCAGGCCGCGGTCGACGGGATGCGGGCGATGCTCGACTCGGTTTCCATGGACGGCGTCGTCGTGATCGGCGAGGGTGAGAAGGACGAGGCGCCGATGCTCTTCAACGGCGAGCCGGTCGGCGACGGCACCGGACCTCAGGTCGACGTCGCGGTCGACCCCCTCGAGGGAACGCGGTTGACGGCGCTCGGCCAGCCGAATGCGATCGCCGTCATGGCCGTCGCGGAACGCGGGACGATGTTCTTCCCTGGCGCCGCCGTGTACATGGAGAAGATCGCCGTCGGGTCGCAGGGCATCGACGTCGTCGACATCAACGCCTCCCCGACGGAGAACGTCAACGCGGTCGCGAAGGCCAAGGCGGTGTCGACGCGCGAGATCTCGGTGGTCGTCCTCGAGCGTGACCGACACGAAGCGCTGATTGCCGAGCTGCGCGACGCCGGCGCGAAGGTCCTGCTCATCCGGGACGGCGACGTGGCGGCGGCAATCGCGGCCGGCCAGACCGGGACCGGGGTGGACATGCTCTACGGCATCGGCGGTACACCCGAAGGCGTCATCTCGGCGGCGGCGCTCAAGTGCGTCGGCGGTGGCATCCAGGGGAAGCTGTGGCCACGTGACGACGACGAGCGGCGGCAGCTCGTCGGCGCCGGGCTGGATCCGGAGCGGGTGCTGACGACGAACGATCTCGTTGCAGGCGCGGACATCTTCGTCGCCGCGACCGGGGTCACGACCGGCTCGCTGCTCCGCGGCGTGCGTTACCTACCGAACGGCGCGATCACCGACTCGATCGTGATGCGTTCACGGTCGGGCACGTCGCGGCGGATCGAGGCCACGCATGCGCTCGACAAGCTCCAGGCCCTGACGGGCCTCGAGTATCACTAGACGGCTACCGCTTCCTTCTCCAGCGCTGGCGCGTACGTCCCGGTCTCCGCGGCGCTGTTCATCTTTGCCCGATGGTAGTAGGCGCGTTGGGCCGCCTCGACGTTTTCCTCGTGGCCGCCCCAGGCCTTCAGTGCCGAGGCTTGGAGTGCGCGACCGTACGAGAACGACACCTTCCACGGATGCGGGCCGATGGCGTTGATCGCATTCAGCCGTCGAGTCGCCTCCTCCTCCGACTGTCCTCCCGAGAGGAACACGATTCCCGGCACCGCCGCGGGCACGTGGCGGCGGAAGCACTGCACGGTCTGGCGGGCGATCTCCTCGTCCGACACCTGCTCCGAGCCTTCGTATCCGGGGAGCACCATGTTCGGCTTCAGCAGGATTCCTTCGGGATGCACCCGCTGGTCGCGCAGCTCGGTGAACACCGCGTGCAACGTCTGTGAGGTCACGTGAAAGCTCCGGTCGATCGTGTGGTCGCCGTCCATGAGCACTTCCGGCTCGACGATCGGGACAAGACCGCTTTCCTGGCAGAGCGTCGCGTAGCGGGCGAGGGCGTGCGCGTTCGTCCAGATGCAGTACTCGCTCGGGATGTCCTTGCCGATCGTGATCACCGCGCGCCATTTCGCGAAGCGCGCACCGAGCTCGCGATACTCCGCGAGTCGCTCGCGGAGCCTGTCGAGCCCTTCGGTGACTGTCTCGCCTTCGGCCAGTGCGAGCGGCTTCGCTCCTTTGTCGACCTTGATGCCGGGAACGATTCCCTTGGACTCGAGCAGCTTGGGGAACGATGTCCCGTCGGAGGTCGTCTGGCGGATCGTCTCGTCGAAGAGAATCACGCCGCCGATGAACTCCTCGGCTCCATCCGTCGTGAAGAGGAGCTCCCTGTATTGCCGGCGCGCCTCCTCCGTGGACTCGATCCCGATCGAGTCGAACCGCTTCTTGATCGTCGCGTCGCTCTCGTCCGCCGCGAGGATGCCCTTGCCGTCGGCGACGATCTGTGCGGCGGTCTTCTCCAGCTGCTGAAAATCCATCATCCGCTCCTCCCTCGTCTTTGTCCTGGGAGAAGTATCCCCTAAGCTTTCCCACTTGGAGGGGCGACGCTGCGGCGGTTCGCCCCTCCCCCGAACGAGGACTTGGTAACAGCTCCGGGCGCCAGTACGATCTCGCCACGTGATCCGCCGTCTGGCCCTCACGGTTCTCGTCGTCGCGGCCCTCGCGCCGGCTCTGCGCGGGGATGCGGCCGCGCCGGTGCTGATCCAGCCCGGCGTGACCTTGGCCGGCATCGATGTCGGCGGGATGTCCAACGAGCAGGCACAGGCTGCGCTGCGCCCGGCATTCGCAAGGCCGGTTCGGCTCCGGGACGGCGACCGCCGTTGGAACCTCTGGCCGATTCGCTTCGGTGCGCGGGTGACTATCGCCGACAGCGTCGTGCAGGCGCTCGGCGCGGAAGCCGGTTCGGCAGTCCCGCTGCTTCCGGCGGTGGACGAGCAAGAGGTTCGGCGCTTCGTGAACGCTCTCGACAAACGCCTCTCCGTTCCCGCCACCGATGCGGAGCTCAGCGGGCTCAAGGGGCTGCGCCCGCAGTTCACGAAGGAGAAGCCCGGCGTCAAAGTCTTGCGCGAGCTCACCGTCCACCGGATCGTGCACGCGCTGCAATCGCCGCGAGTGCGTCGCACCCGCGTCGCCTTGAAGGCGGTCATGCCGGCGCGGACGGTCGTCAACTTCGGCGCGGTGGTCGTCATTCGGCGCGGTGTCAACGAGCTGCGCTACTACAGAGGCGCGCAGTTGCTGCGGAAGTTCGGGGTCGCGACGGGTCAGTCGGTGTACCCGACGCCGACCGGGACGTTCAGCATCGTCGACATGCAGCTGAACCCGTGGTGGCGCCCTCCCGACTCGGCGTGGGCGAGAGGCAAGCAGCCGATTCCGCCGGGGCCGGGGAACCCGCTCGGCACGCGCTGGATGGGACTGTCCGCGCCGGGCGTCGGCATCCACGGGACGCCGGACGATGCGTCGATCGGCTACTCCGCGTCGCACGGCTGCATCCGCATGCACATCCCGGATGCCGAGTGGCTCTTCCACCACGTGAAGCTCGGCACGCCGGTCGTTATCACCGACGCCTAGCGGGGAAGCGGACGACGAGGCTCGAACTCGCGACCCTCAGCTTGGGAAGCTGATGCTCTACCAACTGAGCTACGTCCGCGTGCCCCGATTGTAGCTTCGACGGAGCGGCGAAGTCCCTACTCTTCGCCCTGCATGGATGCCGACGCCGTCGAGATCCGCGTCCTGGGCTGCCTGATCGAGAAGCAGACGACGACGCCGGATGCCTACCCGCTCTCGCTGAACTCGTTACGACTCGCGTGCAACCAGGCGACGGCCCGCGATCCCGTCGTCGCCTACGAGGAGCGCGAGATCAAGGCCGCGCTCGAACGGATGTCGGACCGCGGCTGGACGCGGTTCGCCAGCGGCGCGAGCAGCCGGGCGCTGAAGTACCGGCATCTCCTCGACGAGGCACTCGGGCTCACCGGGCCAGAGCTGTCGCTGCTCGGCGTCCTCATGCTGCGCGGCCCACAGACGCTCGGCGAGCTGAAGCAACGGAGTGAACGGCTTCACTCGTTCGGGTCGATCGCCGAGGTCGCAGAAACTCTCGACCGCCTCTCGCAGCGCGAATTGGTCGAGCGGCTCGAGCGGCGACCCGGTCAGAAAGAGGAGCGATGGGCGCAGCTCCTCGGCGGCGAGACGCATGGTGCCGCCGAGCCCGAGTCGCAGCAGCTCGACTCCAGCGACGTCGACCGAGTCGCCGAGATCGAGGCAAGGCTCGGGCGCCTCGAACACGCCTTCGACGATCTGCTGAGCCGCCTCGATAAGGTGCCCGACCGTGAGTGAGCCTCTGCACCGGCTCCAGGAACGGCTCGGCAAGATCACCGACCTCGAGCGGATCAGCCGCGTGCTCTCGTGGGACCAGCAGACGATGATGCCCCCCGCGGGCTCCGATCATCGCGCCGACCACCTGGCGACGCTGCGACGAATCGCGCACGAGCTGCTGATCGCCGACGAGACCGGCCGTCTGCTCGACGAGTTGCGTCCGCTCGAGGATTCGCTCGAGCCGAGCTCGGATGACGCTGCCTTGATCCGACTCGCACGGCGTGACTACGAGAAGGCGGTGCGCGTTCCGACGGACCTTCGCGCGGAGATGACGCACGCCGCCGCACAGGCGCGTCCGGTTTGGGTCAAGGCGAAGGCCGAATCGAACTTCGAGCTCTTCCTGCCGGCATTGGAAAGAAACGTCGAGCTCCGGCGCCGCTACGTCGCGTGCTTCGACGGTGTGGAGGAGCCGTACGACATCCTGCTCGACGACTTCGAGCCGTACACGACCACCGCGGAGGTGCGTGAGATCTTCGACGAGCTGAAGGCCGAGCTCGTGCCGCTGATCGCGGAGCTTCGTGACACCGAAGTGGACGACACATTCCTGCACGGAAACTTCCCCGTCGAGCGCCAGGAGCTGCTCGCGAAGGAGGTGGTCGGGCTTTTCGGCTTCCGTCCGGACAGCTGGCGACTAGATCCCACGGAGCACCCGTTCGCCTCCGGCGCCGGAGTCGACGACGTCCGGATCACGACGCACTACGACCCGGAGACGATGAAGTCGTTCTTCTCGACCATGCACGAGTACGGGCACGGGCTGTACTCACACCAGCTGCCGCGGAACCTTCAGCGGCTCCCGACCGGCAACGGCTGCTCGCTCGGCATCCACGAGTCGCAGAGCAGGCTGTGGGAAAACCTCGTCGGACGCAGCCCGCAGTTCTGGCGCTTCTTCTACCCGCGCGTTCAGGAGACGTATCCCGAACAGCTGAGCGGGGTCGAGCTCGACCGCTTCGTGGCCGGCATCAACCGCGTCAAACCGTCGCTGATCCGGATCAGGGCCGACGAAGTGACGTACGGGATGCACATCATCCTGCGCTTCGAGCTCGAGCAGGACATCATCAACGGCCGCGTCGAGCTGCGGGACCTCCCACAGGTGTGGAACGAGAGAATGCACGACTACCTCGGAGTCGACGTCCCCGACGACGCACACGGCGTTCTCCAGGACACGCATTGGGCCTCGGGGTTGATCGGGTACTTCGCGACCTACCTGCTCGGAAGCGTCATGTCGGTGCAGATCTGGGAGAAGGCGCTCGACGATGTGCCAGATCTGGAGGACCAGATCGGCCGCGGCGAGTTCGGTGCGCTTCGCGGCTGGCTAGGCGAGCACGTGCACGCGCATGGGCGGAAGTTCTCGCCGCAGGAGACGCTCGAGCGCGCGACCGGGAGCCGCATCGACGCGAAGCCGTACGTCGCATACCTTCGCGCCAAGTACGGCGCGGGCGTGGCCGCTTTGTAGAAGAGGTCTAGTCCTCGGGCCAGACCTCGGCGAGTCGACGTCTGGTCTCGGCAAGGTGCTGGGGTAGCACCTTGACGTCCGCGAGGACCGGCATGAAGTTCGTGTCACCGCCCCAGCGAGGCACGACGTGCAGGTGGACGTGGTCGACGACGCCGGCGCCAGCTGTGCGCCCGAGGTTCCAGCCGACGTTGTATCCGTGTGGTGCGTAGAGCGTTCCCAGCGCACCCATGCCGGCCGCAGCGAGCCGGTGAAGCTCCAGCACCTCCTCCGCATCGAGCTCCCCGTATTCGCCGATGTGCCGGATGGGCGCGACCATGAAGTGGCCGGACGAGTAGGGATACTTGTTCAGAAGGACAATGGCGTTCTCGCCGCGCCGGACGACCAGTCGCTCCTCGTCGTCGCCCTCCACGGCAGCGCAGAAGACGCACCCGGCGTCCTCGTCCGCGGACTTGATGTACTCGAGGCGCCAAGGCGCCCACAGCTGCTTCACGCGGCCGAGTCTAGAGAGGCTGATCCGCGGGCTCGACCGGGACGGCTTCCGGATCGACCCGCGCGCGCGTCGAGGCGAGAAGCATCACCGACCCCACCATGGCCAGGACCATGAGGAGGGAGGAGGTGAGGAGGATCGCCTGGAGAGTGAGCATGTCGGGAGTGAAACGCGTCGCTCACGACTTCGGGTACTCGGTTCCAACTCCTTCTAGGGCACCAAGGCGGCCGCGGCGAAGCGGCCCACGCCGCCTGCCGTGAAGCGGGCCTTGACCGAACGCTCGCCGCACACGAGCGCGGCGGAGAGGGCAGAGGAGACACGCTTGATATTCGCCGGCCCGCTGACCGTCAGCGTGGAGCCGCGAGGGGCGTGGAGCTCTGCGGCGAACACACCGTCGAGCGGGGTCTTGAAAGTGAACGTCTTCTGCTGGCCGCGACGGGAGAAGCGTCCGCTCAGGTACCTGAGCGGGGTCTTCTTCCACGGCTTGAGGACGTCCTGCTCGATCGCGCTGAGAGCCGCCGCATCAGGCGTGAACATCGGGTCGTAGCCCCACGGCGTCTCCGGCAGGCCGAGCTTCGCCTCGTTGAGATGCATGAACGACTCCGCGAAAGACTCGCCGGGATTCTGGAGGTAGTGCTCGCCCTCGTCGCCGGGGAAGGCCGCGCCCGCGATCTCCTTCTGACAGACGCCTTCATAGGTCGACCAGCGCTTCGTCCCGTAGGCGATCGCCGGCCACGGGTCGTTGAGCCTGTGGTTCGCGACATGGTGTCCGTACTCGTGCGCGACGACCTCTTCGACCGTGCTCCAGGGCGTGTCCTCGCCGATCGAAATGAGGTCGCCGGTCGCGGGAAAGTAGCACCCGTCCACCTCTTGGCTCTGGCAGAGGACGCCGACCTCCGCCGGGGGTGCGAGGAAGATGTTGACGGCCGAGATCTCCGTGCCATGCACGAGGCTGTCGACGAAGTCCGCCGCGGCCTGGTTCGCCGCCTCGTCGACGGGGTACTCGCCAGACGAATGGATCGTGACGTGCGCGCCGCTCTTGGCGGTGTAGACGCCGCCCCAGGCGCCCGGCGGCAGCGAGGGGAAGTGTCGCAGTGGGTCGTGGACGATTCGC
>Ga0066710_100001004_pt1 | contig 19672 bp, 16 predicted proteins | sample GraSoiAngelo_159_FD_79666 | JGI IMG/M metagenome (GOLD analysis project Ga0066710, IMG submission 79666) | Grasslands soil microbial communities from the Angelo Coastal Reserve, California, USA - 14_1009_16_40cm | ecosystem: Environmental > Terrestrial > Soil > Grasslands | place: USA...
CAGTCTCGAATCAAGAAGTGCGCGTAGCGATCTTCAGCGACATTCACGGGAACCTTCCAGCTCTGGAAGCTGTACTCGCCGACGTTGCGCGCCGACGACCCGATGCGATGTATTGCCTCGGCGACTTGGTCGGCTATGGTCCCTTCCCGAACGAGGTGATCGAACGGATTCGTTCAGAGCAGATCCCGACGATCATGGGGAACTACGACGACGGCGTCGGCTACGATCGGGACGAGTGTGGATGTGCCTATCGGGAACCGGACGAGCGGAGGCTCGGCGATCTGTCGTTCACGTGGACGAAGGCACGCGTGACCGTTGACAACAAGACGTTCCTGCGACAATTGCATCCGCACATTCGTACCGAAATCGACAGCATCCGAGTACTACTTGTTCACGGCAGCCCGCGCAAGATCAACGAGTACCTGTTCGAGGACCGACCGATTTCGAGTTTTCAACGTCTCGCGGCGTCGTCAAACGCAGATGTGGTCGTCTTCGGCCACACCCATGAGCCCTATGTGAAGGTGGTCGACGCGGTACGGTTCGTAAACGTCGGATCAGTCGGGAAGCCGAAGGACGGCAACTGGCACGCCTGCTACGCAATCCTCGACTTCGCCGCGAGTACACCCACCGAGTTCATTCGGATCCCGTACGACCTCAAGAGTGTCACTGATGCGATTCGTCGGAGCGAGTTGCCAGGCGAATTTGCAGCGGATCTCGAACACGGCGGTCGGACTGGCGAGCCGCATCCATGAGTCCCGGCTAATAGCGGTGACGTTCCGTCGATCCGCACGGCTGGGCGACGCTTTGCGGCATTCGTATACGCGAATGGTATACCGAGACCGGCGGTACGGATTGGTCTTGCTGTTCGCGTGCTTAGTCGCGTGCGCATGCAGATCGCAATACGACACGGTCCGGAACCTGAAGGATGCCACCGTCCCGGCCGGTGATAATGCGCCAGCGCTCGACAACCCGGATTGGCTCGTGACAAGGTTCACGAAACCCTTATCGATCTTTGCGGTACTCACGCGCAGCATCAGTCGCTACTCTGACGTGAGGCGATAACGACATCGCGACCCATTGTCGCGACTGCGAGGACAACTATGCAGAAGCGCAAACTCGGCAAGAGCAACCTGGAAGTGTCGGCTCTCGACTGGGGAGCATGTCCATGAGCTTCGGCTACGGTCCGCCCGCCGTCCCACGCGCCGGGAACTGTAGGACCACGATGCGAATTGGCATCCTCGGTTCGGGTTGATGGGCGGCAAGCTCGGGACGATCTTCGCGCGTGCCGGCCACGACGTGGTCTTCAGCGATCCGTGTGCCACACTGACACGTGCCGATTCCCGCTCGCTCGCTCTTCGATGTCGACGCACCGAACGGGTTCCGCTATCGCGACGACTTCATCACCGTCGAGGAGGAGGTGATGCTCGCCGGCGAGATCGCGCGCGTCGAGTTCTCGACCTTCGAGATGCGCGGCGTCGTCGCGCGACGGCGCGTCGCCTTCTTCGGCCGGACCTACGATCGCGGCGCGGCGGCTGCGCCGCCGATGCCCGACTTTCTGCTGTGGCTGCGCGACCGTGTCGCCTCGTGGGCGGAGGTCGACGGGGCGTCGATGGGGATGGCGCTCATCAACGAGTACCGACCGGCCGCGCCGGTCGGCTGGCATCGCGACGCCCCGCAATACGGCATCGTCGCCGGTATCTCGCTGCTGTCGTCCTGCCAGATGAAGTTTCGTCCGTACGTCGCGCCAGGAGACGCCGCTCAAGCGACAGGCGGCGCGCGACGGACGGCGACGCACACCATCGTGCTCGAACCGCGCTCGGCGTACCTCATGACCGCCGAATCGAGAAGCGCGTACGAGCACCACGTGCCGCCGGTCGCGGCGCTGCGCTATTCGATTACGTTTCGCACGCTCCGCGGCTGACGGCCGCGAACCATGGAGGAGCACCGTCCATGCAGTCGAGCCTTCGGCAAGTGAGGATGGATGTTGTATCACGGACGGATTTGGAAGGACCTGATCTGATCAAATGGACGATTCGTGCCGCAGGCTGTTGAGCGGCAGGACGCTACACTTAGAATCCAGCGATGTGACGGCGGTGCCTAACAGACAGTTTCGTGCTCATGATTGTCGACACGAGGATCAGTCGCTGATCCGACGCCAGGCGTCCCGGGCGCCACATCAAGGCCGCCTGAAGATCGTTATGAGTGGCAGCTGACGATTCGATGTCGAACGACGAAGTCTACGCGAGCGGCTTGTTGAATCGCGCGTTGGATCCGGCCACGCAACCGCCGGAAATCCGTGCCTTCCTAGAGGCGGAGATCGAGCTCCTGCAAGACACGGTTGCCGACGGGATGGCCGTGATCGATATCGGGTGCGGGACCGGACGGCATCTCGCCATGCTACGCAACCGTTTGCGAATCGGCGTCGGAGTGGACTACGAGCACGCCTATCTCGTCGAGGCGCGTCGCCGCGCTGGATCGGGCGGGTTGCACTTCGTCACAGCCGACGCCGCCAGACTCCCCATCCGCGCGCGCTTTGATTTCGCGACGTGCCTCACCAACACGTGGGGCACGATGAGCGACAAGGCCGGCGTTCTCGACGAAATGCGGCGGTGCGTGCCTCGCCCGCATATGAGACTCCTGTCCGTCTTTGCTGAAGCTTCCATTCCGGCGAGGCGCGAATGGTATCGGCGATTCGGACACGCAGTGGTGGCGGAGTCCGCCGAGTATCTGACGACCGACGGCGGTTTGCGGTCCGAGCATTTCACGGAGACGCGCCTCCGATCCCTCGTCGGGGATTGCACGGTTCATCCCCTGGCCGGCATCGCTTACATCGTGAGATTTTGATGTTCGAACCGTTGCCGGCGACTGGTCGCGGCAGATGACTGAACGATGAAACGACAATCTATCGGAACCGCGGTCGCTGCCACCATTGCACATTTCTGTGCGAAGTGGATATTCCAGCTTCTTCGCGTCACTCCCGGCTTCTGCTCCGCGCCAGCATCAACTGCGGCGCTTCCGCCTTCGTGAGATCGAAATCGCGGCATACCTCGGCAACGATGTCGCGATCGACCGGCTGGCGCTTCAGCGCGAAGCCGCTGATCAGCGCGTTGTCGCACATGACGTTGATCACGCGCGGAATGCCGCGCGAGAACTCGTGGATGAGCGTCACGGCCTCGCGCGTGAAGAGCTTCGTCGTGTTGCCGCCCGCGGTTCGAATGCGCGACACGATGTAGGCGGCGGTGTCGCCGAGATCGAGCGGCGCGACCTCGCACCGGAGCGCGACGCGCTGCTTCAGCTGCCGCAGCCCCGACTCGTTCAGCCGCGCGGCCAGCTCCGGCTGCCCCGCGAGCACCAACGGCAGCAGCTTTTCGGTCGGCGTCTCGATGTTCGCCAGCAGCCGCACCTCTTCGAGCAGCTCGTCGCTGAGGCTCTGCGCCTCGTCGACGATCAGCGCCGTGATCTCCTCGCGGGCGCGCCGCGCGCGAAGCTCCGCCTCGAGCGCGTCCAGGAGCGCCGCCTTTGATGCGGCGGCGGCAGGGCCGAGTTGGAACCGCGCCGCGAGAATCTCGACGAACTCCTCGCGCGTCAGCGTCGGATTGTCGAGCACGATCGCCTTGACGCGCCGGCACCGTTCCGATTCGAGCGCTGCGCGCAGCAGCGTCGTCTTTCCCGTTCCCGCTTCGCCGACGACGACGGTGATCGCCTTCGCGGAAGACAACCCGTACTCGAGATTGGCGAGCGCCTCGCGGTGCTGCGCCGAGAAGAACAAGTACTTTGGATTCGAGGTCAGCTCGAACGGCCGCTCGCGGAGTCCGAAGAATCGTTGGTACATTTTTTTATGCTCGCGGGGAACTTTTCTCAACCGCGTCGGGCCCCACTCCCACGCGTGGCTCAGGGCTGCCCCCGCTGGCGCTCATTTGACGTCGATGATGACTGTCTTCTCGTATCTGACCGGCACGCCGTTCTTCATCGCAGGCCGGTACTTCCAGGTGCGCGCCGCGCGAAGCAGCATCGAGTCGTAGCTCGGATGGATCGAGCCGCGGACATCGGCCTTCTGCACGCTGCCCGTTTCGTCGATCAGGACGCTGAGCACCATCTGCTTGCGCAGCGCGCGCACGACCGTCAGCAGCTCGTTCGGCGCGCTCGGTGCGCTCTGAAAAATCACGACCGGAGGCCGCACGTCGGCGTCCTCGATGTGGTAAACGCTCGGCTCGCCGGCAGCCGCGCGTGACGGCTCCGTCTGCGCCGGCTCGGACGCGGCCGGCGCAGACGGAGCGGGAGCGGAAAGCGGGGGCACGCTTATCGCGGCCGTCGCCGGTAGCGCCGCCGGCGCCGCCTGTGAGCGGGCGAGCGTCAGGAATCCGTCGACGAGCTCGGTCAGGTCGGCCAGCCCCTCGTCCCAGACACCGAGGTGCTGGGCTTCCGCGAGCAGGCGCCGCACTTCGGCGAGACGCGGTTCCGCCGCCCCGTACTGCTTCTGATCGATGGACGCGCGGCTCTCCCGGTACCGCTCGCGGATGAGGCCCGGCAGAATGCGCTTCTGGACGCCGACGAACATCGCTTCGATTCTGGGCGACGCATCGGCGGCATCGAGCTGCAGCAGCGGCTCGCGGCGGATCAGCGACTCGGCTACCGATTCGGCTTCCGACACACGGCCCAGGGCGTACAGACAGAACGCGCGATACTGGTCGGCCTGTCGCGCGATGCCGGGCATGCTCGCGCGGGCATCCGTCAGCCGCGACAGCGTCGACAGTGCTTCTTCGTACGCCGCCGATGCATACAGATCCTTCGCGATGTTCAGCGGATCCTGATCCGCGCTCGCGGCCGTAGAGGCGGCCACGAGTCCGACGACAACGACGATCGCTCTCATGAATTGCCTCGGCTTCCGTTTCATCTTCCTATGCTCGCGGGGCCCACCCCCGCTCGCGCTCACTCGGCGCCGCCGCTTCGCGGCGGTTCGCTCCGCCGCCTCGGTCGGGCCGCAGGCGCTCATTTCGTCAAATCGACGGCGACACGGTTCGGCCCCTTGCCGGTCAGGATGACGCTCTGCCGCCGCTCGCCGAACTGCGGATGGCGGAACACGAGCTGGTGCGTCCCGACGGTGGCGGTGACGTTCGCAATCGGCGTTTGGCCGATGTCGTTGCCGTCGATCGCGACGTCGGCCCACGGGCGCGCGTTCACGCTCAGGGTGACCTTCGGCGCATCGACGCGCACGCTGGTCGTCGTTCCCGCGGCGACCTCGACGTGACGGCTTTCCTGATAATCGAGCGCGCGGTTGGCGAGGAGGATGTCGTGGCGCCCCGCAGCGACCATGATTCTCGCGGCGCCGCCGGATCCGATGACTTCGTCCTTCTCGATCACCTGCACCTCGAACGGCGCGGTCACGGAGAGCCAGCCGCCGACCGGACCCGCCACCTTGGGCAGCGAGAAGACGACGGTCGCGGTGTGACCGGCGGCTACCGTCACGGTCCGCTCAGCGGATCCGGTCGCACCACTGACGATCACCGTGTGCGGCTCCGCGCTCAGGGCGTCAACGGTGACCGGCGACGCGCCCGCCGGCGCCCCGTCGATCGTGACGTGCGCGCCCGGTGGATCGGTCGTGACCGACAACGCGCCCGATGTGATCGGCGAAGGGGTGTTCGTCATCTCGAGATCCCGCACGATGTCTGCGCCGGCACCGACTGTCACGGGCAGCACGCGCTCGTTGATCCCGCTGCGGATGCTCACGGTGTGCGGGCCTGGACTGACGGAAAGCGTCAGCGGCGTCATCCCTCGAGACTGCCCGTCGACCATGACGCTCGCGCCGTCGGGATGAGTGACGATAGTCAACCTGCCCGGTTGCGACCCCGCGGCATTCGCGCGCAGCAACTCGATTTGCGCGAGCGCGAACGGCGCGGCCGCGGCCAGGATGACGAGCGCCGACGCCAGCACGACCCACAATCTGGCGCGCGACCGCGGCTTCTGCAGCGGCGCCGCCGCCGCTGCGGAGATGGCGGCCTCGACGGGACTCTCCGATGCGAACGCCAGCAGCGGGTCGCGCTCGACCGCGGTCTTGAGCCCGGTTTTCGAGCTCAAACGTCGAAGAAGGCGACCGAACCACGACGACCGTGGCGCTGCGGCTTCTGAAGAAACGGCATGCGGAAGCACGTCGGCTACCGCCTGACTTGCGGGTGTAGGCATCAGTTCCTGCTTTCGTGCGAGTGACTGAGACGACAACGCACGACGGGAACGCCAATGTCGTGCCACGCAAATTCCGGCGTCCAAGCCCACCTGACGCCGCGGTCGGCCGATTAGTCTCCGCCCGGAGTGACTTTGGTCTGACGGTGATAGACTCCCACGTCTCACCGACCCGTCTGCTGCATCTCGAGGAGGGTCACGATGGCCAGAATGATTCCCGATCAAACGTTTTACCCGTCCGCCGCGATGGCGATGAAGGCGCCGCCTGAAACGCTCGCGTACGTCGCGGTGCTCAATCCTCGCGGCGGGTCCGACGCGCTGGCGGTCCTCGACGTCGATGCGTCTTCGAACGCGTACGGCCGGCAGATCAATCAATTCGACATGCCGCGCACGGGCGACGAGCTCCATCATTTCGGCTGGAACGCGTGCAGCTCGTGCCTCTGTCCGTTTGCCGCGCACCCGCACACCGAGCGGCGCTATCTCGTCGTGCCCGGCCTGCGCTCGTCGCGCATTCACGTCCTCGACACAAAGGCCAATCCGGCGGCGCCGCGCCTCGTCAAGGTGATCGAGCCGGACGAAGTCGCGAAGAAGACGGGATACTCGCGTCCGCACACGACGCACTGCGGACCGGACGGCATCTACATGAACGCGATCGGATCGGCCGACGGCACCGGTCCGGGCGGCATTTTCGTCCTCAATCCGGACACGTTCGAGATCGAAGGCCGCTGGGAACAGGATCGCGGGCCGCAGTACCTCGCCTACGACTTCTGGTGGCACCTCGGCCACGACACGATGATCACGAGCGAGTGGGGCACGCCCGACATGGTCGAGAACGGCGTCAACCCGGATCTGCTGCTGGCGGGGAAATACGGACACCAGCTACACGTGTGGGATTTGCAGCAGCGGCGTCACCGGCAGGTGATCGATCTCGGCGCCGAGCAGCAGATGGTGCTCGAGCTGCGGCCGGCGCACGATCCGAAGAAAGCGTACGGGTTCGTCGGCGTTGTCGTGTCGTTGAAGGATCTCTCCGCCTCCATCTGGCTGTGGCACCGCAGCGGCACGTCGAGCCGCGACGGTTGGCAGGCGACGAAGGTCATCGAGGTACCCGCGGAACCCGCTGACGCCGCCGATCTGCCGCCGCTGCTCAAAGGCTTCAACGCGGTGCCGCCGCTCGTCACCGACATCAACCTGTCGCTCGACGATCGTCAGCTGTACGTGTCGTGCTGGGGCACGGGCGAGCTGCGCCAGTACGACGTCTCGGATCCGTTCCGGCCGCAGCTGACGGGGTCGGTCCGCATCGGGGGCATCGTCCGACGCGCGGGGCATCCGTCGCAGGCGGATGTGCCGCTCAATGGCGGTCCGCAGATGGTCGAGGTCAGCCGCGACGGCCGCCGTGTGTATCTGACGAACTCGCTGTATCAGAGCTGGGACGAACAGTTCTATCCCGACGGCATTCGCGGCTGGATCGCGAAGATCGACGCGGATCCCAAGGGCGGCTGCGCGGTCGACGCGAAATTCTTCCTCGACTTCGGCGGGCTGCGCCCGCATCAGGTGCATCTCGAAGGCGGCGACGCGTCGTCTGATTCGTACTGCTTCTCGTAGCGCGCCCGCGGCTCGAGCGAGGCGCCGGGGTCCCCAACGCGGCAGCCGCGTTGGGGTGGCCCGCCGGAGGGCAGCGCCGCGAAGCGGCGCCGCCGAGTGAGCGCGAGCGGGGGTGGGGCTCCGCGAGCATTCAGAAAAGTATGACGAGCTCCTGGGGAATGCTCCTGTTTCTGGGCGCGTTCCACGGCATCAATCCCGGCATTGGATGGCTGTTTGCCGTGGCGCTCGGAATGCAGGAAAACCGGTCGGCTGCGGTGTGGCGCGCGCTCGTGCCGATAGGCGTCGGGCACGCGTGCGCCATCGCCGCGGCCGTGCTGCTCGGCGTTGTCGTCGGCATCGTCGTGCCGCTCGACGCGATGCGCTGGTCGATCGCCCTTCTGCTGGTGACCCTTGGCGTGCTTCGACTCCTCCGCCACCGCCATCCGCGATTCGGCAGCATGCGCATCGGCGTCGGCGGCCTCATGATCTGGTCGTTTCTGGTCGCGACGGCGCACGGCGCCGGCTTGATGATTCTTCCGGTGTGGCTGCACATGTCGGCGACGACGAGTGCGCACGGCCATGTTCATGGCGCCACCGATCTCGCGTCGGGTTTGACCGCGACAGCGGTGCACAGCGGCAGTTATCTGATTGTCACTGCGATGATGGCGTGGATCGTCTTTCACAAGCTCGGCGTCGGCCTGCTGCGAAAGGCGTGGATCAATCTCGATGTGATCTGGGCCGCGGCGCTCATTGCCAGCGGCGGATTGATCGCGCTCGTCCCGCCCGTCTGAAATGTAAACTCTTCGGCGACACATGCTTTATAGTCCGCACATCAAAGGACTGTAAGCATGCGATTCCTTCTCAGGACCACACTCGCCGCTGCTTTCGTCGGAACGTTCTTGGTAGTGCCGCACGCACAGCGTGGCGGTGGCGAGCGGTCCGGTCCGGCGCAGCCGCCGCTGTGGCTGCCCGACGATCAGTACCTTCGCTGGCCGCTGCCGACGGGCGAGCAGGTATACGCCGCCCTCGACGCCCATCGCATCAAGGGCTACATCAACGAGATCACCGCCATCTCGCGCAAGAGCCGCGACGATGGGAATCAGTACTGGGGACGGATTACCGGCACGCCGTACGACAAGATGACGACCGACTGGATTGCCGCGCAGTTCCGCCGCGTCGGCCTCGAGCAGGTGCGCACGCAGGAATTCACGAAGCTGCCGCCGCAATGGTTCCCGACGTCCTGGGAGGTCGTCGCAACCGGCGGCGGCCGGACGCTGCCGCTGAAGACGGCGTTTCCGATCTATCACTCAGCTGGAATCGAAACAAAGGAACTGGAGCCTGTCTGGGCCGGGCTCGGTCTGCCGGCGGATTTCATCGGCCGCGACGTGAAGGGGAAAGCGGTCATCGTCTACGGCATCCCGACGCCCGGTGGTCGATCGGATTCCGCGCTGATCAACGGATCCATCCAGCGCGCCGAAGAGGCGGGCGCGGCGGCGCTGTTCATCGTGCTCGGCTTCCCGGGCAACGTCACGAACCAGCCGACCGGCGGCGACGCCGATCCCGCGAAGATGCCGGTCATGATGCTCGGGAACGAAGACGGCACCGCCGTGCGCGAGCTGATCGAAAAGAGTCATAGCCTTGGCGAAGGCGGTTCAGGCGAGCGCCCGAAGCTGCGCGTGCGGCTCACCGTCGAGATGCGGAGCGACCTGAAGACGGCGAGCGTGTGGGGAATGGTGCCCGGCGCCACCGACGAGAACATCGCCGTGATGGCGCACACCGACTCGTTCTTCGAAGGAGCGATGGACAACGCGTCGGGCATCGGCACGCTGATCGAGCTCGCGCAGTATTACGCGCGCGTGCCGAAGGCGTCGCGGCGGCGCACGATGCTCTTCTTCACGAGCTCCGCGCACCATTCGCCGTCGGGCGAAGAAGCCGGGCTGCGCTGGATCCACAACAACATGCGGGCGATGTTCGCGAAGACCGCGCTCATCGTCAACTGCGAGCACACGTCACAGGCGCAGACATACCTCATCGGCAACAGCCTCGTGTCGTCGAACGCGGTCAGCGCGAGGCGGTGGTTCGTCGGCGGCAGCGATCGGCTGAAGGCAATCGTCGCCGACAGCTTCAAGACGTTCGGCGTCGCGATTTATTCGAGGCCGGAGACGCGTCCCGGCGGCGAGCTCGGCGTCGTCTATACCGACGCGCCGAGCTTCCACATCATCGATCACGTCTTCTATCACACCGATCTCGACACCGCCGTCATCGTGCCCGAAGCGGGCCTGGAGGCGGCCGTCCGCGCGTTCGCGAAGATCATCGACGAGGTGAACAACGTCGACATCCAGAACTTGAGGGCTGCTCGCCGCAGTGAGGACGAACGGAAATAACGGCTCTCCGCTGGTACCCAAGCTGCGACGTTCTGTTCTAGATACGTCCGAGCGCAGCGCCTGCGGCCAAGCGAGCGGGGGTGGGGCCCCACGAGCCGAAGGAAAATGCCGCGAGGGCGTCAGCGCGTGGGGGTGGACTCCCCACGCGAAAAAAAGTGGGGAACAATATGGTGCTTCGTTTCGTTCGTGCGACCGTCGTCTTCATCGTCTTCATGGCGGCGCTGCTCGTCGTTTCCTCCGGAGCCGCCGCGCAGAACATCAGTTCGTCGAGCATCGACGGCATCGTCACCGATCAGTCCAATTCGGCGCTGCCCGGCGTGACGGTCACCATCACGAGCCCGGCGCTGCAGGTACCGCAGCTCACGACGGTCACTGACGGGCAGGGTCACTATCGCTTCATCGATCTGCCGCGCGGCACGTACCAGCTCCGTTTCGAGATCCAGGGTTTCGATCCGCTCGTGCGTCAAGGCCTGGACGTGAACGCCGGCTTCGCCGCACGCGTGAACGTCACGATGAAGGTCGGATCGCTGACCGAAACGGTGACGGTCACCGGCGCGAGCCCCGTCGTCGATCTCACCACGACGCGCGGCGGGCAGAACGTGTCGACGGATCTGATCACGATCGCGCTGCCCGGTCTCAAGCAAATGGCGGACGTGATCGGCGTCACGCCGGGATTGCATTCAACGGACGGCTACAAGCCGGGCGCGATCGGCCTGAACGGCCGCTCGCGCTTCAACACGTACGGCATCGACAGCGGCAACACGAACGTCACGGTGATGGTCGACGGTTTCAAGATCATCGCGAACTCGCAGCCCGATTTCGCGAACACGGTCGAGACCGACGTAAAGACCTACGGAAACGGCGCGGAGGTGAAAGAGGCGGGCGCGCTGTCATGTACGGGCTCGGCAACTTCATCTTCGAGAACGAGACGCTGCTCCGCCAGCCGCCCGAAAACTACGCGCCGCTCGGCATGACGCTCGAGTCGGGCGCCGGCGTCGGCGATTTCAACGAGCGCCGTTCGAACAACGACACGATCGGCTTCCCAGCCGACGAGCGGATCTGGGAATCGGTGATCGCGGTTCCGCGCTTCGTCGGCAGGCAGCTGGCCGAAGTGAAGCTCTATCCGATCACGCTCGGGTACAGGAAGCCACGGCCGCAGCGCGGATGGCCGATGCTGGCGGGTGCTGAGTTGAGCAGGAAGATCATCGACGACGTCGCCAGGTTCTCGACGCCGTTCGGCACGAAGATCGAATTCCGCGACGGCGTCGGCGCCGTCGTGCCCGGCGCGACGCGCTCCGAGCAGTAACGGAAATCAGGCGGCGCTGAACCCGGATTCGGCCAGATCGTCCGCCTCGACGTCGACGACGACTTCGCCGTTTTCGAGGCGCACGCGGAAGCGCGATCCGTCGCGCCAGGCGGCGCTGATGGGAACCTTGACGCGCTCGTCGATCAACCGCTTCAGGAATCTCGCGCCGTAGGCCACGCTGTAGCCCTGCGCGGCGATGGCATCGAGCGCTTCGCCGTCGATCGCGATCGTCTTGCCTTCCTTCGCCATCGTCTCGGTCAGCTGCGCGAGATAGTGCGACGCGATTTCCCGCTCTTCGTGGACCGTCAGCGGCGCGAACAGCACGACTTCGTCGATGCGGTTGCGGAACTCGGGCGGGAAGCGGCGCTCCAGCTCGCGCAGTACTTCACTTTGAACCTGGTCGACGCTCAGCGCCCCCGAGAGAAATCCGAGCGGGCTCGTGAGCTTGTGGAAATGCTCCGACCCGATGTTCGACGTCATGATCACGATGGCGTCGCTGAAGTACACGCGCCGCCCGCGGCCGTCGGTGAGCCATCCTTCGTCGAACGCCTGCAGGAACAGGTTGAGGAGGCTCGAGCTCGCCTTCTCCACTTCGTCCAGCAGAACGACCGAATACGGGTGGTCTTTCACCTGGTTGGTCAGCACGCCGCCGCGATCGCTGCCGGCGATGCCGCGCGGCATGCCGATCAGCTTGTCGACGGCTACGGCGCCATCCTGGTACTCGGACATGTCGACGCGGATCATCTTCTTCTCGTCGCCGAAGAGGAACTCCGCGACCGCCTTTGCCAGCTCGGTCTTCCCGACGCCGGTCGGACCGAGGAACAGCAGCACGCCGTCCGGCCGATCGAATCCGTCCTTGAGCGGACCCTTGTTGAGCATGAGGCGGCGGGCCACCGCGCGAATCGCGTCGCGCTGCCCGACGACGCGCTGCCGCAGCCGCTCCTCGACGCCGCGGAACCGATCGGTGACGTCGCGGAACACCATGTCCTTCGGAATCTGCGCCGCGTCCGCAATCACCGACACGACGTCGTCCTTCGTCACCTCGGATCGGCGTCCGACTTCGGCGCGGACGGCGGCGGTATCGAGCCATCCGATCACTTTGTCGGGCCGGTGCAGATGGCGCATGTAGCGCGGCGACATCTCGAGCGCGACGTGAAGCGCCTCGTCGAGCACGCGCACCGAGTAGTTGCGCTCGAGCCGTGGCCGCAGGTTGAAGAGAATGCGCCGCGTCTCGTCGAGCGTCGGCTCCGGAACGTTGACGGTCCGGAAGCGGCGCGCCAGCGCCTCGTCTTCCTGCACGTGCTGCTTGTACTCGCTCGACGTGGTGGCGGCAATCATGCGCACTTCGCCGCGCGCCAGCACCGACTTGAACATGTCGGCGGCGTCCGACGGCGCGCCGAGCGCCGAGCCGGCGCCGATCATCGTGTGCGCCTCGTCGACGAAGACGATCAGGTTCGGATGATCCTTGAGCTCGCGGATGATGCTTTCGATCCGATCCTCGAACATGCCGCGCAGGTGCGTCCCGGCGACGACGCTGTTGAGGTGCAGGCTCGCGATCTGACAGTCGCGAAGCCGGATGGGAATCGTTTCAGCCTCGAACTCGAACGCGCGCGCGAGACCTTCGACGATGGCCGTCTTGCCGACGCCCGGCTCGCCAACCAGCATGACCGAGTTCGCGCGCTCGCGGTGACAGAGGACTTCGAGCACCTGCCGGATCTCGGCGTCGCGGCCGAACACCGGCGGCACCTTGTCCAGCCGCGCGAGCAGGTTGAGATTCGTCGCATAGTGCCGCAGCACCGGCGGCAGCTCGAATCGTTTCTTCAGCCATTCATCGCGCAGCTCGAGATCGCGCAGCCGCTCGTGCAACCGCACCGTCAAGGCGCCCGGATCGACGCCGTGGCGCCGGAGGATCGACGCGGTGGCGCCCTGCGACTCCTCGAGCATGGCGGCCATGATGTCGACCGATGCGATGGCCGCGCGGCCGGCGCGCGTGGCGCAGTGCAGCGCGAGCCTGAAGATCAGCTTCGTCTGCGGCGGCACTTCCGGTTCGCGGCCGGGCACGCAAGCCATGCGGCCCAGGCGGTCCTCGACGGCGCCGAGGATTTGGTGCGGATTGAGATCGCTGTCGCGCATGATCTGCGCGAAGAGATCCCATTCGACCTGCGCAAACGCGATGAACAGATGTTCGTTCGCGAGAAGGGCGTGTTCGCGCCGGCGCGAGGCTTCGATGGCGCGGTCGATGACGCGTTGGGCGCTGTCACCAATCTTGCTGGAGGCGATGTCGAGGTCGAGTACGTACACTTCGAGCTCCGTCGTCTAAAGTACAAGTTTCGGCCGTTGACGGATGCTTCATGCGGCAGCAACAGTGACGCCAACGACGGAACCCGATGAATGTGTGCAGATCCGTGCGGTTTCAGCGACAGCGCGCAGGAGAAGTCCGCGCCTTGACGAACTAAGTCCGACGGGTTGCGGAAAACTCTCAGGGATCTGGTCGGGCCGCAAGCGTGGCGGGATCTATACTGCTGCCGTTGTGCAGAAGATGTGGCCCGTTTTCGCCTTGACGTTTGCCGCCTTGGGCGCCGCGGCGTGCGGATCGACGCCGACCGCTCCTGCGCCCTCCACGTCCGCCGCCGCTCCTCCTGCGCCTGCGGCGCCCACATCGCTCAATCTGAACGGCCGGTGGACCGGCAGCGGATCGGACGTGCAGGGGCGCGAGACGCTCGCGTGGACGATCACGCAGAACGGAAGCGGCTTCTCCGGCACGGCCGACATGAGGCCGCTCGACGCCGCCGACGGATCGTGCGCGTCGTGCCACAAGTTCAAGTCGGGCGCCGTCACCGGCACCATCAACGGCACCGTGGTGACGATCAAGCTCGTCTTCCCGCCGGGCGGCGAGGGCGTACCGACGCCGATGTGCACGATCGTCTTCGACCTGAGCGCCGCGGGCGCGTCGACGGAACGGATCGCCGGGATGTACTCGGGCGACGATTCGTGTGAAGGATCGTTCGAGGGCGGCACGTTCACGATGGACCGCGCGCGCTGATTCGATCCGTGTTCGGCGTTCGGGTTTCCGGGTTCGAGGCTCTTGGTTCTGAGTTCGGCCGGCTCCTCAAACGCGCGACGTCGACGTTGGTCAGCAGGAACGGACGGCGATCGGGCGCGGCGAGCTCGTCGGCGGAGAATCGGGCACGCATCAAACCCGCGGGCCGATGGAACGGCGCGCCGAGGATCACGTGTCCGACCTCGTGCGCCAGCACGCGTCCGAGCGCGCGACCCATCTCGATGTCGGCAAATCCCTGGAAGCGCGTGGCCATCATCCGGCGATCCGACGGACGTCCGTCGAGGAGCGCCGCAACCGCCTGATAGGAGATCCAGATCGGCTCGTGCGTCTGCAGGTCGACGTGAAGACGCACGGCGCCGAGCGCGAAGAGACGCGCGGACGCGGGCGGCGGCAACGCACTCCGCTCGACGAACGCCGTCAACTCGACGTCCACGACCGCTGGACGGTCGCGTCCGCCGACCCATCGGATGTCGACGCCGTACGGACGCCAGACGGCCGCAGTTTCAGCCTCGATGCCGCGCACCACGCGCGCCGACAGCGCGGCGTCGATCGAACGGAGATCGATCGTGACGACGAGACTCGCGAGCAGGACCAGGGGGACCATGACCTGCGAGTATGCGGAGCGCCGTCACATTGGAGAAGCGCATTGTCCGCAACGATACGATGAAGAACCCGCATCAAGTCTTTCGCAACCACGTCCGCAGACCTCTGAACGCCGCGAGCATCTCCGGGTACGAGAAGTTCGCGTTGCGGCCGCTGGGGTTCGGCAGGACGAACACGCGCGCGCCTTCGAATGTGTCGGCCTGAAGACCGAGACCAATCGGTTCGCTCGACCGTTTGCGAAACACGACGCGAAAGAGCGTGACGCCGACGAACGCCACCACGCTCGGCTTCCACCGCCGCACTTTCCGCCGAAGCGCGCGTTCGCCCGCGACGTATTCGTCCGGGCGCAGCGTGTCGATGCCCGGCGTCGCTCTCGGAACGAGGTTGGTGATTCCGAATCCCCATTCGCACAGCCGCGCATCGTCTTCGGTTTCGATCGGCTCGGGGACGAGCCGCGACTCGTTGAGCAGTTTCCAGAATCGGTTCGAATAGCCGGCGAAATGGTGGCCGATTTGCGCCGATCGAATGCCCGGATTGATCCCGACGAACAACACGCGCACGGGAGGACGGACGCGGTCACGCAACAGCGCTGACGCGGCACGCGGTGAGGAAGCAATTGACAATTTACAATTCACAACTTACAAAGGGGTTCGATGAACTGGCTGTTCAAAGAAGAACCGACGCACTATAGCTTCGACGACTTCACGAAAGACAAGAAAACGATGTGGAGCGGCGTCAGGAATCCTGTCGCGCAGAAGCATCTGCACGCGGTCAAGAAAGGCGACCGCGTCTTTTTCTACCACACCGGCGACGAGAAGGCGGTCGTGGGGATCGCGAAGGCGCTCGGTGACGCGTATCCCGATCCGGACGACAAAACCGGGAAAGCGGCAGTCGTCGACATCGCGCCGGTGAAGAAGCTCGCGCGGCCCGTCACGCTGAAAGAGATCAAGGCCGAGCCGGCATTCAAGGATTTTCCGCTCGTACGGATCTCGCGCCTGTCTGTAATGCCAGTCACCGAGGCGGAGTGGACGCGGATCGAGAAGATGGCGGGACAGGCAGGATAGGTACAACTTCTCCGGCCGATCCTGCCCTTCCTGCCTTTCCCGCCATGTAGGTGTACACAACCGGCGTCAGGTAGAGCGTGATGAACTGCGAGACGAGCAGGCCGCCGACGACGGCGAGGCCGAGTGGACGACGCGCTTCTCCACCTGCGCCGAACCCCAGCGCCATCGGCACCGCCCCGAGCAGCGCCGCCATCGTCGTCATCATGATCGGGCGGAAGCGAATCAGACAGCCTTCGTAGATTGCTTCGGTCGGCGTCTTATCGTGGCGGCGTTCGGCTTCGAGCGCGAAGTCGATCTGCATGATCGCGTTCTTCTTGACGATGCCGATGAGCATCACGAGGCCGACGAAGGAATAGATGTTCAGCTCGTTGCCGAAGAGATACAGCGTGACGATCGCGCCGAGACCGGCCGACGGAAGCCCCGACAGAATCGTGAGCGGGTGGATGTAGCTCTCGTACAGCATGCCCAGCACGATGTAGACGACGCCGATCGCGACGAAGAGCAGCAGCCCGAGGTTCTGCATCGACTGCTCGAACGTCTTCGCCGATCCCTGGAAATCGATGGTGACCGTCGGCGGCAGCATCGCCGCCGCCGTGCGCCGGATGCGATCGACCGCCGCGCCGAGCGACACGCCCGGCGCGAGCGCGAACGACAGCGACACGGCCGGCAGCGCGCCGACGTGATTCGCCGTCTGCGGTCCCACCGTTTCCTGCACTTTCACCACCGATTCGAGCGGCACGAGCGATCCCGACGGCGTTTTGAACGCGATCTTCTCGAGCGAATCGGTGCGCTCCTGATCCTCCGGGTCGAGCTCGAGCAGCACCTTGTATTGCGCCGCCGGTCCATAGATCGTGGACGCCCACTGCGGACCGAAGCCGTCGTACAGCGTCGACTCGATGTCGCTGGCATTCAGTCCAAGCGCGGCCGTCGTGTCGCGATCGATGACGAGGTTGACGCGCGGACTCTTCATCTGGAGATCGTCGGAGACGTCCTGCACTTCGGGGAGCCGCGCGATCGCCGCTTCGAGGCGCGCCGTCCAGTCGTACAGCGCCGCCGTGTCGGCGCTCTGAACGGTCAGCGTGTAGGAGCTGTTCCCCATGCGCCCCCCTATCTGGAGCGCCGGCGGCACGCTCACGAACGCGCGAAATCCCGGAAAGCGCAGCACCCGCGCGCGCAGCTGACGCGCGACTTCCGACGCCGGCACGGCGCGCGCTTTCCGCGGCAGCAGCTGCAGGTTCAGCCGCGCCATGTTCATCGATCCGAAGCCGCCGCCGGTGCTCGCGAAGAACGTGTCGACGTTCGGGTTGGCGCCGATCTCGGCGGCAAGGCTCTTCAGGCAGCCGACCATGTCGTAGTACGACGTGCCCTGGGCCGCCTGCACGCTGATGTTCAGCGAATCGTTGTCCTGGTCGGGAATGAATCCTTTCGGTACGATGCGGAACATCGCGACGGTCGCCACCAGTACCGCCGCGAACACGACGAGCATCACGGCGCGGCGGCGGAGCGCCAGCCCGAGGCTCCATTCGTACGCGCGGAACATGGCGCGGAAGACGGCCTCGAGCGCGTGCGAAAGGCGGCGCTCGTCGTGCAGCGCCGCGGTCTTGAGAAAGCGGCTGCAGAGCATCGGCGTCAGCGTGACGGACACCAGGCCCGACACGAGAATCGCCGCCGTGATCGTGACGGCGAATTCGCGGAACAGGCGTCCCAGGATGCCGCTCATGAAGAGGATCGGGATGAACACCGCCGCCAGCGACACGGTCATCGACACGATCGTGAAGCCGATCTCCCTCGAGCCGTTCAGCGCCGCCTCGAGCGGCGCCTCCCCCAGCTCCATGTGCCGCACGATGTTCTCGAGCATCACGATGGCGTCATCGACCACGAAGCCGATCGAGAGGATGAGCGCCATCATCGAGAGGTTGTCGAGCGTGAAGCCGAGCGCCTCCATCACCGAAAAGGTGCCGAGGATCGAGAACGGCAGCGCGAGCGCCGGAATCAGCGTCGCCGATCCGCTGTGAAGAAACGCGAAGATGACGGCGACGACGAGCGCGAGCGTCAGCAGCATCGTCCACTGGATGTCGGTGAAGGCCTCGCGGATGTTGCGCGAGCGATCGCCGCGGATTGTCAGATGCACCGATGGCGGCAGATCCGCCTCGAACGACGGCAGCAGCCTCCGGATCGCGTCGGTCACCTCGATCGTGTTGCTGCCCGGCTGGCGCATCACCTGCAGGTTGATGGCACGACGCGCCCCGGCCTTCGTGTACAGCCACGATGCATTCTTGTTGTCCTCGACGTTGTCGAGGACGCCCGCCACCTGCTCCAGCCGCACCGGCGCGCCGTTCCTGTACGACACGACGATGGGCTTGAACGCCTCGGCGCTCATCAGCTGACCGTCCGCCTTGATCGTGTACGTCGCGTCGCGGCCGAACAGCTGTCCGGTCGGCACGTTGACGTTCCAGTTGCGCAGCGCGTCCTGGACCTCGTTCAAGCCGATGTCCTGAGCGTGCAGCTTGTCGGGATCGAGCTGCACGCGAACGGCGTACTTCTGCGCGCCCTGCACCTGCACCTGCGACACGCCGCTCACCATCGAGATCCGCGGCGCAATCATCGTCTCGGCATAGTCGTCGAGGACGTACATCGGCACGACGTCGGATGTGAGGCCGAGAAACATGATCGGCTGATCGGCCGGATTGAACTTGCGGAACGACGGCGGCGACGGCATGCCGGCCGGCAGCAGCGGCATCACGGCCGCGATGGCCGTCTGCACGTCGACGGCGGCGCTGTCGACGTCGCGGCTCATGTCGAACTGCAGCGTGACGTTCGTGCTGCCGGTCGAGCTGGAGGAGGTCATCTCGTCGAGGCCGGCGATGGTGGTGAACTGCCGCTCGAGCGGGCTCGCGACCGCGGAGGCCATCGTGCCGGGATCGCCGCCGGGCAGTCCTGCGCCGACGTTGAGCGTGGGAAAGTCGACGTTGGGCAAATCGCTGACGGGCAGCGCGCGATACGAGACGACGCCGAACAGCGCGATGCCCAGCATGATGAGGCTCGTCGCAATCGGACGCCGGATGAAGATTTCCGAAACGTTCACTCGATCATCGTAGCGATCGAATGCGCAAAGAAAGTGGAAGCCACGGTTGTTTCACGCGCGTGTCACACGTCGGTCACCGTGGTGCGGTCTCATCGGACATGCCAGAGCGCCTGAGGGGGAGGCACGAGATGCGCAGCTCGATGGTGTTCACGGCAATTGCGCTGCTGTCAGCAACGACGTCGTACGCGCAGCCGATTCGCGGCTACGTGGGCGGCGAAGGAGGGTTCGCGACCGCACCCGACGGCACGTCGGGCGACGTGCTCGGCGAGGCCGGCGTTCGAATCGCGACGCACCTGCTCGTCTTCGGCGACGTCGGACGGATTCGCAATCTGCAGCCCTCGTCGCTGCAGCCGCAGGTGGATCTCACGACGACGCTGCTCGCCGCATCGAACGGACTGAACGTCGCGGGCA
>Ga0066710_100001005_pt1 | contig 19671 bp, 22 predicted proteins | sample GraSoiAngelo_159_FD_79666 | JGI IMG/M metagenome (GOLD analysis project Ga0066710, IMG submission 79666) | Grasslands soil microbial communities from the Angelo Coastal Reserve, California, USA - 14_1009_16_40cm | ecosystem: Environmental > Terrestrial > Soil > Grasslands | place: USA...
ACCAAATGCGGGAGCAGGCCTGGCCTGCCCTGGCCAAAATCCAGACACTTACGGGCGACGACGCTACGCTAGCCGAGATCCGGGCCGAAGTGGAAGCTGCCACGCAAGGGACTGGCGATGAGGAAATCGAAGTCCCGATCGAAAGTGACGAAATCGCGCTTGAGGACATTCCCGCCGCGGAGGCTGTGGCTGAGGAGGTTCCGGCTGCCGTGGAAGAGCCGGTCGCAGAAGAAGTTGCGCCCGCCATCGAAGAAGTCGCGGTGGAGGCAGACGCGTCTGCAACTCCGGAGCCTGAAGCGGAACCAGTTCCGCAACCCGGGGTGCTGAAAGAATTCGTTTCTGATCTGGAATCCTCGCTGGGTGAAGAGTTCCTGCCGGGCGCAGTGGCCAAGCCAGTTGAAGCGCCGCACATACGCCAACGTGTTGAGGCAGCGCATGCTGAGCCTGCGGTTGCGGGCAAGCATAAGGGCCCAGTTCTCGGCGAATTTGTAGCCGATCTGGAAACTTCTCTCGGAGGTGATTTCCCGAAAGCAGCTCCGGTCGCCGAGGCTCCGCCAGTTGCCCGTGTGGCAAACGCAGCGCCCGCGCCAATGGCGCCGGTTACGATGCCCACGGTGAGTTCGCCTCTCGCCGCTAGCGCCGCCGCGGCAGCGGGTACTCCGGCGCGGCCAGCCGTTTCGCTGCCTCCGGTTGCCATGCCCCAGCCGGCGGTCCAAGCTCCGAAGCCGCAGGTTGCATCTGTAGCGGCCCCGGCTGCGAAGGCCTCTCCGTTCGGCGAAGAAGCGGGTGTTGACCTCGCCGAAATGTTCGGCGAACTGAAGCAGGACCTCGAAGCCGGGGGTGGCTCAGCCGACGAAGATCCTGAGACCCACTACAACCTCGGCATCGCCTTCCGTGAGATGGGATTGCTGGATGAAGCCATTGGAGAATTGCAGAAGGCTTGTCAATCAGTAGATCGTGGACACGCCTTCCCGCAAATCATGCAGACCTATACCTGGCTCGCCCAGTGTTTCCTCGAAAAAGGCGTGCCCGAGGCGGCTGTCCGCTGGTATGAAAAGGCTCTGCACGTTGCCGGAATCGACGGCGAGACGCGCGTGGCGCTCAACTACGAACTGGGCTCTGCCTACGAAACCGCCGGAGACAAACCTGCGGCCCTCAGGCACTTCATGGATGTCTACGGCAGCAACATCGATTATCGCGACGTCTCCGAGCGCATCAAGGCCCTAAGGTCGTAGAATAGCTCGATGGGTTTGAGCCCTAATCCTTCTTATCATTTTCCTTCTGCCGTGGGCGCATGTGCGAATCGCCCCCATTCAGTTTGGCGGCGGAGCCACGTGTGACAACCAATCCGAATCCTATTTCGAACGGTCCGGCCAAGCCGGCAGAGCCTCCATCAAGCGACACGGGGACGGCGCTCCTGGACCTTCCGGCAAAGACCGTCCAGGAGCAAACACGTCTGCAGCTTTGGCTGCATCGCGTTTCGGTCTTCCTCTTTGTGTTGATCAGTGCGGTCGCAGGGGTTCTCCTGATCATCCTGCCCTGGACTCCGGAGTGGACCGACAATTATCTCCTGCTTTCGTTTCCGGCCTTTCGGACGTTTGTTTCAAGCGGTTTCTTTCGTGGCATTTGCAGTGGGTTGGGACTCCTCGACGTGTGGATTGGATTCTGGGAAGCGCTGCACTACCACGAGCACACCTAACGACGACGTCGCTCGCGGCAGCCCCAATACCCATTCTCTGCGCGCTTCGGTATTCTGGTGATCCGCACAAAACGAATCGTAGATTTCCAGGGGAATCCACACATGACCGACAAGCTCAAACCAGCGCCGCTGGCGTACTGCAATCAAACGTTTCTGAACAGTCCGGATGGGCGCCTGCTGCGCATCCTGTCTGAGTACATGGAACCTTTGGCGCGCTTCCGCCGCGAACAGATTCAGGACACCGTCGTCTTTTTCGGTTCGGCACGCTTTCAGGGCAGTCATGCTGCCAAGACGAATTTGACCAGCGTGGAAAGGAATGAGGCCAGGGCTGCGGCGGAGCAGCAGGAGAAAGACCTGAAGCGGGCCCTTGCCGGTGTCGACATGGCTCGTTACTACGAAGATGCCCGCCGCATGGCGTACCTGCTTTCCAAATGGTCAATTCAGATTCCGGCTCGTCGCCACCGCTTTGTGGTCACCACAGGAGGTGGTCCCGGCATCATGGAGGCGGCCAACCTGGGAGCGCACGAGGCGGGAGGAAAGAGCATTGGCCTCAACATCAACTTGCCGTTTGAGCAGAACCCGAATCCCTACATCACGCCTTCCCTGAATTTTGAGTTTCACTACTTCTTCATGCGGAAGTTCTGGTTCGCCTATCTGGCTAAAGCGCTGGTCATCTTTCCCGGAGGATTCGGCACCATGGATGAGCTCTTCGAGATCCTCACCCTGGCCCAGACCGACAAGCTGGCCAAGAAGATTCTCGTCGTGATCTACGGGAGCGAATACTGGAATCGCGTGCTCAACTTCCAGGCTTTCGTTGATGCCGGCACGGTTGCTCCAGAGGACATGAATCTGTTCCAGTTCGTCAATTCGCCGGAGGAAGGCTTTGAGTTCCTCCGGGATGGGCTGACCAAGTACCACTTGGGAGACACGCCAAAGAAGCAGCGCGAAGTTCTGCCAGAGATCGCGAAGACCAGGCCATAGCGGTTGGCGTCTTCCCGGTTGTGGATTGTGCCGCTGGAAGCTATTCTGGGCGGCAGTACCAGCATGTCCATTTCCTCTTTTCGCGCTCGTTCCAGTACCATGTTGTCCTGATTCCCAATCCACCACAGGACCAACATGGTCGATATCGTACTGCGCGTGAACGGTAGTGAAAAGAAAGTCAGCGTCTCTCCGGAAACTCCTCTCCTCTGGGTTCTGCGCGACACTCTCGAACTCACGGGAACGAAATTTGGCTGCGGTGCTGGATTGTGCGGGGCTTGTACCGTACATGTCGATGGATCTCCGATACGGTCGTGCTCGACGCCGGTTTCGCAAGTCGCGGGCAAGAGCGTGACAACAATCGAGGGGTTGAGCGCCAACGGCCTGCACGTGTTGCAGCAGGCCTGGATCGAAGAGGAAGTGCCGCAGTGCGGCTACTGTCAGACCGGACAGATCATGTCGGCGGCCGCGCTGCTGGCGAAAACACCCCATCCCACCGACGAGCAGATCACGCAGGCGATGAACGGCAATCTGTGCCGCTGTGGAACGTACGAGCGAATCCGAAAAGCGGTGCATCGCGCTGCAGGAGACGGGGGTGCGCGATGAGCCCATTTTCCCGCCGTGAATTCGTGGTTGCCGGCGTGGCTGCCGGCGCCGGACTCGTAATCGGGTTTTACCTTCCGCATGGGAAGGGCGGTTCCGGCAGCGAAGCTTTCTCTCCCAATGCCTACTTGCGAATTACCCCTGACAACAAAGTGACGATCGTGGTCGCCCGCTCGGAGATGGGCCAGGGAGTGCGCACCGCTTTGCCCATGATCCTGGCCGAAGAACTCGAAGCGGACTGGAAGCAGATCGAGATCGAACAGGCTGGCGCCAGCACGCTCTACGGCGATCAAACGACCGGCGGCAGCGCCAGCATACGATCCACATGGGACCCGATGCGCAAAGCCGGAGCGATCGCACGCGAGATGCTGACTTCGGCGGCCGCTTTGACCTGGGGTGTGCCGCGTTCCAGTTGCGCCGCCGAAAACGGCACCGTCAAGCATGTGGCGTCCAACCGGAAACTGGCTTATGGCGAACTGACGCATCAGGCCTCGACGCTGCCCATTCCGACGGATGTCACTCTGAAGCAGAGTAAAGATTACAAGATCATTGGCCAGCGCCTACCACGGGTGGATAGCCCCTCAAAAGTGAAGGGCGGGGCCGTCTTTGGCATCGACTTCCGTTTGCCAGGGATGAAGTATGCGGCGGTATCACGCTGTCCAACGATCGGCGGAAGCATGACGGGCATGGACGATAAAGAATCGAAGAAGATCTCCGGAGTCACCTATGTGGGGAAAGTCAGCGACTCAGCCGTCGCGGTCGTCGCCGACTCTGTTTGGGGTGCAATGGAAGGCCGCCGCGTGCTCAACGTCACATGGGATGATGGACCGAACAAGGATTTGAACACGGCTGCGGTCTCAGCATCGCTGAAGCAAGCGGCTTCGAAAAAAGGCGCGAGTTTGTACTCTGCGGGCGACCCCGCGAAGGCTGCCGGCCGGCGAGTCTCCGCTGAGTACCAACTGCCGTTCATGGCGCATGCGCCGATGGAACCGGGAAACTGTACGGCTCACTATCAGGGGTCGAAGTGCGAATTGTGGGCGCCAACGCAGGTCCCGCAAGACTGCCGTGATTCGGTCGCGCAGGCTCTGGGCCTGGATTCCGACCAGGTGAAGGTAAACGTCACACTGATGGGCGGAGGCTTTGGCCGCCGCTTGGAGCACGACTACGCGGTCGAAGCCGCCCTCGTTTCGAAAGCTGCGAACGCTCCCGTGAAGGTCCTCTGGACTCGTGAAGACGACATGCGGTTCTCGACCTACCGTCCGGCCAGCTTGCATCAGCTAGGCGCCACGTTAGATGGTTCCGGCTACCCGGTGTCGTTGACGCATCGCCTCATCTCTCCTTCGATCAGCGCTCAGAAAGGGCAGCCAGGGGCCAATGGCGTCGATCCCGACCTACCGGACGAGGCGGGACCGGTGTATCCCATACCCAACTACGGGCTGGAATACGTGACGGTCGAAACCCCTGTGCCCCTGGGCTGGATGCGGTCGGTCTACGCCCTGCAGGCGGCATTTGCGCTCGAGAGCTTCATCGATGAACTCGCCCTGGCCGCCGGGAAAGATCCACTGCAGTACCGGCTGCATCTGCTGGCCAAGGACCAGGATCTTACCTACTTTGCGACGACATGGCACACTGCCCGCATGCGCAGCGTGCTGCAGCTTGCTGCGGAGAAAGCAGGATGGGACAAGCCCCTGCCCGCGGGACGGTACCGCGGCGTCGCCTGCTTCGGATGCTTCGCTTCGTACATGGCCGAAGTGGTCGAGATCAGCATGGAAAAAGGCCAGCCACGCGTGCATCGGGTTGTGGCGGTCGTCGACTGCGGCCTGGTAATAAATCCCAGCATTCTCGAACAGCAGATTCAGGGCGGCATCGTGTACGGACTCTCTAACGCACTGCGGGCCAAAATCACGATCGAAAAAGGCCGCGTTGTGCAAGGCAACTTCGACGACTACGCGCCACTCCGGATGGACGAAACACCGGTGGTCGAAGTCTACGCCGTGCCCAGCGCGGAGACGCCTACCGGCATTGGAGAACCGTCCGTACCACCGGTCGCGCCCGCACTCTGCAACGCCATCTACGCGGCCACGAAAAAGAGAATCCGGGCGTTGCCGATCTTGAATTAATGACCGCGTCGCAGTTGCGAAGGGTAGCGCCGCCGTCCCGGCGGCCGTCCGGCGGGCGTCCTCGCCGCCCGCGCCGAGGGCGAGACGCCCTCGGGACAGCCGGCAGGATGCCGGCGCTACCGGTCGTCAACCACGTAGTCACGGTACGAGCCGACCCAACGAATTCAAGGAGAAATGCGCATGAGGCGCAAGTGCATCAGTCTAGCCTTTCTCTTTCTGGCCGCGGCCGCCATCGCGCAGACCCCGCAAACCCTTTCTTCTGTCCCTTCCACCCGCCTCGCTCACATTCGGCGAGGCATCAACCTGAGCGAGTGGTTCGCCCAGGTCTGGGATCCGAAGGGATACACGAAGGAACACTTCCTAACCTGGAACACTACTACCGACATTGCCTTGATCAAGTCCATGGGGTTCGATCACGTCCGGCTGAGCATAAATCCGCAGCCGATGATGGATGCAGTCCGCCACCCGGACGGCACGGCGGAATACTTCGGCTATCTCGACAATGCCGTGAAGATGATTATGGATGCCGGCCTCGCCGTGCAGATTGACATGCATCCCGACTCGGACTTCAAAGAGAGTCTGGCTAAGGAGAACGAATTTGTCGAGCGTTACGCCGACTTCTGGAGCATGGTGGCGCAGCATTACGCGACGTGGGATCCGGAGCGCGTCTTCTTCGAAATCCTCAACGAGCCTGAATTCAAAGATGCTTACCGGTGGTATGGAGTGGAAGCGAAGCTGGCCGCCGCGATCCGCCGAGCCGCACCACGGCACACGATCATCGCGACCGGAGCACGATGGGATAACGACGAGGATCTTGTCTTCCTCGAACCTCTGCCCGATCCGAACGTGATCTACGTCTTCCATTTCTACGAGCCCCACATCTTCACGCATCAGGGAGCAACGTGGGGAGCCTACTACTGGCACTGGCTGAAGGGGCTGCACTACCCTTCATCGCCCGAGAATGCTACCCAGGTGGCGGCGAGCGTGCCGGAGGCAGTGGATCGGCTGTATGTCGTCCGCTATGGCCGCGATCATTGGGACGCTGCCCGCATAGAAGCGGAGATCAACCAGGCTGCTGAGTGGGCCAGGCAGCGCAAGGTGCCGCTGATTTGCAACGAATTTGGCGTTTACCGTAGCTTTGCTGACCCTCGAGATCGCGCCGCATGGATCACAGACGTCCGGACCACGCTCGAGCGCCACCAGATTGGTTGGACGATGTGGGACTATTCCGGCAGTTTCGGCGTGGTTACAAAAAAAGATGCCAAAACGACTCAGGATGAAGTGACCGTGAAGGCATTAGGCCTGCCGTAAAATTCAGAGTGCTGAGAAGACACCCAACCACTTGACCGGCATTCGCGCAGACATCGCACTGGTCAGGCGCTCGTCTGCAGTGATCAGCTGAGTTTCCGAGTGCACAGCCAAGGCTACATAGAGACAATCGTAAACCGCGCAACCATAGTTGAAGGCAATGGGAAACGCTTCAGGCAGCAACCGCGAGGTAGGAAAGGTCGGAAATCCGCGGCGCAGCATGGCCGTCAATGCCAACTCAGCGTCGGCTCGCGAAAGCCGATCCTGCCGGACCGCTTTCCAGAGAATGTTTCCGCATTCAGCCCAGAAAACGTCGGGCACCAAAAGGCCAAACTCGCTGGCGGCGTAGCCGTCCAGCACTCTATAGGCCTCTGCTTTGAGTGGTTCATTTTTAGCTGGAAGCATCCACTTTGCCGCTACGCTGGCATCGAGGACAAAGTTGGTCACCGATCACGGTCCTCACGAATCATTTCTTCCGCTGAAGGGAACGAACCCGGCGAGAGCGGTTCCTGTGACGAAATACGTTTCATTTGCCGGGCAAATTCACGGCGCCGGCGCAATTCTTCGGCGGTCGGGACATTCTGCTCCAGCAGGGCAATCACTTCCGCCGCAATCGACTTGCGGTTCTTACGCGCACGTTCGCGCAGTGCCTTGTAAACGGCGTCGGGGACATTTTCAACATAAAGCGTTGCCATAGGACCTTCCTAGGGAAAGCCTAGCACTTCCCTAGGTAAAAACCAACATGCTTTCCTTGACACCGTCGCACATAGGAATTTATCCTTAACTCTTGCTCCTTGCGGTACTTACGTCTCTTGGCGTGCTTCCGCGGGCCGCTCGTGCACGGTAGTCGCGCGGAGGTTCCTCATGTTCCTGGACATCAAAGAATTGGAACTCCACCCCATTGATTTCAAGGAGGAGCTTCAGCCGGATGTCATTGACCTGGGTGGAGAGGTTCGTCAACGCTCAGCGTTGAAAACCGCAGGACGGGCCGAGTTGGTTGAGGAGCATCACGGCAAACATAAGATAATCAAGGACATACGCCTGCGTGGGCAGCTGGAGGCTGGTTTTGAAATGAGCTGTGCGCGCTGTCTCGAGCCCGTGCCCCAAGACGTAAGGCGTGAGTTTGAACTTCTGTACCGGCCCCTGGGCGTAGATGCTGGTCGCGACGAGCTCTCCGTGACCGACGCGGAAGCCGAGATCGGCTATTATCAAGGCGAAGGGCTTCTGCTCGAAGACGTGTTACGCGAGCAGGTTCTGTTGGCCTTGCCCTTAAAGGTGACTTGCCGCGAGGATTGCAGGGGCTTATGCCCGCACTGTGGCCAGAATCTGAATCAGCAACAATGTTGCTGCGCGGCTGACATGGAAGATCCTCGATGGTCGGCGCTGAAAGAGATCCGCGACCGGTTGGAACACTGAGCAAAACTGGAAGAGTACGAGTTTAAGCAGTGTGCGAATCCCGGGCTTCGATTTCGTTTTGAAAGGGCGCGGCTTAGCCGCGCCGTACGGTCCGCAAAATGATCCGCGGCTTTAGCCGCTGAGGCACGTGCGGTTACCCCGCGAGAGGAATTTTAGCCATGCCTAATCCGAAACGGCGACACTCCCAGAAGCGCACCTCGACACGGCGCGCACACGACGCGCTCAAGGGCCATTCCCTATCCGAGTGCCCCAACTGCCACGAGAAAAAAATGCCCCATCGTGCCTGTCCCCAATGCGGCTACTATAAGGGACGCGAAGTGCTCGACATCAAAGAAGCCAGCTAGCATCTGGCTTCGCTTTTCTCACCAACCATGCCTAGCGTGATCGCGCTGGATGCGATGGGTTCGGATCGCGCGCCCAAACCAGAAGTTGAGGGCGCGATTCAGGCTGCGCGCCACTATGGCGTGCGCGTACTGCTAGTCGGTCCGGAAGCCACGGTCAAAGCGGAGTTGCAGCGGCATCCTTCAGCTTTCCGTCTGCCGATCGAGGTCGTCCACGCCAGCGAGTACATCACGATGGATGACAAGGTGGAAGCCGTCCGCGCCAAGCGTGACTCCTCCATGCGAGTTGGCCTTCGGATGGTGCGCGAAGGGCGCGCTTCGGGATTTGTCACCGCCGGCAACACTGGTGCTGCAATGGCTACAGCCAAGGTTGTTCTGGGCGCAATCCCGGGCGTGGACCGTCCCGCGTTGGCCGCTGTCTTTCCCACCGCTCCGGGAACCGCAGCCATCCTGCTGGATGTGGGCGCCAACGTCGACTGCAAGCCGCAAAATCTGGAACAATTCGCGGTCATGGGCGAGGTCTACTTTCGTGCCATGTTCGGCAAGCGCAGCCTCGCTCCGCGCGTGGGATTGCTCTCCATCGGCGAAGAAGAGACCAAGGGCAACGAACTCACGCGTGAGGCGTTTCAGTTGCGCAAGCAGCTTCCGCTGAATTTCGTGGGCAACGTGGAAGGACGTGATCTCTACAATGGCCAGGTCGACGTCATCGTCGCGGACGGATTCGTGGGTAACGTTGCCCTCAAGATTTCTGAAGGCGTGGCCAACCTGGTCCGCACCGCGCTGAAAGAGTCGCTCAAAGCGACCATCACGCGCCAAGTCGGAGCGTTGCTGTCGCGCAGCGCCTTCACCGATTTCAAGAAGCGGCTCGATCATACGGAATATGGAGGCGCGCCGCTGCTGGGAGTGAAGGGCGTGTGCATCATCACTCATGGATCGTCGAACGCGAATGCTATAAAGAATGCAGTTCGTGTTGCAGCCGAATTCTCTCGGCGCGGAATCAATGATCGCATCGAGCACGGCCTGGCTGCGCTCAAGCCGGCTTCCGTCGCCGCTGAGGTGGGGCAACCAAGCTAGTGGGGACTCCGCGACCTTTTACAAGTAAATTCACCCTGTCTTCCTGAGCGAAGCGAAGGACCTGTGCAATGTGTGCCGCACGAAATGCATAGGTCCTTCGCGCAGAATGCGCTCTCAGGATGACAATTTGTTTTTCATTTTCTCGATGATAGAAAAAACAAACGCAATTGCCTTCCTGTTTCCAGGCCAGGGTTCGCAAGCCGTCGGCATGGGCAGAGACTTATTCGAGAAGTATCCCGTCGCCCGCCAGACCTTCGAGGAAGCCGATGACGTTCTCGGTTACAGCCTCTCGCAACTCTGCTTCGAAGGTCCCGAAGAGCAGCTTCGCTTCACCGAAATCACGCAGCCGGCAATTCTTACTGTATCTATCGCAGCGCTGCGGGTGCTGGAGACGCGCATCCCGAAAGCCAGCTATGTCGCCGGACACAGCTTGGGAGAATACTCCGCGCACGTCGCCTCCGGAACGATGACGTTCGCCGACGCCCTCTGTACCGTGCGCAACCGCGGCAAGTACATGCAGGAGGCCGTGCCCATGGGCGTGGGCGCCATGGCGGCAATCCTGGGTATGGCGCCCGACAAAGTTGCCGACGTCTGCCGGGACGCGGCGCAAGGTGAGGTCTGCGAGCCCGCCAACATCAACTCACCCGAGCAGATTGTGATTTCAGGCAACACCGGCGCCGTGGAGCGGGCCACCAAACTCGCCGACGAGCGCGGCGCCAAGCGGGCTAAACTGCTGCCCGTAAGTGCACCCTTCCATTGTTCGCTGATGAAACCCGCCCAAGACCGGCTGGAGGCCGACCTCACCGCCCTCAAGCTGCAAAAGCCAGTTTACCCCGTGGTCTGTAATGTAGACGCGGCGTTCGTTACCGATGAACTTCAGTCTCGCGACACTCTTGTCCGCCAGGTTACGGGCTCGGTAAAGTGGGACCAATGCATGCGCCTGCTGATCGCACACGGCATCCAGACATTCGTGGAAGTAGGCCCCGGAAAAGTGCTCTGCGGCCTGATGAGGCAGATCGACCGCTCGAAAACCTGCGTCAACGTGGCCGACGAAGCATCACTGGAGAAAGCTCTGGAACACGTAACCGCTGCCGCATGAAAAAGCTGCACGTTCACGAGTTCACCTACCGAGAAAAGGAACATCCATGACCTCGAAGCCCCTGACCAGAAGAGAACTATCCTTTCGCCTTGCTTCGATCTTGTCCGCAACCGGCTTGGTCGGGAAAACGGGAGCGATAAGTGGGCCCGGCCTCATCCTCACAAAACGATGAAATATCGCGCACCTGCGAATGCATCCACCAGGAGGTTGTGATCAAAGCCACGCGCGCGCGCGTCTACCAGGCTCTGACGGAGGAAAGGCAATTTCGCGAAGTTACCAACATCAGCATCCCCGGAGCTGCGACCGCGATCAGCCCGGAAGTTGGTGGGACGTTTTCCATCTTTGGCGGCGTGATCTCAGGCCGACACATCGAGATGGTTCCGAATGAGCGGCTCGTCCAGGCATGGCGAGAAAAGGACTGGACGCCGGGTGTCTCCTCGGTCGCCAGATTCCAGTTGAACGATGGAGGCTCCGACACCAGGCTGGTCTTCGATCACACAGGATTCCCGCAAGGCAAGGCAGAAAGTCTGGCCACCGGCTGGAAGTCCCACTATTGGGACGCCCTGCAAAAGTATTTGGCGTGACGATTAGTCGTAAGGCGAAAAGCTCATCGTCTTGTCGCGCTTCTCCACCCAGACGCGCGCTGGTTGTGCCCGATCATTCACAATGACGTCGACGATCACGCCGCTGCCTCCGCCCGGAGGGGTTCCCGCGGCATAGAGTTTGTGCGACTTGATGAGCCCCCACTCGCCACCCGGTCCCCAGTCGCGGTAAAACTCGTTGAAGGGATATTTCTGATGCTGTTCCGGATGTTGCTTCCATTGCGAATCCTGCATCCAGACCCCATACGCGGCTTCGTAGTCATGCTTTTGAAGCGCGTCGAAGAAGCGGTCGGCAACCCGCTCTTCCGGCCAATAGAGAAACCATAGCGGGGTCTTGAACAAGATTGAGCCAGTCACTTCCAGGAGGAAGCTAACCACCAGCACGGCGACCACGGTGGAAATGATTCGTTTTCTCTTCTGGCGCTCTTTCTCCTCGTCGTACTCTTTCGCGTCCAGCAGTGTCATGACATCCATAGAATAACGGACACGGCCAGCAAGTCAAAAGTTCCCCGGACATCCGTCAGCCATTGTTGCAATCTCCAATTCAATGACGCAACTCGGCAGAACCTCAATCGTGATCTAATCTGGTCCACAGGAACAATGGGAGTGCGAATGGAATACCTGATTGGCCTGGTGTTGTCGTTGGCGGTGGCTGGGTCCGCCACTCTTATTGGCTTCGACCGCGAGCGTGCGTTCTATTCGACGGTGGTCATCGTGATCGCCTCGTATTACGTGTTGTTTGCGGTGATGGGCGCTTCCGGCCGAACGCTTGTACTGGAAATAGTCGTTGCGACTGGATTCGCGTTACTAGCCGTGCTCGGCTTTAAGAGGACTCCGTGGTTGGTAGTCACTGCCCTTGTGGTCCACGGACTCTTTGACTTCGTCCACTCCCGGTTCATCGACAATCCCGGAGTGCCGCGCTGGTGGCCCGGTTTCTGCCTGGCATTTGACGTGATTGTCGGCGGGTGGTTGGCCATGCGTCTGATCAGGAACTCGCGGCCGCTCGCTGGCTAGCGGCTTTAACGGGCGTTCTCTACAGCGTGCGCTTGAACAGCGGAATTGCAATCCCCAGCGTAATAGCAGCAAAGAGGGTCAAGAACAACATGTCCGGCCACACCGCCGAGAGCGTCGTCTCCTTCAGCAGCAGGCATTTGAAACCGTCCACCGCGTAAGTGAAGGGGTCCACCCGCGCCATCGCCCGCAGCCACTTGGGAAATGCCTGTATGGGATACACCGAACCGCTGGGGAAGAACAGCAGGGTGTTGAGGATGCCGAACATGGCGCGCGGCACCAGCGGATCTTCGATGCGCACCATCATCAGGAACATCATTGTGTTGAAAGCCAGCGACGTGAGCACGATCATTACCACTAGCCCCAACATGGTCACGGGATTGAACAGGCTGCTGACGCCCGCCATCAGCGAACCGATGACCCCGATGATCACTCCCGTCATCACCGCCTTGATCGCGCCCGCCAGATTCAGGCCCAGCACAAGCTCCAGCTTCGTAATCGGAGTGACAAGATAACCTTCGTGCACGCCGCGTGCCTTGTCGTCGATATACAGCATGCCGCCCCCGATCATCACGGAGACGAACATAGCCAGCACCAGAGACCCCGGCAGCAGGTATTTCATGTATTCGATATAAGGATAGAGTTCGACAATATCCAGCGCCGTCTGCTGGAGGATACGCGGCGAGACCGTAGGCTGGTTCAGAGCTTTCGTCAGCTCGGTAAGCTCCGCCTCGACGGCGGAGCTCATGAAGTTGTCGCTGTTGTCCACGACCAGCGCAAGGCGAGGATGGTTGTCTTCGTAGACTCGCCGCGAAAACTGCGGCGGGATGATTACCGCCCCTTGAATCTTGCCGTTGCGGACATCTTCGACCGCCTGCTTGTCGCTGTCGTAATAGACGGTGTCGAAGGTGCGGATGTTCGCGCGCACCGAGTCGAAGGCCTCGCGAATCCTCAGCGCTTGCGTGCCTCCATCCTGGTCGACCACCGCCAGCTTGGCATCGCGAATCTTCCCACCGAAAGCGTTGCCCAGAATGATGAGCTGTACCAGCGGAAAAATCATGGACGCCAGCATCAGAGCGGGAGAGCGAAAGAACTTGCGCATTTCGCGCTCGACGATGGCCATCATTCGATTCATAAACGCCGCTCCTCGCGATTCATGGCTGCAATCCAGGCCGTGGCGGCATCACGAAGGCATAGGCTTTCTGCAATTCGTCACGCAACTGCCGTCCCGTATAGTGCACGAAGACGTCGTCCAGAGTGGTGTTTTGCACACTCAGCGACTTCACTCCGACTCCTGCGTGCACTGCTATTTCAACCAGCTCGGTTGTCGTGCGGGAGCCATTGCCGGTGAGAATCCGATACATCCCCGCGCCTTCGTGCTGAATGGAAGTAACGTCATCCAGGTTATGCAGCCGTTCTTCCCAATCAGTAGGCGGGTTCTCAAACTGAACTTCAATCACGTTCGATCCCGGGACGCTGGCTTTCAGTGCGATCGGTGCATCGAGCGCGACCAGTTTGCCGTGGTCGACGATGGCGATGCGTTCGCAGAGCCGGTCGGCTTCGTCCATGTAGTGGGTCGTAATGAGGATCGTCAGTTGCCGCTGGCTTTTGATGTTCCCCAACATTTCCCAGACCGCCACACGGGAAACCGGATCGAGACCGGTCGTTGGCTCATCGAGAAAGAAAATTCTAGGGTGATGAACGAGCCCGCGAGCGATCTCGAGCCGCCGCCGCATGCCGCCAGATAGCGTCTTGGTTTGCGCATGGCGCCACTTAGCGAGGTCGACCAATTCGAGCAATTCGGCAATCGAGCGCTCGCGCTCTTTCTTAGGCACATCGTAGAGCTTGGCGTAGATGTGCAGGTTCTCTTCCACAGTCAGATCCAGATCGCTAGTCAGCGCCTGCGGGATCACACCGATCATGCGCCGCGCCTGATCCGGTTCTTTGGCGACATCGTGCCCCGCGATGCGAGCCTTCCCGGCGGTGATTGGAATGAGTGTCGTCATCATGCGAATCAACGTCGACTTTCCCGCGCCGTTCGGCCCCAGTAAGCCAAAGATTTCTTCTTCCTTCACATTGAACGAGATATCGTCGACCGCGGTGAAGTCGCCGAACTTCTTGACGATGCGTTCGACCTCGATCGCGTAAGGCGCCGCGGCTCCAGGCACAGGCCCGCCCCCAGGCGTGGAAGTCCCGCTCGATGGCACAGAGGTCTCCCCGCCATTCGCCTTTGGACTCAGGTCCGAAATCATTGCTTCCCTGCCGTGGCTGCGCTCTGCGGACTGCCGTTCTTGAGTTGCTCGGGCGAAACCAAAACCTCCGCCGTCATTCCCGGCACAAACGCGCCCTTGGGATTATCGAGGCGCACTTTCAGCACGATGGTCTTGATATCCCGTTTTCGACGACTGACGTCACGCTGCGTCGCGAAGTCACCCTCAACTCCCTTAAAAAACACCTTGCCGCTCGTGATCGTCCCGCCCGGAAGCCGCACGTGCAACACATCTCCATAGCCGATGTGATCGGCATAAGTCTCCGGAATTGCCGCCCTCACCCACGTGTCGCTCAGATCGACGACGGTCACAATGGGCGATCCGATGTTGATGACCTCCCCTTGCCGCGCTGCCCGCACTGAGATAGTTCCGGTCACCGGGGCGTACACATTGGTATAGCCAAGGCGGACTTCAGCCTGATTCTTCTGTGCGACCGCGTTCTTCAAATCGGCCTCTGTAGCCGCCACGGTGCTTTTCGCAGCGTTCGCCTGGTGTGTGCGCGCAATCGCCGCATTCAAATCGGCTTCCGAAGCCTTGACCAGGTCCATCTGCGCCTGGACGCTGGCTTCGGCAACCTGCAGTCCAGTCTCGGCTTGCACGCGTTCCTGATCGGACGCCACGCCTGCCTTCGCCAGTTCGATGATTCGACGGCTGTCACTTCTGGTTCGCGCCAGCGTGGCTTGCGCTTGCTGCAACTGAGCGTTTGCCGACGAGAGCCGGGCGCGGGCATTCGCCACCTCACTCGTAGTCGACCCGGAGGTCGAAAACTCGGTGTGTCGCATCTCCGCCACTTTGTGCTGCATGCTGGAAATCGTCGCCGAAGCCGCGGCTTCCTGTGCCTGCAACTCTGAAGGATCAAGCACGGCAATCAAGTCTCCCGCCTTGACAGGCGTGCCTTCATCCACGAGCAACTTCTGCAAGCGGCCGCTTACCTGCGCGCTCACGATGACCTGATTCGAGTCGACCGTGCCGATCATCACCAGATCGCGAGAGTGGTCGGTTGAGAAGACGTAATAGACCGCCGCGATCACGAGAATGATTCCGAGAAGTATGAAGAAGCGGTTGCGCGCGCTCATGAGCGTGCTCCTTGCGAGGTACGAGCTTCAGGACGGAACAGCGCCGCGGAAACGAAGTCCAGCACGGCAGCTCGCCGTTCCGCAATCCGCTCCGGCGCCAGCGGATTGAAGCGCACGATCTTTTGCATCACGGGAGCGCTGCTGAAGTAGAAAACGATCATAGAAATCATGGAAGGAATGAAATGCGCTGGATCCACCGGACGAAACTCGCCTTCGGAGATTCCCTTTCTCAACAATTCACCCACTCTCATATAGATGGGCTGGAAATAGTTCTTGATCAACTTATCAATGTGCGGCGATTGGCCTTCGCGTGCACGCATCATCTCTCGTTGCATCAGCTTGGGATAGACCTGGTTCGCAGCCACGAAATCAAAGTACGCTCCAACGTACGTCAGGAACTTCTCGCGCGTGGGCTGGCCGCCGTCCAATACTTGAAAAACCGTCGACTTCAAACCCGAAAACGCGTGATCGAGCACTGCGCCGTAGAGAGTCTCTTTGTCCTTGAAGTAGTAGTAGAGAAGCGCCTTGTTCACCTTGGCCTGTCGGGCAATGGCATCGGTTCGGGCTCCTGCAATGCCGTGCTCGGCAAACTCCTGTGCGGCCGCCCGCAGAATCGCGGCACGGCTCTCTTCCGGCTGCCCGCGAGTGCCCATGCGGGTCGATTGGGTTCGGTGATGGAAAAGCTGAGCCATAGAACCTTAATTAACCAGTTAGTTAGATTTTAGCATAACTGAAAAGGCTCGCCGGCCGCCGATTTGGGCCTTGTCTCTCTCTTTTCATTACGTGGAAGTACGCCGGAAAACAGCCGGGGCAAAACCTGCTCTCGTGTTCTAATACGGTTCCACGCAACGTCGATCCCAGCAGGAGGCCTGCTCTTGTGAAATCGCTCTCCAAATTTCTCGCTATCTCTTGCGTGCTATGCCTGCTCACCGCTTGGTCACCTGCACAGGCACCGAAGCAGCCCGACCGTCAGGTCGCCATCACGATTGACGACCTTCCCGCCGGCATGTCCGACCGCCTCCCGGCAACCGCCATCACAGAAATGACTGCGAAATTGCTGGGCACTCTCCGCGATCAGAAGATTCCGGCTGTCGGCTTCGTGAACGAGAAGAAGCTCTACAAGTTCGGAGAAGTCGACGAGCGCATCAAGGCCCTGCAAATGTGGCTCGATTACGGATTTGATCTAGGCAATCACACCTACAGTCATTCCTCACTGAATCAGGTAGGCCTGAAGGCTTGGGAAGACGACGTAATCCAGGGCGAGACCGTGACCAAGCTCCTGCTCGCGCAACGCAACAAGAAGCTGAGACATTTCCGCCATCCGTATCTGGATACCGGGCGTGACCTGCAGACTCGCCGCCAGGCCGAAGCGTTTCTCGTGGAACGCAGTTACCGCATCGCTCCCGTGACTCTCGATGGCTGGGACTGGATGTATGCCGGCGTGTACGAAGACGCCAAGAAGCGCGGCGACACAGCTCTGCAACAGGATCTGGTGAAGTCCTATCTTTCCTATCACGATGCGGTCTGCGCCTACACCGAGAAGTTAGCCCTGCAGATGATCGGCTACGAGCCCAAACAGATTCTGCTCCTGCACGCCAGCCAACTGGAAGCCGACCACATCGGCGAGCTCATGGACATGTTGCGTAAACGAGGCTACCGCTTCATCACGCTCGAGGAGGCGCTGGGGGATCAGGCTTACAGCCTCCCTGACATGTATGTAGGAGAGGAAGGTACGGGATGGTTCGATCACTGGGCCATCACGATGGGAAAACCTCCCCAGGGCGCGCCGGCGTTTCCCCAGTGGGTGATCGACCGATCAAAGGCGTTGCAACTGCCTCAAGGGATCGTTCCCGTCGCACCACCACCCCAATGACCGCCGCTCGGCTCATTTCAGAGCGGCTTGTAGCGTGACCAGCGCTTTCCGCACCTCTTCTGACTGGGGGCTCGTCTTATCTTCAGCCAGGAACACCTGCAGTTCGGCAATTGCATCGGGAATCCGGCCTTTTTGTTCGAAGGCATGTGCCGCAGCTAAGTGCACAAACGCATGCTGGCCCTCGGTTAGCGCATGCGCCTGACTGCGAGGAGCGATAACCTGGCCGAGGTGCTGATCCCTCACCTGAACGTATGCCAGCAGCACAAATGTGATCGCATCCGAAGGAGCAAGGCTTGCAGCCTTTCCCAACAGAGCCTCAGCCTCAGGGAAGTCGTTGGCTGCGATGCTGATACGACTCAGGTTGACATACGCTGGAGCAAGGCGGTCGTTCAGGATGATGGCCTTTTGCAGCGCGTCGCGCCCTTGGGTACGATCCCCTAGGTGGGTATAGACCACACCCAGATTGTTGTAGGCGGCCGCGTAATCTGGATAGATCGCCACAGCCTTGCGAAGCCGTTCAACCGCCTTCGCCCAGTCCCGCTTCCCAATCAGTCGATTCGCCGTGTTGAACTCTTTCGCGGCTGCGGAGGGAATACCTAGATCGGCCGCTGAAATGAGGGGGTTGACTGGCAGCGCGGCGGATTCGGATTCCCCTATGCGCCTAACGTTCACCTCCACGTCCTCCGCGTCCGAGGAATTCACTTCGACATCGGCGGTTTCGGTGTTTCCAATGTCCCTCCCCATCGCCGTCGCACGATAGTTTCCGGGACGGACGTGGGAGAACTCAACCAGGCACTCTCCATCGGTAAAACCTTCCCCAACGATGTTCCCGGCTTCACCTTCCAGCACGACGTGAGTAGAAGGATCGCAGGCTCCCCTGCCCGTGAATACTACGTGCACTCTCACCCGCCAGGCTATGCCCGGCATCGGGAACGGACGATTCGACTGAGCTGAAGCTGATGCCAAAAAGAGAAAAGACAGAGTTACAAGGCGACTCGTCATGGCGTCCTCCAGAGCCGCTGTCAGGAATCCGCTCGTCGCTCGTCACCGAAAGCACGGGAGGCTCGTGTGACAACTTGCGACGTAAGACGCGTCGTTAGCAAAATCGGTAGCGACAGATTGGTGTTGGAGATGAAATTCTTTTGACAAACGTTTTCACTACGAGCAGACGGGAGATAACAACAGCTGTGAGCTATGCATGTGGAAGTGCTGGGAGATTCTGTTCGTGTAACAGTGTGCGCGTCAGCAGCCAACACCCTAGGAATACAACACGGACGCGGGAAACACTTCCATGTGAGGCAGAGCCGAAACGGTGTGTTGTGCGAGCGCGATCAGCGCGAATCCCGAGAGAGCTTTGTTTGCGCCGTCGGCAATGAAAAGCAAGACAGACTTATCTGGAAGGGCTGATATCAGGTTCTTGCAACGCTTTCGACTCGCGGACTTCTAGTTCCTTTTGACGCAGCTGCGTAGCCAGGGCGGGATCGGTTCCGGCTTTGATCACAGTCTTCTCGGGAAAGTAGCGCCAGCCGGCGTGGCGATCTTCCGAACTCTGTCCGTCTTCGAACTGCTTTACCGCGGCCTCCGCGTTTTGCTTACCGTGGACGACCCCCATCACCCCGGCGGACTCATAGGTTCGCACGTTGTGGCGGATGATGACGTAAGAGCCGTTCGATTCTTCGCGTGTCACAGAGACCTCAAATCATTCTGATTTGAATCAGAGTCTAACCTTCAGAGATATGCCCGCCGGACGACTTCTTTTCCGGCGGGCACGCCTGTTTCCGAGATTTGCCGCTAGAGCGGCTGAACGTTTTCTGCCTGCCAGCCTTTCGGCCCCTTGGTGACGTCGAACTGCACCGTCTGGCCCTCCTGCAGGCTGCGGAAGCCGCCCGCCTGGATCGCCGAGAAATGCACAAAAACATCTTCGCCACTCTGTCGGCTGATAAAACCATAGCCCTTGGCGTCGTTAAACCACTTCACTGTTCCTTGTTCTGCCATATTGATACTGTTTCCTTTTTGTTGATTTACGCTGGAAGGGAGTCGGAGATACTAAAGACAGGTGCTGGCTGGTTGGCAAGAAGCTGCTTTATTACCGAATCTAGTCAAACGCATGTTTAGCATATCACACAAACGAGCAATGAGGGCAGTTACTTGCACCCACCCGCCCGAGGGGGTCCTTGGCGGACGCGTTTCCCTCCCTGGCC
>Ga0066710_100001006_pt1 | contig 19655 bp, 18 predicted proteins | sample GraSoiAngelo_159_FD_79666 | JGI IMG/M metagenome (GOLD analysis project Ga0066710, IMG submission 79666) | Grasslands soil microbial communities from the Angelo Coastal Reserve, California, USA - 14_1009_16_40cm | ecosystem: Environmental > Terrestrial > Soil > Grasslands | place: USA...
CGCCCGGCTCCGACGGGCGTGACCACATACCTCGTCCGCCGCTTCGCTCAGTCGCTGGTCGTCCTGCTCGGTGTGTCGTTCGTTGTCTTCTTCATCTTGCATCTGACCGGTGATCCCGCGGCCGTTCTCCTCCCGCCCGACGCCTCCGCCGAGGATCTCCAGCAGTTCCGGCAGGCGATGGGGTTCAACGATCCGTTCTTCGTCCAGTACGGCCGCTTTCTCCGTGGGGCGCTCTCCGGCGACTTCGGTCAATCCATCCGCCACGGCGAGCCGGCCTTCGGCCTGGTCGTCGAACGGATGCCGGCCACGTTCGAGCTGTCTGGCGCGGCGCTGCTGATCGCATTGCTGCTGGCGATCCCCGCGGGAATTGTCTCGGCGGTGCGGCGCAACACGACCGTGGACTACGCCTCCACGGTCGTCGCCCTCCTGGGCCAGTCGCTGCCGACCTTCTGGCTGGGGATCATGCTGATCCTCGTCTTCTCCGTCCGTTGGGGGCTGCTGCCGTCGTCGGGTCGCGGGGGCCTCCAGCATCTGATCTTGCCCGCGCTCACGCTGGGGCTGTTCACGACCGCGCGCATCGCCCGCCTCACGCGCTCGGGCATGCTCGACGTCCTGAACCAGGATTTCATTCGAACCGCTCGGGCCAAGGGCGTCAGCGATCCGCCCGTCGTGTGGAAGCACGCGCTGAAGAACGCGGCCATTCCCATCGTGACCATCGTGGGCATCGAGCTCGGAACGCTGCTGGGCGGCTCCGTCATCACGGAGACGATCTTCGCGTGGCCGGGCGTGGGACGCCTGAGCGTGCAGGCGATTTATAACCGGGACTATCCGGTCGTGCAGGCGGCGGTCTTTCTCCTCGCCTCGACCTTCGTCCTGGTCAATCTGGTGGTCGACCTCCTCTATACGTACCTGGATCCGCGCATCCGGCTCCGATGACGGCTCGAGCGTGTCGCCGCCCTCGTCACGTTCCACATGGCTAGCGGCAACCTCGGCGCCGCGCGAATCGCAGGTCCCCTGCCGCGTGCCGGCGCATCGAGCCGCCGTGAGTGGCTGGTCGTCACGCGGCGGCTCGCCCGACGTCGGACGGCGTTGTTCGGCGCCGTCGTCGTCCTCGCCGTCGTCGCGGTCGCGCTGGCCGCCCCGCTTGTCTCGCCGTTCGACCCCATCGGCCAGGACCTGGAAAACCGGCTCAAGCCGCCAGGGTGGCAGGACGGTGAGGGACGCGTTCATCCACTCGGCACCGATCACCTCGGCCGGGACATCCTGGCCCGGGTGATCTTCGGGGCGCGTCCGGCACTCCTGGTCGGCGTCGCTGCCGTGCTGATCTCCGGGGTCCTCGGGATGGTGACCGGGCTGCTCTCCGGCTACTTCGGCGGCCGTGTCGACGACGTGCTGATGCGGCTTGCCGACATCCAGCTCGCGTTTCCGTTCATCCTCCTGGCTATCGCCGTGATCGGCGTGCTCGGGCCCAGCCTGATCACGATCATCGCCGTGATCGGCGTGTCGAGCTGGGTCATCTACGCCCGGGTGGTCCGCGGCGCCGTCCTGTCGATTCGCGAGCGCGAGTTCGTTCAGGCCGCGCACGCCCTCGGCGTGCGCGAATGGCGCGTGCTGGCGCGCCACATCCTCCCCAACGCCTTCGCGCCCTGGCTGGTGGTGGCCACGCTCGACATGGCTCGCGTGATCGTCCTTGAGTCGGCGCTGTCGTTTCTCGGACTCGGAGTGCAGCCGCCGACGCCGACCTGGGGTGGGATGCTGGCCGACGGGCGGGTGTATCTCTCGACGTCGTGGTGGCTGGCCACGTTTCCCGGACTCGCCATTCTGCTCGCCGTGCTCGGCATCAATCTCTTCGGCGACGGCCTCCGCGACACCCTCGACCCGCGGCTGAAGGTCTAAGCGGACACCCGTCCCCGGGCCACGATCGCCAGCGCCGCCGCCGAGGTCGTCACCCAGAGCCCACCGGAGCCGACGCCGGCGACGGCATTGCCGACGAGCACAGCGCAGCCCACGAGCATCGCCGTCCACAGGAGTGCCGAGGTGACGAGATCCACCGGACGTGGCCAGCCGGCGGTGACGACGCAGGCGATCAGCGCCCCGGTCGCGTCCACGCCGACGTCGATGACGCTCGCAGTTCGCGAGGGAATCAACGCCTGAAACGATTCGTCGACGCACGCCCAGACGATGCTGAGCGCCAGGGCGATCGCGGCGGCCGCGGGCGGGCGGCGCCGAACGACGAGCACGCGATACCAGAGGGCGGCCAGCACGGCATATTCGGTCAGGTGCGCGAGCTTTCGGATCGCGAAGTGGCCGGCATCGAGCAGTGACGGGGTTGCCGCCGGCCAGATCCAGCGAAGGGCGGGGAGCAGGAACCCACCGGTGTGCTCGGCGCTCCCCGTGTCGGTCGACAGCGCGATGATCACCGCCATCCAGGCGATCGGCGGAACCCAATCGGCGCGGCGCATCCTTGCTTCACTATACAGGTGGCGTGGTAGAGTGGCGCCCGATGCTCGGCGAGATCCTCGATGATCTCTTGACGTCACCGTCGACCGGGCCGTGCATCACTGCATTGCGGCAGTTTCCCGCGCGGCCACCCGTCCTCGTTCCGTTTCCGTCGTCGGTCGATCCCCGGCTCACCGATGCGCTTCGGGCACGCGGGATCAGTCAGCTCTACTCCCACCAGGGAAAGTCGTGGGAGCTGATCGAGAAGGGCCACCACGTCGTCGTCGTCACGCCGACGGCGTCGGGCAAGACGCTCTGCTACAACTTGCCCGTGCTTCAGGCGTTGCTCGGGCAACCCGACGCACGCATGCTCTATCTCTTTCCGACCAAGGCCCTGGCCCAGGACCAGCTCGCCGAGCTGGAAGAGATCGCGAAGACCCTGCCTGAACTGAGAATGTTCACCTACGATGGCGACACGCCGCAGGATGCCCGGCGGGCCGTGCGGGCGCGCGCCAACCTGGTGCTGACCAATCCCGACATGATGCACTCGGGGATCCTGCCCCATCACACGAAGTGGGCGGTGCTGTTCCAGAACCTCCGCTACGTCGTCATCGACGAGCTGCACGCCTATCGCGGCGTCTTCGGCAGCCACGTGGCCAACGTGCTGCGCCGCCTCCGGCGACTCTGTCGCCATTACGGCTCGGCGCCACAGTTCATCATGGCCTCGGCCACGATCGCCAACCCACGCGAGCTGGCCGAACGCATCACCGGCGAGAGCGTGGAAGAAATCACCGAGAGCGGAGCCCCCACCGGTGACAAACTCTTTCTCTGCTACAACCCCCCCGTCGTCAATCCCGAGCTCGGCATCCGCGCGCCCTATCTCGGCGAGGCGGCCCGGATGGCGACTCGCTTCCTGCGCGAAAAGATCCCGACGATCGTCTTTGCTCAGAGCCGGTTGTCCACCGAGGTGCTGCTGACGGCCATCAAGAGCGGAGTGGCCGACAAGACCGGGGACACCGGCATCGTGCGTGGCTATCGCGGCGGCTATCTACCGACGCGACGGCGCGCGGTGGAGCAGGGACTCCGCGCCGGTGAGGTGCTGGGCGTGGTCTCCACCAACGCGCTCGAGCTGGGGGTGGACATCGGCCACCTCGACGTGGCCGTGCTGGCCGGCTATCCGGGCACGATCGCGTCGCTCTGGCAGCAAAGTGGGCGAGCCGGTCGCCGCTCGGGATCCTCAGCCGCCGTTTTCGTCGCCACCAGTGCGCCCCTCGATCAGTTCATGGTCACCCATCCCGACTACCTCTTCGGCGCCTCGCCCGAGCATGCGCGCGTCAACCCGGACAACCCGTTCATCCTGGTGAACCATCTCAAATGTGCGGCGTTTGAGCTGCCGTTTGGCGGCGACGAGAAGTTCGGCGAGGTCGACGTCCGCCGGGAGCTGGCCGCGCTGGAGGACGAGGGGCTCCTGCACCAGGCGGGCGGGCGGTGGCACTGGGCCTCAGAGACGTATACGGCCGACCACGTCTCGCTGCGAACCGTCACGACCGACAACTTCCTCATCATCAACACGACAACGCGTGACGAGAAGCAGACGAAGCGCCGGCAGATCGTCGCAGAGGTCGACTGGGGCAGCGCCTTCGCCACCATCTACCCGAAAGCGATCTACCTGGTGGAGAGCGTGCCCTACGAGGTCCAGGAGCTGCACTTCCGCGAGGACGAGGAGAAGGTCGCGTACGTCAAGCGCGTCACCGTCGACTACTTCACCGACGCCGTCAGCGCCAAGGGCGTGTGGATCCTGCGCCGGCTCGCCGAGCGCGGCCACCCGGCGTATGTGGCCGAGCAGGGCGAGGTGCTGGTCGCCGAAAAGGTCGTCGGCTTCAAGAAGATCAAGATGGGGACGCTCGAGAACGTGGGATCGGGGGAGGTGGAGCTGCCTCAGCAGGAGATGCAGACGACGAGCGCCTGGTTGACCGTGCCTGCCGACGTGCTCGCGCGCATCAGCCCCTCGCGGGAAGAGCTGATCGACGGTCTCCGCGCCGTCGGCTATCTCCTCCATCATCTGGCGCCGATCTTCCTGCTCTGCGACATTCGCGACCTCGGTTCATGGTTGGGCGGCACCACGCCTGCCCAGCCAGGCGCGGTCGTGACCGGCGAGTCCGCACGACGCCGCCTGCTCGAGGCCGAGCGCTTCAACCCGACCATGTACCTGTACGACAGCCATGCCGGCGGGATCGGCCTCGCCGAGCGCGTGTTCGACGTGCTCCCCCTGCTGCTCGAGCGCGGCTTGCAGACGCTTCAGGCGTGTCCTTGCCGCTTCGGGTGCCCGTCGTGCGTGGGACCGGTGAACGAGGTTGGCCGTCGCGCCAAGGCAACAGCCGCTACGCTCCTTCGTGAGCTCACACGCTGATCTGAACGGCCGCACCACCACACTCGAAGACCTTCGCCGGGTCATCCGGCGCATCGAGAGCAGACGCCCGGCACGGCCGGCTCCCGAACCCATCGAATCCCTCGTCGGCGGGGACATCCTGGACACCGGCGCGGGCTCCCTCGTCGTCGTCCGCCGCGAATTTCCGCTCTCGCATCGCCACGGCCGGTTGGCCCTCGGGGATGCGCTCGCCGTCGCGGCGCCGGCCCTCGAGCTGCTGGCGCCGCTCGGCGCACCGTCCGATCCGCGCCGACTGCTCTTCCTCGACACCGAGACCACCGGACTCGCCGGCGGCACTGGCACCTATGCTTTTCTCGTGGGCGCGGCCTTCGTCGAAGACGAGCGCTTCGTGCTCGTTCAGCACTTCATGCGGGATTTCGACGAGGAGCCGGCACTCCTGGCCGCGCTCAACCCCCTGCTCGATCGGGCCAGCGGCATCGTGACCTTCAATGGCAGCGGCTTCGACCTACCCCTCCTCGAGACGCGCTTCGTCCTGGCCCGCCGTCACTGGCCCGCCGCCCTCGCTCATCTGGACTTGCTCCGACCCGCTCGGCGCGTGTGGTCGGCGCACTTCGATGACTGCCGGTTGCCGACGCTGGAGCGCGAGGTCCTCGGGCTCGTCCGGGAGGACGACGTCCCCGGCTACCTGATTCCCGCGCTGTACTTCGATTTCCTGCGCTACCGGCGAGCCGCGCCCCTGACACGGGTCTTCGAGCACAACCGGGACGATGTCCTGTCGCTGGCCGCGCTCCTGGCGTGGTTTGCGCGGGCGCTCATGGCCGGCGCCGATCTCGCCGCCGCCGAGTTGGCCGGAGTGGGTCGGCTCTGGGAGCGCTGCGATCCGGATCGAGCCGCGGCGTACTACGAGCGCGCGCTCGACGCCGGACTCGCGGGCGACGAGGGCCACCGCATCCGCCTCTGCCTCGCGCGGTGGGAAAAGCGGCGGGCCCGGTGGACCGAGGCGTGTGCGCTGTGGCAGGAGGCTTCGGAAGCGCGTGCCTTCGACGTGACTCCGTGGGAGGAACTGGCCAAATACCACGAGCACCGGCGGCGGGACTTCGGCGCCGCGCTCCGCATCGTTCGCGATGCCCTGGATCTCGCGCGGGCGGCGGACGCGCCAGCCCGGGCGCTCGAGGCGCTCTGCCATCGCCTGGCCCGCCTCGAGCGTCGGGCGCAGCGAGCCGTTACCGCACCGGCGTAAGCGCCGGCTTTCCCTCCAGCACCGCGATGCAGTTGCGCACGGCGAGCATGGCCATCTCGATCCGGGTCCCGTGAGAGGCGCTGGCGATGTGGGGGGCCAGCACGACGTTTTTGAGTGGCACCAGGCCCGGATGGATCGTCGGCTCCTCCTCGAAGACGTCCAGGCCGGCGCCTGCGATCCAGCCTTCGCGCAATGCCCGGACGAGGGCCGCCTCGTCGACGATCGGGCCGCGCGCCGCGTTGACGAGGATGGCCGTCTTCTTCATCCGGCGGAGGGCCGCTTCGTCGATGAGGTGACGCGTCTCCGCGGTGAGGTTGGTGTGCACGGTCACGAAGTCGGCCTCGGCCAGCAGCGTCTCTTTGGGCGCGAAGGTCGCGCTCAGCTCGCGCTCAGCGGAGGCCTCGGCACGCACAGCGTCGTGATAGAGGATACGCATGCTGAAGCCGCTGGCTCGTCGCGCCACGGCTCGGCCGATACGGCCAAACCCGAGGACCCCGAGGGTCTTGCCGTACACGTCAGCTCCCCAGAGCAGATCCCATTTCCACGAATTCCACTCGCCGGAACGTGCGTAGTGGTCGGCCTCGACGACGCGACGCGCAGCAGCCATGAGCATCGTCCAGGCGAAGTCGGCCGTGGTCTCCGTCAGGACGTCGGGCGTGTTGGTGACGACGACCCCGCGTCGTCCCGCGGCCGCGACGTCGATGTTATTGAAGCCAACCGCGACGTTCGCGACTACCTTGAGGCCCGGACAGGCGGCAAGGACTTCGTCGTCGATCGGGCTGATGATGTGGCAGATCAATCCGTCCTTGCCTTGAAGCCTCCGGATCAGCTCGAGCTGCGAAAGGGGAGCATCGCTTTCGTTGTACTCCACCCTCCATTCTCGGGGGATCAGCCGACGGGCCTCATCAGGCAAAACATTTGAAATAAAAACACTTTTTGACATGTCGTGCCCCCGATTTTCTGCTTGATTGACCGATGAGGCGTGGGTATATTAGCACTCGCTTTTCACGAGTGCTAATAGACTTCGAGGCTAAGGATGGCCAAGCGAACCGCACCGACCAAGCCCGTTAAACCATCGACCCCAAACAAAGGAGGCCAGCCGTTTATGAAGATTCGCCCGTTGCACGACCGCATCCTCGTGGAGCGCGTCGAGGAGAAGGAACAGGTACGGGGTGGGATCATCATCCCGGACACCGCCAAGGAAAAGCCCCAGGAAGGTAAGGTTGTCGCCGCCGGTAACGGCAAGGTGACCGAGGACGGCAAGAAGATCCCGCTGGACGTGAAGTCCGGCGACCGGATCCTGTTCGGTAAGTACTCGGGCTCCGAAGTGAAGATCGACGAGAAGGAATATCTGATCCTCCGCGAGGAGGACGTGCTCGCCATTCTGGAGTAATCACTCTTCTAAGGAGGGAAGCGACCGATGCCGAAGCAGCTCAAATTCGACGAGGAGGCCCGGGCGTCCCTGCTCAAGGGCGTCAACATCTTGGCCGAGGCCGTGAAGGCGACGCTCGGTCCCAAGGGCCGCAACGTAGTCATCGACAAGAAGTTCGGCAGCCCCACGATCACCAAGGACGGCGTCACCGTCGCCAAGGAGATCGAGCTGAAGGATCCGTATGAGGACATGGGCGCCCAGATGCTCAAGGAAGTGGCGTCCAAGACGTCGGACATCGCGGGCGACGGGACCACCACCGCCACGGTGCTGGCCCAGGCGATCTTCCGCGAGGGCCTACGCAACGTGACCGCCGGCGCCAACCCCATGGGTCTCAAGCGCGGCATCGAGACCGCCGTCAACGCCGTGGTCGAGGATCTCAAGAAGCTCTCGAAGTCGACGAAGGACAAGAAGGAGATCGCCCAGGTCGCGACGATCGCCGCCAACAACGACAAGACCATCGGCGACCTCATCGCCGAGGCCATGGAGAAGGTCGGGAAGGACGGCGTCATCACGGTCGAGGAATCGAAGTCGGCCGACACCGTGCTCGACGTGGTCGAGGGCATGCGGTTCGATCGCGGCTACCTCTCCCCGTACTTCGTGACCGACCCCGAGCGGATGGAGGTCGTGCTCGAAGACGCGCTCATCCTGATTCACGAGAAGAAGATCAGCGTGATGAAGGACATGCTGCCGCTGCTGGAGCAGGTGGCGCGGGCGGGCCGGCCGCTCCTCATCATCGCCGAGGATGTCGAGGGTGAGGCCTTGGCCACGCTCGTGGTCAACAAGCTGCGCGGCACGCTGCACACCTCTGCCGTCAAGGCTCCCGGCTTCGGCGACCGCCGCAAGGCCATGCTCGAGGACATCGCCATCCTGACCGGCGGGAAGGCCATCACCGAAGATCTCGGCATCAAGCTCGAGAACATCAAGCTCGACGACCTCGGCCGCACCAAGAAGGTGGTCGTCGACAAGGACAACACCACGATCGTCGAGGGCGCCGGGAAGCAGTCGGCCATCGAGGGCCGCATCAAGCAGATCCGGGCTCAGATCGACGAGACCACCAGCGACTACGACCGCGAGAAGCTGCAGGAACGGTTGGCCAAGCTGGCTGGTGGTGTGGCCGTCGTCAAGGTCGGTGCCGCCACCGAGACGGCCATGAAGGAGAAGAAGGCCCGCGTGGAGGACTCCCTCAACGCGACGCGGGCGGCCGTCGAGGAAGGCATCGTACCGGGCGGCGGAGTCGCGCTGCTGCGGGCGGCCAGGGCCATCGACGGGCTGAAGCTGGAAGGCGACGAGAAGACGGGCGCCCAAATCGTCAGGCGGGCGCTCGAAGAGCCGATCCGTCAGATCGTGGAGAACGCGGGTCTCGAGGGCAGCGTGGTGGTGGAGAAGGTGAAGGCGGAGAGCGTAGCCACCCGCGGATTCGACGCGGAGACCATGCAGTCCGTCGACATGATGCAGGCGGGGATCATCGATCCGACCAAGGTGGAGCGGGTCGCGCTGCAGAACGCGTCGTCGATCGCGGCGCTGCTGCTGACCACCGAGGCGCTGATCACCGACATCCCGGAGGACAAGGCCGCGGCGGCGCCAGCAATGCCGCACGGTGACATGTATTAGGAGCAGTCCGCGCGATGCGCGGGCGACGGCCCGGGTCGGCACATCGGCCCGGGCCGTATCATTTTTGCGGCGTTGACCTTGCTGCTCCTACCGTAGTCTGATAGCCTGAGGCGCGACCAGAGGGGGTGAGTGTTTGCGGCCTTACGAAATTCTCGTCATCGTCGATCCCCGACCCACCGATGAAGAAGTCGCCGCGTTGCTCGTGCAGGTGGGCGAACAGCTCAAGGGACTCGGCGCCGACGTCACCAAAGTCGAGAACTGGGGCAAGCGCCGGCTCGCGTACGACATCCGCAAGCAGCGGGAGGGCACGTACGCAGTCCTCGAAGTGTCCGCCGAGCCGTCGATGATCAAGGAGTTCGAGCGCCAGCTCCGCCTCAACGAGAACGTGCTGCGCTTCCTCTCCACGCGGGTGCCCATCCGCAAGAAGGCTCGGCCCAGCAAACCGCAACCGGAGGTGCTTGAGGAGGTCGGTTGATGGCGAGCCTCAACAAGGTCCTGCTGATCGGTAATCTGACCCGTCCCCCGGAGCTTCGTTACACCCCGAGCGGTACCGCCGTGTCCGATCTGCGTCTCGCGGTCAACCGGAACTATTCGACGCAGGGCGGCGAGAAGCGGGAGGAAACGTGCTTCCTCACCGTGGTGGTGTGGGGCAAACAGGCGGAGAGTTGCGGTGAGTACCTCGACAAGGGAAGCCAGGTCTTCGTCGAGGGCCGTCTGCAGACGCGGGACTGGGAGGGCAAGGACGGCCAGAAGCGCACGGTGACCGAGGTCGTCGCCGAGCGCGTCCAGTTCATGAGCCGCGCCAAGGGCGCACCGACGGCCGCCGTGTCGGCGGCGGCGCCTGCGTTCGCCGGGGACGAAGTGCCGGCGGCGACCGACGACGACGTTCCGTTCTAGCGCGTCAAGGAGGAGTCAGCCATTCCCACCCCCCAGAAACCCGTCAAGCGTCGGCGGTTCGGCCGGCGAAAGGTCTGCAAGTTCTGCGCGGACAAGGTCGACCTGGTCGACTACAAAGATGTTCGCCGGCTCCGCAACTTCATCACCGAGCGCGGGAAGATCATCCCCCGGCGCATCTCGGGCAGCTGCGCGCGGCACCAGCGCCAGTTGACCCACGCCATCAAGCGATCGCGGACGGTCGCCCTCCTCCCGTACGTCTCGACGGACTGAGAACGGAGCGCGCATGAAGGTCATTCTGCTGGACGACGTCACCAAGGTCGGGCGCCGCGGCGAGGTCCGCGACGTCTCGGACGGCTACGCCCGCAATTTTCTCATTCCCAAGAAGCTCGCCCTGTCGGCGACCGCCGGCAACCTTCAGAATCTCGAGCACATCAAGAAGCAGCAGGACGCCAAGGCGGGCCGCATCAAGAGCGAGGCCGACGTCCTGCGGGAGCGGATCGAGGGGCTGACGTACGAAGAGCGTCGCCAGGCGTCCGAGGAAGGCAAGCTCTTCGGATCGGTCACGGCGCAGGATCTCGTCGATTTCCTTGGGCGGCAGGGGATGAAGATCGAGCGTCGTCGTGTGCAGCTCGACGAGCCGATCAAAGCGCTGGGCGAGACGGCCGTTCCCATTCGTTTGCATCCGGAGGTCACGGCGCAGCTTCGCGTCGCCGTCGTCCGCGAGTAGCGCAGGCCCGGGCGACCGTCGAGGATCATCGATTCTCGGCAGGCGCTCGGGCTGTCCACCTCGTATCCACGCGCCCCCCACCGATTTTCTCGAGGCGTCCACCACCCATCCACTGGATGTCCACAAATTTCGACACGTGGACGAATTTCATTGACGAACGGCGTGGCCGGGTTCGAGGATCGTCGCGCATGAGTCCCCTGGAAATTCCGTCACGAATCCCACCGCACAACCTGGATGCTGAACGGGCCGTGCTCGGCGCCGTCCTGCTCGAAGGTCGAGAGACGTTGCCGCGTGTCATCGAGCTGCTTCGTCCTTCGGACTTCTACACGGAGGCCCATCGCTCGATCTACGAGACGATGCAGCGGCTGTTCGACCGCGGCGAGCCCGTGGATCTCATCACGCTCAGCGAGGATCTTCGTCGAGAGAGCGCGTTGGAATCCGTCGGCGGACCCAGCGCGCTCGCGCTGCTCGTGGAACACGCCTCGATCGCAGCCCACCTCACGGCCTACGCTGGCATCGTGCGCGACATGGCCGTCCTGCGCGAGCTCATCCAAACCTCGACGCAGATCATCGGTCAGGCGTTCGAGGCCAAAGAGGACGTGCAGGTAATCGTCGACGACGCCGAGCGGAAGATCTTCGGCCTCGCCGAGCGCCGGCTCGAAGGCAGCGCGCTGCCGGTGGGCAAGATCCTCAAGAACACGTTCGAGTACATCGAGCGGCTCTACGAGAGAAAGGAGCACGTCACCGGTGTGGCGACCGGCTTCGAAAAGCTCGATGTGGAGACGTCGGGGCTGCAGCCCTCCGACTTCGTGATCATCGCCGGCCGGCCCAGCATGGGAAAGACCGCGTTTGCGCTGAACATCGCCCAGCACGTCGGCGTGTCGCTTCACGGCAAGGTGCTTGTGCTCAGTCTCGAGATGTCGGCGCCCCAGCTCGTGCAGCGCATGCTGTGCTCGGAGGCGAAGGTCGATTCCCAGGCTGTCCGTACGGGTCGCCTCAACGCGTCGGACTGGCATCGCCTCACCGCGGCCGCGGGCCGGCTCAGCGAAGCGGACATCTTCATCGACGACTCGCCCGCCCTGACGGTGCTGGAGGCCCGTGCGAAAGCGAGACGGATGAAGGCCGAGCACGGCCTCGACCTGCTCGTCATCGACTACTTGCAGCTCATGCGTGGGCGAGCGTCGATGGAAAGCCGGCAACAGGAGATCTCCGAGATCTCGCGATCGTTGAAAGCTCTGGCCAAGGAGATCGGAGTGCCGGTCGTCGCCCTCTCCCAGCTCTCGCGGGCGGTGGAGTCACGGGCCACGCGGGACTTCCGGCCTCAGCTCAGCGACCTCCGCGAGTCGGGCGCCCTCGAGCAGGATGCCGACCTCATCCTCTTCCTGTACCGACCGTCCGCCTACAAGGAAGACCTTCCGCCCGACGAGGTGAACATCACCGAGGTCATCATCGGAAAGCAGCGGAATGGGCCCGTGGGGACCATCAAGGTCGTGTTCTTGCCTCAGTACGCGCGCTTCGAGAACGTCGCCGACTTCCACCGCCAGCCCCAGCCCTCCTTCTGATCGCCGGGCGAGCCTCTCGCCCGGCGTGAATGGTATTGTCTGATCTGTGACCAAAGTGGTGATCGTCGGCGCGGGGAAGGGGGGGCGCGCCCTGATGGAAATGTTCGTCGGCGACGCCACCGTGTCCATCCTGGGCGTGGCCGACGTCAATCCATGGGCGCCCGGCATCGAGTTCGCTCGTCGCTTCAACATTCCGGTGACGACCGACCTCAGAGAATTCGTGACTGATCCGCGGGCCGATCTGATCATCGACGTCACCGGCAGTCCCGACGTGCACCAGACGATCCTGCGATCGAAGCCGCCCGGCGCCGAGGTGATGGGGGGGCTGAGCGCCCGCTTCATGTGGGACCTGATGGCCGAGCGGAAGCGCTCCGAGGAGCTGGAAGACCGCTACTCGCTGGTCGTGCGCGAGCTCCAGGCTCAGGAGGGCGACTTCATCATCGGACAGAACCCCAAGATGCGGGAGGTCGCCGAGCTGGTCGCGCGGGTCGCGCCGGCCCCGACGACGGTGCTCGTGCGCGGCGAGTCAGGGACCGGCAAGGAGTTGGTGGCCCGCGCCATCCACCGGCTCTCGTCCTTGCGGGACAAGCCGCTCCTGACCGTCAATTGCACCGCGTTGACGCCCTCGCTCATGGAATCCGAGCTGTTCGGCCACCGCCGGGGCGCGTTCACGGGCGCCATCGCCGACAAGGTCGGCCTCTTCGAGAAGGCCGACGGCGGCACGATGTTCCTCGATGAGATCGGCGACATGCCGCTCGAGATGCAGGGCAAGCTGTTGCGGGTGCTCCAGGCCGGCGAGATCAAGCCGGTCGGCGACGTCGCCACCCGGCGGGTACGCGTCCGCGTCATCGCGGCGACGAACCGCGATCTCGAAAGTGCGATGCAGCGTGCGGAGTTCCGGGAGGATCTGTTCTACCGCTTCAATGCGTTCATCATCACGCTCCCCGGGCTCCGTGAACGCGTGGAGGATCTTCCCGTCCTTGCCTATCACTTTCTGCGCAAGGCGGAAGCGAAGGTCAACAAGAAGGTGGAACGGATCTCGGCCGAGGCCCTGGATCTGCTGAACCGGTATCCGTGGCCTGGCAACCTGCGCGAGTTGGAGAACATCATCGAGCGGGCTGTCGTCCTGGCCCCCGAGCGTTCGATCGAGCCCGAGCACCTTCCCCTGCATTTGCAGGAACCGCGAGGCTTGTCGGGTCCGTCCGAGGACGGACTGCTCGCCGGCAAGGAACGGCTTGTCCGTGAATTCGAGCGTCAGGCGGTCTTGCGGCTTCTTCGCGAAAGCCGTGGCAATGTGTCGGCGGCGGCCAAGAAGGCCAAGATCACCAGGCGAAACTTTCACCGGCTTCTTCTCAAGTATCGAATATCGCCGGGAGGGTTCCGATATGAGACTGTAAAGTCCCACTAAGGGACCTGACGGTCCCACTCGAAATGTAGCAGTAAGCCTTTAACTTCATTGCATTATCGTGATATTTGTCAGCATTGTGCTGAGTCCATAGTGTCCCACCACGACTTCGTCATCAGTATAATCAATAACTTACTGATAGGGCCCGCCTGGAACGTGTCTTGAAGTAGATCCTGTCTCGAGAAGGATGACAGGAGGAGACCATGGGCGGGAACTGTGGCTGCGGTAGCGAACGATCTTACATGCGACCGACGCTCGGATGTCTCGAGTGCGGGACGCCTTGCTGCTCGACGTGCGCCGTGCCTCTCGAATCGGCGACCTATTGCCACCGCTGCGCGGGATCGCTGTTGGAAGCAACGAACGTCCGGGCCGCCGGCTCCTTCGAACTGTATTGAGGACAAGAGCCATGACGAACACGTGCGAGTGCGAGACGACGCTGGATCGCGCGGCGAGTGCCGCGCCCTGCCAAGAATGCGGCACGGCCTGCTGCCGGAGCTGCGTTCTGGAGGTCGAGACCGAGACCTATTGCCGCTGGTGCGCGACCTCGCTGGTCGCCGCAGCCTGACGAAGGGGCGCTGACCATGGACAACATGGGAAGGAAGTTCCGCCAGCTGCTGAAGGACGAGGAGTACCTGTTCACGGGCGGCGTGTACTCGCCGCTCGATGCACAGATCGCCGAGCGCGTAGGGATGAAGTCGATCTACCTCAGCGGCTACTCGGTGGCGATGGCCAACGGCTGGCCGGACATGGGGTTCCTCACCATGACGGAGGTGACCCGCATCGCATCGATGGTGCAGGCGGCGGTGAGCATCCCGGTGATCGCGGACGCCGATGACGGCTACGGCAATGCGTTGAGCACGATGCGAACGGTCCAGGAATTCATCAAGACCGGTGTCGGCGGGATTCATCTGGAGGACCAGCGCTTCCCCAAGCGGTGCGGGCACATTGCCGGCAAGACGATCGTGAGTCGTGAGGAGGCGCTCGGGAAGTATCGCGCCGCCATCGACGTGCGGAACCGGCTGAACCCTGACTTCGTGATCATTGCGCGGACGGATGCCTTCGGGGCCGTCGGCGGCAGCCTGGAGGAGGCGATCTGGCGGGGTCGGGCCTACGCCGACCTCGGGGTGGACCTGGTGTGGTCGGAGTTTTCGAACGCGAGCCGCGAGCCAGCCGTCGCCTTCGCACAGGCCATGCGCCAGACTCACCCCAATCTCCCGCTCGCCTTCAATTACTCATCGTCGTTCCGGTGGAGCAACGATGCAAACCCGTTCCTGTTCCGGGAGCTGGGCGAGCTCGGCTACAAGTTCATCTTCATCACCCTGTACGCGGCGCACGCGGGAATGTACGCGGCCTGGAACGCCATGGAGGACCTGGTCAAGAACCAGGAGCAGGCGCAGTGGACGCTCGAGACCATGAAGGCCGGGCATCCCACGGAAAGCCATCACGTCATGGCGCGCGTGTCGCATTTCCAGGAGTTGGAGAAGCTCTATATTCCCGGAACCGAGGACCGGATCAAGGGCTCGCACGGCTTCGACGATCACCGGGCCCACTAGCGGGCGCGTCCGCTCATCACCCCCGGGGCTCCGGCGTCACGCCGCGCCCCGGGGTTCTCCTTCCTGACCCTGCCTGGCTCCGCGGTATGATCGGCTTCGTGCGTTTGCACCGGCTGAAGCGTGTCTTCGTCGGGACGCCACTTCCCACGGCCCAGCAGCGCCACGAGCGCCTGGGCAAGGCCATCGCGCTGGCGACGTTCGCTTCCGATGCGTTGTCGTCGGTCGCCTACGCCACCGAAGAAATCCTGCTCGTCCTCGTGATCGCCGGCGCTATTGCGCTGAGTTATTCGCTACCGATCGGCGTCGCCATCTGCCTGCTCATCGCCATCGTCGTCAGCTCGTATCGTCAAACGATTCGTGCGTACCCGCAGGGCGGGGGCGCGTACATCGTCACCAAGGACAACCTCGGGATCTTCCCAGGCCTGGTCGCCGCGGCGGCGCTGCTGATCGATTACGTGCTGACCGTCGCCGTGAGTGTCGCCGCCGGCGTCGCCGCCGTCACGTCGGCGTTCCCCGGCACGTTCCCCTACCGCGTGGGCCTCTGCCTGCTCGCCGTCGGCGCCATCGCAACGGCCAATCTCCGCGGTATCCGCGAGTCGGGCAAGCTCTTCGCGACGCCAACCTATCTGTTCGTCGGAAGTCTCTTCGGGCTCATCGTCTACGGCGCGATCGCCGCGATCTTCAATCTCGTCCCGGAAGCTCCGTACCAGCCGCATCCCTCCGGTCTGGACGGCGTCGGACTCTTCCTTCTCCTCCGCGCCTTCGCTTCCGGCTGCGCGGCGCTCACCGGGGTGGAGGCGGTCTCCGACGGCGTGCCGGCATTCAAGACGCCCGAAGCCCACAACGCGCGGATCGTCCTCACCTGGCTGGGCGCCATCCTCATCATGCTCTTCCTCGGCGTCACGTTCCTGGCTTACGACCTCGGCATCGCGCCCCGCGAGCACGAGACGGTGATCTCCCAGCTCGCCCGGCGGCTCGTTGGCACCGGCCTCTTCTATTACGAAATCCAGATCGTGACGATGCTCATCCTGTTGCTGGCGGCGAACACCTCGTTCGCCGACTTTCCCCGACTGTCGTTCTTCCTGGCGCGCGACCGCTTCATCCCTCGGCAGTTCGGAACCCAGGGCGACCGGCTCGTCTTCTCGAACGGCATCCTGATCCTCGGCGGTCTTGCCGCCTTGCTTCTCGTCATCTTCAGCGGCGACACGCATGCGCTGATCCCGCTCTACGCGGTGGGCGTGTTCATTTCCTTCACGCTGTCACAGGCCAGCATGGTTCGGCGCTGGCTCCGCCTGGGCGGTGACGGCTGGGGATGGCGGGCCGCGCTCAATGGCGTGGGAGCGCTCGTGACCGGCGTCGTCATGCTCACGATCGCGGTGACGAAGTTCGTACACGGGGCGTGGATCGTCATCCTGCTCATTCCCGCGCTCGTGACGGCGTTCATGACGGTGCGCCGTCACTACGAGGAAGTGGCCGGACAGCTCTCGCTGGAGGGGTTCGCCGCTCCGCCCATCACGAACTCGGTCCTCGTCCTGGTGGGTGACCTCCACCGCGGCGTGGTGAAGGCGATTCAATACGCCCAGTCGCTTTCGCCGAGCGCGAAGGCCGTCTACGTCGAGATCGATCCCGAGCGGACCCACCGGCTCGAAGAGCGATGGGGCAAATGGGGGATGGGCATCCCGCTCGTCGTCTTGACGTCGCCCTATCGCTCACTGCTGGGGCCGCTGCTCGATTACATCGACCACCTGAAGGAAAGGGGCGGCGAGAATCACATCGTGACGATCGTCGTGCCCGAATTCATCCCGGCCCGTTGGTGGCAGCAGCTCCTGCACAATCAGACGGCGCTGCTGGTCAAGGGACAACTCCTCTTCCGGAAGAACGTCGTCGTCACCGACGTCCCCTATCATCTGAAGCACTAGCCCCTGGCAGACCGGGACCCCCCTCAGAACGCTCGGTGCGACGGAACCATGCACCGATTCTGATACACTTGAATCCCGCGTGAAAACTCGATGAACGTCGTTCTCACCCCTGACGGCCCGCTCGATGCCGGCGCCACGCTCAGTCGTTATCGGATCTGGGGCGAGGATCCCGTCAACCGAGTGAGCAGGGACGTGTTCAGGCGCGTCGTGCGCTCGAATGGACGGCTCGTGCCGTACGAAGTGCGCTGGCGCGGACCCGTGGACGACGCTCAGTTGCTCGTTCGTATCCTCGGTCCGCACGCTCCTGCTGCTAAAGACGCGGTGACGAGCGAGGTGCGTCACCTCTTCGGGCTCGACTTCGATCTGCCGGGCTTCTACCGGCTTGCCAAGGCCGATCCAACACTCGCCGATCTCATCGAGCCGCTCTACGGTCTGCGCCCTACGCTAGCGCCAACCGCGATCGACATGCTGGTTGGCTCGATCAGCGCCCAGCAGGTAAACCTCGCCTTCGCCTTCTCGCTGCGGGCGCGCCTGGTGAAGCGCTATGGCGAACGCGTCCGCGTCGGCGGCGAAGACGTCTACGCGTTTCCCGAGCCCGCGGTGCTGGCCCGGGTTCGGGTGGCCTCACTTCGCGCGATGCAGTTTTCGACCGCGAAGGCTGTTGCCATCCGGGGTGTCGCCCGGGCCATGTGCGACGGTTCCATCGACCATGCGAGCTTCATCACCGCCACCAGTGATGAGATCATCGCCGGCCTTACCGCGCTGCGTGGCATCGGACGCTGGACGGCGGACTGGTTCATGGCCCGTTGTCTGGGACGAGGCGACGTCTGTCCGGCCGGCGACCTGGCCGTCCGCAAGGCCTTCCATCATTACTACGGTCGCGGCCGCACATTGAGCGAGGTGGCCATTCGACGGCGCGCGTCCGCTTGGGGCGCCTATCAGACGTTGGCGGTGCACTATCTGTTGGCCGGCATGCGCCTGGTCAAGCCGGCCACGGGCGGAGGCACATGAACAAAAAATTACTGCTGCCGCTCCTGGGCCAGCCGGATCCGAACGTGCCGAAGGATCTGCACCTCGTGGGCCGGTATGCCGTCGGCATCACCTGGGGCGATGAGCACGGCAGCATCTATCCATTCGAGCATCTCCGCCGCGATTGCACGTGCGGCGCCTGCGGAGCGGTCGCCACGTTGACCGAGACCATGGCGTGGCCGACCGACATCAAGCGGACGCCCGAAGGCCTCCGGGTCGCGTGGGCCGACGCCCACGCGAGCCTCTACCCATACCCCGACCTGCGTGCGCTCTGCCGGTGCGCCGGTTGCACGGGCGGACACTGATGGACGACGCGCGCCGCCGCCGCGTGCTCTTCGGAATCATGCTGTCGATCTTCCTCGGCGCCATGGAATCGACCGTGGTGGCCACGGCGATGCCAAAAGTCGTCGGCAGTCTTGGCGGCCTCTCCATCTATTCGTGGGTGTTCTCGGGATTCCTGCTCACGTCGACGGTGACGATGCCGCTGTGGGGTCGCCTGTCCGATCTCTACGGGCGCCGGCCGATGTATCTGGGTGGCCTCGCGATCTTCCTGGCCGGCTCGGCGCTCTCGGGCGCCGCTCAGAACATGGCCGAGCTGATCGCGTTCCGGATGTTGCAAGGGCTCGGCGCCGGATCGCTGATCACGATCGGCATGACGGTCATCGGTGAGTTGTTCGGCCTCGAGCGCCGCGCAAAGATGCAAGGGTACTTCTCGGGCGTGTGGGGTGTGGCCTCCCTCATCGGGCCGCTCCTGGGCGGTGTGCTCGCCGACCACGTGTCATGGCGCTGGGTCTTCTATATCAACGTACCGTTCGGAATGATCGCCATGGCGCTCATCGGCACCGGTCTGGCTGGGGAATCGCGGCCGGCCAAGCGGCCGGTCATCGACTATTCGGGCGTGCTCCTGTTCGCCGCCGGAGTGTCGTCGCTCCTCCTGGGCGTGGTGGCGGCCGGCCAGGCCGGAGCGTGGCACCGTCTCGACGTCGTGGCGCCGCTGGTGATCGCGGTGCTGGCCTTGGCCGGATTCGCCGCCGTCGAGCGACGGGCGGCCGATCCGATCGTGCCGTTGCGGCTGTTCGGCAACCGCATCGTCGTGGCGGCGGTGATCACCGGCTTCCTGGCCGGCATGGCGATGTTCGGGGCCATTTCCTTCGTGCCGCTGTTCATGCAATCGGTGGTGGGCAGCTCGGCGACGCAGGCCGGGTTCGTGCTCACTCCGTTCGTACTCGCGTGGGTGGCGTTTTCGATCGTCAGCGCGCGTCTCACGTTGCGCGTCGGCTATCGAGCGCTGGTCCTGGCCGGGATGGTGTGTCTCACGCTGGCCTTCCTGCTCTTCACCCGCTGGAGCGCGGCCCTCACCCACGGCGAGGCGATGCGTGATGTCCTCGTGGCCGGGGTGGGGATGGGTATGAACATGGTGCCGATGCTCATCGCCGTGCAGAGCGCGGTGGA
>Ga0066710_100001007_pt1 | contig 19628 bp, 17 predicted proteins | sample GraSoiAngelo_159_FD_79666 | JGI IMG/M metagenome (GOLD analysis project Ga0066710, IMG submission 79666) | Grasslands soil microbial communities from the Angelo Coastal Reserve, California, USA - 14_1009_16_40cm | ecosystem: Environmental > Terrestrial > Soil > Grasslands | place: USA...
CAGCCTCTCGATATCCCCGAAAATACGAGACTTTGCATAAGAGTTGAATATGATGAGGGTTCCGGTTGGAAATGACCTCCGACATTCCGACACGGAGAACGCAAGGACGATCCTGAAGGAAGCCCTCAGCTCGTCTCAAGAAAATCTAATTCTCTGTAGGAATCTACCAATCGATATTCCCGGGCAAGTCTGTAAAACAAGACGAGTCCTTCCAGGTTCTCACGATCCAAGGCGTAATCGATATTTTGGGTGAGATAACTGAGCACCTGAGCTTGTGAGAGGCCTAATCTCTTTGATTGTTCAGCGGCAATGGCTTCTAATTCAGATTTCCCGAATTCATAAGACGCGTGAAATGAGGAACCGCTTCGGAGTTGGGCAGAGTTTCGCACTGCCCAAAAAGCAAACACGAATGGCTTCCGAGTCTGAGACAACCACTCCGCTGCCAGGTCGTAGATGAATAATCCGTCTGTTCTGGCTTTTAGTGCGACATCGCCGATAATGAGCGCGGCGTCATTGGCCTGAAGCATTGCATTCACATTAGGCGCTTGTGATTGAATGAAAGGCTCAGCCTTGAACCGACATCGGAGCAAGATCTCCAGAAGGCAGACTGAGGTTCTGGATGAACTGTCAGCCGCCAGAGTCTTGATATTCTGAGCAGGCACTTTGCTGATCAGCAAGACACTCTTAACCCTGAATTTTGAGGCCACAGCCAGGCCAGGGATAATCTTCAAATCCGGAATTCGCTGATACTCGATAGTGGGGATGAGCCCTACGTCTACTTTCCCTTCTGCCAGCAAGTCGGCGCAGCGAGAGGGGGGAGAAAAATCTAACTCGAAAAGTTCCCGCTGTGGCCCCCGGATAAAACCCCAGGACAAAGGCAGAGAATTCAGGTAATAGACAATTGATAGCTTCAATTTATGCATGAAAAATTGTAACTTGTTTCTAAGGTTTGGGGAAGAACGAGTGATAAGATGCGATTCCTTCCAGTGGTTTGAAAAAGAATCTCCTGTTTTGAATGGATTTTTGTGTATAATAAAAACACTTCGCATCTGATGTGAAAGGATCTATTGGGGGTTCGAATCTTAATGAATTATCGAAACAAGTTTCTACTGATTGTTCTTTCAGCGTTTTTTGTATTCTACGCGGTGGTTGGAGGATTACTGGGCCGAACCTCAGCTAAGGAAGGCGCATACACACAGCTTTCAATATTCAATGAGGTCCTTTCTAAGATTAGAAATAGCTACGTCGAAGATCCCAACTTGTCTGAGGTGATGCATGGCGCTCTGCGTGGACTTTTGGAGTCGCTAGATCCTTACAGCACTTACCTCACAGCCGATGAATACTCACGCTATAAAAAACACAAAACCAACGGCAATGGCGATATCGGACTGGAACTCTCCAAAGAAAAGATTTTAGGCTATGTTTACATAATCCACCCTATTGAAGGCGGCCCAGCAGAAAGAGCCGGTCTGAAGGCGGGAGACGTCATCGAATCCATTGAAGAAGTTTCCACCAGAGACATTAGTTTGGTCCAGGCCGGATACTTGCTGACTGGGAACATAGGTTCGCCGGTGAAACTCAAGATTCTGCGTCGCGGAAAGACCGAACCCTTAGAGGTAACAGCTAAGCGGGACCAAGTCAAGGTTCCTCCAATCAAGACCACCCTGATCGAGGGCAGGATCGGGTATTTAAAAATCTATCGATTTACGCCCGGCATTAGCGAAGAGGTTCGTGCGAAGTTGCAGCATTTGACAAAAAGCGGAGCTGGAAAAATTATCGTAGACCTTCGTCATTGCGCCGGGGACGAGTTTGAAGAGGCCGTGAGAGTTGCCAACTTGTTTTTAGACCACGGGGTCATCACTTATACCCAAGGGCAGAAATCCCCCAAGAAGGAGTTTGTTGCGGATCCTAGCAAAGCCATCTGCAAATCACCTTTGGTAATCTTACAGAATTACGGAAGCGCCTCCGCAGCAGAGATAGTCTCAGCAGCAATTAAAGAAAATCGTCGCGGCGAAATTGTTGGAGTACGAAGTTTTGGAAAGGCTTCTCTGCAAAAGCTTATTCCCTTGGAGAATGATTCGGCCATTTTAATATCTATCGCCAAGTTCTATTCGCAGTCAGGAAAGGTTATTCAGAACAATGGCATCACTCCTGATTACGAAGTGCGGGACGGGGTTGATGCGTTTCAAGGAGACGTTGATTCTGAAGACGAAGAGGATGTCCAGCGCGAAAATGCTCCTGGCACTAACAAACCTGCTTCTCAGGAAGATCTCCAGCTAAAAAAGGCGATCGAATTATTGAGTTCTCCGACAAGCGAGAGTCAGAAAGCCGCATAGGCATTTTGAATGAAAACATTTGGCTTTCTAAGGGCAGTTTCGGCTGCCCTTTTTTGCTGCCTGTCAAAAATTTGTCACACGAGAAAGTGAGATTTCAGATAGTCCGTCCGCCTCGTCTGGTTGCAATCCAACATGTTGATCAACCTTAATCATATCAGCAAGAGTTTCGGTACCAATTCATTGCTCAAAGACGTATGCCTTCAGTTAAACTCCGGCGAGAAAGCCGGGCTGGTGGGCAGAAATGGCTGTGGGAAGACCACTTTGTTTCGTCTCATAAATGGCGAGGTGGAAGCGGACCGTGGGGAGTTGTACAAGCATCCTCAGGTAAAGATCGGGTTAATGCAGCAAATTCTCCTGTTCGATTCTAATCGAACTGTATTTGATGAGGCAGTCTCTGTTTTTTCGAGCCTTGAAGATCAAGGACGTGAAATTGAAGCTCTGGAAGGAGAGATTGAATCCAAGGCTCATCAGGTTGAACTGCAGCCTTTGTTGGACCGCTATGCGCAGCTCCAAACCCGATGGGAAATGGAAGGAGGCTATTCCTATAAACCCAAGACCAAGTCTGTGCTGGCTGGACTTGGTTTCCAGGAAACGGACCTAACGAAGAGCCTCTCCCAATTGAGCGGAGGAGAGCTCAATCGACTGAATCTGGCAAAACTTCTTCTTTCGAAACCTACTTTGCTCCTTCTGGACGAGCCAACCAATCATCTGGATATCTCTGCAGTGGAATGGCTGGAGAATTTCCTCGTAGATTACCCCCACGCGTTCATCCTGATTTCTCACGATCGCTATCTCCTTGACACCGTCGTCAATAAAATTTGGGAAATCGCTGACGGCCGCGCCGCCGAATTTTCTGGAAATTATTCCAGGTATGTCGTAGAGCGTGAGAACCGATTCCTTCTATCCACGAGGGCTTACGAGCAACAGCGTGAGTTAATTGAAAAGACCGAAGATTTTATTCGTCGCAACATCGCTGGACAAAACACGAAACAAGCACAATCACGGCGCAAGGCCCTTGAAAAAATGGAACGCATTCAGCCTATCCAAAATGCCAAGCCGCCAGCAAAATTCCGTTTTGACGTTCATAGACAGAGTGGGAGTCTAGTTTTCAAGATTTCGGATCTGGACATTGGTTATACAGGAAAGATACTGGCGCGGCGGATAAACCTGAGCCTGTTTCGTGGTGAAAGGGTCGGTGTCGTTGGGCCCAACGGGTCGGGAAAAACAACTCTGCTAAAAACTATCCTCGGTTTACAAACGCCTCTCAACGGAGAAGTGCTTAGGGGCCGGGATGTCGAAATAGGTTTCTATGATCAGACACTTTCGGACATTAACCCTGGTTCGACTGTGCTGGAGGAAATACGTTCAATTTCGCGCCTGGACACTGATGAAACGCTTCGAGGATATTTGGCACGATTCTTATTTCAGGGCGATGAAGTTTTCCGGTTCGTTTCTTCTTTGAGCGGCGGGGAAAAGACGCGCCTGGCACTGGCTAAGCTGATATTTAGCAAAGCTAATACTTTGATTCTCGACGAACCTACAAACCACCTCGATATACCCTCGTGCGAGGCTCTCGAAGCTGCCTTACGGTCTTATTCAGGCACGTTAATCATCGTTTCCCATGACCGCTATCTCATTAGCAGATTGGTTCAACAGATTGTCTATCTCGACGGGAAGGGAACCTTTCGGAATTTTAAGGGTACCTACGAAGAGTTCCAGTCATCCATCATGGCAAGCGAAAACATGATAAAGGACAACCTCCCTCCGCTGAAGAGCGATAAAGGAGTGACGAATTACGAGGTCTCTTTACCATCGTCTAGATCTGGACTTAGCAAGAATCAACGAAACAAAGTAGAGTCCCGATGCACTCTTCTTGAGCAAGAAATTCAGAGAACCGAGGAACAGCTAGAGATCACATCCGGGAAGTTAAGCGAACCCTCCATTGCCAAAGACTTCACTCAGTTCAAAGAGTTCAGCGATCTCCATCAGCATTTAACTTCTCGCTTAGATCAATTGTATTTGGAGTGGGAAGGTTCCCTTGCCATCCTCGAAACCCAAACGGCTAAGATCCGAAATCCTTAATTTCCCTTACAATTTCTCTTAGTGAGTTTTGCGGATCTTGGAATAACCTAATGGCAGCCACGCCAGACGCCCCATGCAACAAGCATTGTGCATAATTGGTCCGATTCACCCCTCCGAGAGCAAGAACCGGAATTTGTGAAGATTGGCAAACCTCTCGCAGAGATTTGAGTCCGACAGGCTCGCCATAGACTGCTTTGGACGGGGTGAAGAAAACGGGACCAAATGTGACATAGTTTGTCCCTCCACTTTGAATCTGCCTCACTTCCTCCAATGAATGAGTTGATACCCCGACAAGAAAGTCTGGGCGAGAAACCTGGCCACGGATCTGACTGGGTGAGAAAGAACTTTGCCCGAGATGAATCCCATCCAGGTCAGCGGCCATGGCGATATCTAATCGGTCGTTCACGAGAATCTTTGTGCTGCAACCGAGAGCCATTTCACGCGCCTTTAAAGCCAATGAAAACAGCTGTCGAGCGTGCAAATCCTTTTCCCGGATCTGGACAAAATCAACACCAGCTTCGATTGCAGCCTGAATATTTCTAAGGAGAGGAACGGAGCAGCTTTTACGGTCTGTGATGTAATAGGCCCAAGCCACCTTATTTGTGGTTCAGCTGGGAAACCGCCATTCTAAAGTGCATTACTTCCCATAAACCCAAGCCAATATCGACGATGCCCAGCCCTGAAACCGCCCCCCGAAAATAGTTGTTAAGGACAAATTCTCGGATGGAGGGGAGGTAAAAAAGGAAAAGGTTGTTTTCCCAATATTGGGACCATGGAAAAATGACGAGAAAAACACCGAGTTCAAAGCAAAAAAAAATGAAAACGATGACCAAGATCTTATTCACCATTACCGGGATTTTTTCAGGTTCTCGATCTTTTCGGCCACATCTCGATAGTTAACGTTAGCACCATATACCTCCAGGAAAGTATCCAAAGCAGCTTTGGTTTGGCCAGCTTGTTGATGGGCGCATCCCAAATCATAGCGCAATGCCTGATAAGTCTCCTCATCTCGCCCCGGACTGGATAAACCCTTGGTAAACCATTTAACCGCCACCTGCGGCAATCCCTTTTCCACGAAACAGAGTCCCAGCATGTTACAGCACTTCACAAACTCTTCGCCGTTGCCACTGGGAGACTGGCCTCTGAGGGCTCTTTGAAACTCCGCGATGGCTTCTTCGAGTAGTCCCATTTCCTTAAAGGCGATGCCTAGATTATAGTGAGTTTCAAAATCCGGAACCTCGTTGTCGTCATCTTCCAGCCCTAACTTGAATTCCGCAAAAATGTCTTCCAGGCCAGAGTCCATTCCCGAGGCCGGTACGGGTTCTGCGGCAATATTTTGTATTTTCGACGAAGCCGGTTTCCCCACGCTCTCTAAGGATGGACCTTTGAGCTCATGGTCAAGATCTATCATGATTTCCTCAAAGGATTCGCTAGACCCGGCTGCGGTGATAGGTTCTACCGTAGTTTTCGCATCCTGAGCGACCGCCGTTGTTTCGAGACCTGCTGCCGGTTCAATTCTCTTATCCCCAGTACCTACGTCACTCGGAACTGTTGATGTGGTTTCAAACTCCTCTATTTGGACTTCTGCAGGACGCCTCGCGCCATTCTCTGACTCCGCCATTAGTTCTACAATTTCAGGGCTCGGAGCTCCAATTGACTGCGCCTTTGACAAAGCTTCGTAACGGTCCAGTCGCTTTAACAATTCTGCATCTGCTGGAACCATTCGCACGTACTCATCTATGCAGTTCTTTGCCTCGGCCAGAAAGCCTTGGTCAAAATAAAAGTCCATTTCTTCCAACAATTCCTGCAGTCGCTTCAAATCAGCGGAACTAATTTCCTTTTGGGGGACAGTACTTGGTTCTGCATGGATTTCAACCTCACCACTCTCAGACAACGTAGCTTTATGAATCGGTTCCTGGTGAAGATTGGGGTCATACTGGTAGGCCTGAGTAAAGTTCCTGTTCGCGTTCTCAGTATCCTTCCTAGCAGCATAAATATTCGCCAGAACTAAACACTCTTGAGCAGCCTTTGGCAGATCCCCGCCCTTGGCGTACATATCACGAATTTTCTCGTGTATCTCGACATGATTAGGAATAAGTTCAAGCACTTTCTTATATTGGTCTATAGCCTTTTGGTACAACCCATAACTTGAAAAAAGATCTCCCTCAACGATGAATCCTTTGACCTGCTCCTCACCGTGAGCTTGGAGAATGGCTTCCTCGTCAACTTCCTCTTCGATTTCAACAGGGGAGGCGATGGTTTTCAAGGTCGGCTCAGACACAAATTTATCTGCGATAGAGCTCATGTCAGGGACTAACCGCGGAAGTTCAATTTCCTCCCCCTTCAGACCAAGCCGCTCCTTGATTTGAGCCAAATTGTCCCGATGAGAAGGGTTACTGGGCTCTAGTTTAGCCAACTCTGTGAAAATGCTTGCTGCTTCTAATAATTGATCCTGCCTAACGTAAAGATTCCCTATCTGTTCCAGGAGCGAGGATATGTTGTGATGGGTATTGGAAAGGTTGTAAAATTTTATGAGTTCTAATAGAGTAGGAATGTGTTCCGGGTCATTTTGCAATATGGCCTTTAGCTGACTCTCAACCGCTTCCCCATCTGCCTTTTCAACGGCAATTTCAACAACTCTCCCAATCTGCCGCACGGCGCTCTCAAAGTCACGACGCTCCGTGAAGGACTTTCCCAACGACAGAGACAACTTGTAATAATTGCTGTCTAACTCAACCAGATGGGTCGCGGTTTCTTCGGCTTCCTTTAACCGCTCCGATTTGAGATAGACATTGAAAATGGCTTCATGCACTTCCGGGTTAAAATCATTGAATTGGATCCGATTCAAATAGGACAGGGCTTCATCGGTCTTCCCCAAATCATTTAAGACTCCGGCATAATTTAACAGAACACTCAAATTATTCTCGTCTAACTCGTAAGCTTTTCTGAAATGACTCTCTGCTTCGGCCAAGGAGCCTTTTCTTCTAAACTTCTGGGCGGCAGAATGAAAAGCTCGCGCAGCCTCGCTCTTTTTTCCTAACTTTAAACAGACTTCTGCCAGACGGCCCTCAATGGCTGGGTTTTCGGGATCGACCTCGACAATTCTTTGCAAAATGGATATCGCATTCTCAACTTCATTTTTCCTGAGAAGACTCTCCACCACCTGAAGGTAATGGGCACGGGCATCACTAATTAATCCTTGACGCAAATAGAGATCAGCCAGCCGAGAAAGAGCCTGCAGTTGGGCGGGATCGATCTTGCTAACCTTCTTGTACATGGCAATGGCCCGTACCACGAATCCCCCGTTGTCATAACTCTCTGCCAATCGGGTAAAGCATTTAACTGCCTCCGGGATATTGCCGATCCTGACATACAAATCCCCCAATGTATTAACTAAGGGGAGATCCGTAGGATCTTCCTTAATTAACTTTTGATATTCTGAAATGGCGTGACTGACTTTACCCTGAACGACGTATTTTTCGGCGGACTTCAGGACCTTGGCTTTATTTAAAGCCATGTTGGACACTTCCCCCAGAATTTAGAAGTTACAACAAATCTAGCATTGGGGTATATCGATGTCAACCTCGAACCCCTCGAAACGTAACCCGATGGTAAGGCGTGGGACCCAAGCTGTTCAAGGCTTGGAGATGTTTTGAAGTAGCATAGCCCTTATTATTTCCTAGATCATATCCCGGATAATCTAAGTCCAGGCGAGAGATCAGGCCATCTCGTTCAACCTTGGCCAGAATCGAGGCGGCTGCAATAGAAACAGAACGAGTATCTCCCCTGATTATATTTTTCTGGGGAATACTAAGATTCGTTATAACGATCCCATCGCAAAGTATGTAATCCGGTTTTTGCTTTAAACCGTTAATTGCTTGTCTCATTGCCTCCCGAGTGGCTTCCAATATATTGATGCGATCGATGACGGAAGACTCGACAAAGGCAATGGAAAAGTCTTCTGCTGCCCTCCTTATACTTTCGGCTAATTGCAGCCTTTGGTTAGCACTTAGTTTCTTGGAGTCGTTTATCCCAATAGGGATAGTATGAGCCATGTCAAAAACAACGGCAGCAGCGCAAACCGGGCCGAAGAGGGCACCTCTCCCCACTTCATCTAATCCAGCAACTCTTCGATAGCCCTGCTCCAAAGCCAGCCTTTCGAAAGTCAAGTCGCAGGATGAGCCTCTTTCCCGGAGAGAACCAAGGAAGCAAGACGTGCCCATCGATTCTAGACCGACTCCGAGAAGATGTGCAATTTTCGAAGCTGCGCGTTGGTGGACTGGCAGGCAAGAAAGGTCAAGCCTTTTGGATTTTCGAAGGCCAACTTCATCGGCAAGAGGGTAAGATATCTCTAAACTGGTTTAATTTCTTTAATCTTTGCAGCTTTTCCCTTGAGACTTCGCAAATAGTAAAGCTTAGCTCTTCTGACTCTTCCTTTTTTAACAATTTCAATTTGTTCAATCACCGGAGAATGAAGCGGGAAAATTCTCTCGACACCCTGACCAAAGGAGATTTTCCTCACTGTGAAACTGGACCGAAGATCACCATTCTTGCGAGCAATCACAATTCCTTCAAAAATCTGGATTCGCTCCTTATCGCCTTCTTTGATTTTCACGTGAACCCGTACGGTATCGCCCACTCGAAACGTGGGTAGGTTAGTTCGCATTTCACCTTTTTCAATGATACTCAATGCATTCATAAGGTCCCTCAAATTCTGCAGCTATGGTTCTAATTTCAATTCCAACAGACGCTTATCAGCTTCAGAGATATGGCTGTATTGTAATAAGTCCGGACGATTTTTCAAAGTTTTTTCTAGAGCTTTCTTTCTCCGCCAAAGATGGATCTTCTGATGGTCACCAGATAAGAGTAACTCAGGCACCTTCAGCCCTTGAAAATTCTCAGGACGAGTATACTGGGGGTAATCCAGGATCGTGTAACCTTGGCTGCTCCCAGATCCCAAATTTCTCCTCACAAAAGACTCGTTCAGTGTGCTGTCGTCCTTATTTAGGACTCCTGGAACTAATCGAGTTACGGAATCAATTAAGACACAGGCGGCCAGTTCGCCACCACTGAGCACGTAATCACCAATCGAAATCTCGTCGTCTGTCAAATACTCCCTTACACGCTCATCGACACCTTCGTATCTTCCGCAGATTAACATCATCTGACTATGCATAGAGAGTTCGAAGGCAACTTCCTGGTTAAGTTTCCGACCTTGGGGCGACAAGAGAATCACATTCCTCTGTACACCAGATCGACTGTCACAGATACTCTCGACAGCCCGAAAGATTGGCTCCGGCTTAAGTATCATCCCCTCACCTCCACCAAATGGACGGTCATCCACTGTCTTATGCCGATCTTGTGTGAATCCTCTCAAATCATGAATTTGGATACTCACCTTCTTCTTCTTCTGAGCTTGGCTTATGATGCCATGAGAAAAAGGGCCGTCGAAATAATTCGGGAATATGGTGATGATATGGAATGTCAAAACTGACATCTTATGGGGCGGGAAAAAGCAGAGTAAAGCGGGACCTAGAGGTTCTCAAGTCCCTCCGGCAGGCTGCAGATCAGTTCCTTTCTTTCTAAATCAACCCTTACTAACATACTTTCAGCAAACGGAATCAAAAGCTCTCCGGAATCCCGGTCGACTTTCAGCAGATAGCCTGCTCCCGTGTCGAGGATCCCTGAGACCATTCCATACTGATAGCCGTTTACATCTTTCACGACACAATCAACCAATTCATGCTGGTAATAGGATCCTTCCTTTAAGGGGATCACCTCGCTTTTGGGAATCTTGACTTCATAACCTCTCAAAACTTCGGCTAGGGATATACTATCTATCCCCCTAAATTTCAAAATGACTCTTTGCTTATGAAACCAGAAAGAGTCTAGCGTTAAACATCGGGGTGGCTCTGTATTTTTTTGAAGAAAAACCTCAGTTAAGAGTTCAAATCGGTTAGGGAAATCTGTGAGCATTTCAGCCACTACTTCTCCTCGATTTCCTCGAGTCCTGATGACTTTGGCGATGGTTATTAATTCAGCTTGGGTCAAAGTGCTGGCTACTCCAAGATTTCAAGGGTGAATCTTTTCTTTAACTTCATTCCTGCAGCACCTAGGATGGTCCTAATTGATCGAGCTGTCCGTCCCTGTTTACCAATGACTTTACCAAGGTCACTGGGAGCAACTCTGAGTTCGAGAACGGTCGTTTGTTCACCTTCAATGGGCTTCACTGAAACTTGATCAGGGTTGTCCACTAACGCTTTTGCGATTTGTTCAATTAGCTCTTTCATAGCTACCTCCTCATTGTGGTCTGGTCGATTCCAAGACGAAGCGTCTTGAACTCAATTAACAGGAATAAGAATGCAACCTCAATCAATTGCTTTTGACAAGGCCCTTACCGTATCGCTCGGCTGCGCCCCCTTGGCTACCCAGTAAGCATATTTTTCTTTGTTGAGTTTGAAAGTTGCGGGATTTTTCTTAGGTTCGTAATATCCCAATACCTCGACAAACCTTCCGTCTCGAGCCCTCGACTTTTCAATCACAACTATTCGGTAAGTTGGTTTTTTCTTTGAACCCACTCGAGATAATCTGATCTTTAACAAAAAAAATACCTCCACTCATTATAATTGAGATTATCTATCTCGTTCTTCTCCAATATGCTGAAAGAGCGCCCGTCACGGTGGACAGCCGAGACCGTTGAGTGCTTCCTAAAATAGCGACAAACCTTCATTCAATCAAATATTAACAAATGTAACGAAAATACTTAAGTAAAAAATTATGACTCCAAAATGGCCACATGTGTGGCCAACAGGCTCAGGACAAGGCATCTATCGAATTGGGGCTAATCCAATAACACCGTCTCCAAGGTTGGACTTCCCACGACGAAGCCTTCTGGCCAAATGAAAAGCAAGAAATCTAAGCAGCGAGGGCAACCACGAGGTCAGTTTTGGTCGACTATCCCGAGCGAACTGCCTTGACCCGCCAGGGTATTTCTGAAAGAATCATTGAACGAATCTGATGTGCAAGACACACTTTTTCCGTTGAAGGCATTTGACTTTCCTTTGCCGGAGCCCTGCAGTGAAGCCAGATAAGGTTCTCATTCAAGGTCGCGGCGCCGTTTCGAACCCGCCCAATCGTTTCGACACACTCTGGTATGTTTCCGAAAACGAGTCGACCCAGGAAGACGATCCCACACCCGGAACTCATTTTCTCAGAGATCCCTCCCGCTCCCTCGTTACCTACAACGATAGTCCCGATGTTGGATTTGATGCCAGCATAAACCCTTACCGCGGCTGTGAGCATGGCTGCATCTACTGCTATGCTCGTCCAACGCACGAGTATCTTGGCTTTTCAGCCGGCCTCGATTTCGAAACCAGGATCCTCGTCAAGGAAGACGCACCGGCACTTCTCCGGCAGGAACTTGCCTCGGCAAACTGGCGACCACAGGTGATCGCGATTAGCGGAGTGACAGACCCTTATCAGCCAGTGGAACGACGCCTGAGACTAACCCGGCAGTGCTTGGAAGTCCTGGTCGAGTTCCGTAATCCGGTTGTGATTATTACCAAAAACCATCTTGTGACCCGGGATTTGGACTTGTTGGAGGAACTGGCGCACCTGGAAGCAGCGGCTATTTTTTTGTCGGTGACAACGCTGGACTCGCGCCTGAGCCAGGTGATGGAGCCACGAGCCTCCCACCCGCTCCACAGGCTGGCCGCCATCGAGACGCTCGCCCGAGCGAAAGTTCCTGTTGGAGTGCTGGTTGCACCGGTCATCCCCGGACTCACGGACCACGAAGTTCCCTCCATCATCGCGGCTTGCGCTCAAGCCGGTGCCAGGTATGCCGGGTACGTTCTGTTACGATTGCCTCATGCCGTTTTGCCTCTGTTTGAAGAATGGCTAACCCATCATTTCCCGGAACGCAAAGAAAAAGTGCTCCAGCGTATTCGCTCCACGCGAGGTGGCAAGCTGTATGACTCTCGCTTCGTTTCACGGATGAAGGGAGAAGGAGTGCTTGCCAAACAAATTTCGTCGCTATTTTCTTTGGCCTGCCGGAGAGCAGGTTTGATAGGAAGGACGCCCAAACTTTCAATCGGCTCGTTCCGAGGACCGCGAGATCGACAGCTCTCGCTCTTCCCATAGAAAAATGGACGAGGACAAGGGCAGGAGTCTAAAGACCAAGAAGTTTTAGGATCTGGCTCTTCTTGGGTTCGACTTTAATGGGGGCATTGGAATAGGTCGATTGGATCTTATCTTTCCGCTCAATCAATTCGTTCTTGTAGCTGGCCATCTCAAAGAGGGAGTCCTGATGGTAATTAATCGTGTAATCTGGATCTTTCAGCAGATTGCCTGTTAACACCGCGACGACGTCTTCGTCTCGATCGATTTCCTTCGTCTGAACCAATTTCTTGATTCCTGCCACCGTCGTGGCCGACGCCGGTTCGCAACCAATACCGTCTCGCCCTATGATGGCTTTGGCGTCAGCGATCTCCTGCTCGCTGACTACGTCACACCAACCTCGAGTCCAATCCATGGCTCGCACTGCCTTTTTCCAAGACACAGGGTTCCCGATTTTAATAGCGGTGGCCAAGGTGTGAGCTTCCACGGGAATCAACCGCGGCGACTGATATATGAGAGTTCGATAAAGAGGATTTGCCCGGGCAGCCTGAATAATCGTAACCATGGGCATTTTATGAATGAAGCCTAGATCATAGAGCTCTTTGATAGCCTTTCCAAACGAAGAGCTGTTGCCCAGGTTGCCTCCTGGAACAACCACTCTATCCGGAACCTGCCAGCCTCGCTGGGCCAACATTTCCACAATGATGGTCTTTTGTCCCTCCAGGCGAAAGGGATTGATGGAGTTGAGCAGGTAAACGTCCGTTTCTTCCGTGATTTCTTTGACCATCTTCATTGCTTCGTCGAAGTCTCCCTGGATCTGAAGCGTCAACCCACCATAATCCAGACTCTGAGAGAGTTTCCCAAAAGCAATTTGCTGATCGGGAATGAAGATGACTGCCTTCAGGTTGGCTCGAGCAGCATAAGCAGCCATGGAGGCAGATGTATTCCCGGTACTGGCGCAAGCCACAATTTTGGAGCTCATCAGGAGCGCCTGAGTCACGCCTGCGGTCATTCCGTTATCCTTAAACGACCCGGTTGGGTTAAGGCCCTGGTGCTTCAAATAGAGTCTTTTCAGTCCGGAGTAGTCTGCGCAACGGGGAGCCTCATAGATCGGAGTATTGCCTTCCTGCATGGACACCACTTTTGTCGGATCAGGGCAGAAAGGTATCAGCTCCCGGTAGCGCCAAACCCCGCTAAGATCCAGTGGGTCATTGGATAATCTTCGTTGCTGAAAAACTCGTTTTATCTCTTCGGGATCACCCAATTGAAAATCATAAAGGACATCCAGCAGGCCTCCACATTGGGGGCAGACATAAGACTTGGTGTTTGAGGGAAGAACTTTCTGGCAGTTTGCTTCGATGCACTTCAAATAAACATTCATGGCGTAAATGTAATTCAACTACTCGCAAATCTCAACACAATAGCTGCAACTGACAATTCCGTTAACGGAAGTTTGCCAGAGTCGGCGATGTGGCGGGAAAGAGTTAGCCTAGACCGTTACGCTCGTTACAAACGAGAATTTTGTGCTCGGGAGGTCTGCGAGCCTGAAGCGCAAGCGAGGGTCATCCCCATTGACCTCGCTTGCGCTTCGGGCTCAGCGGTGGGGCAGGGATATCGAGGGGGCAGCTCTTGTCTAGTTACCTGATTTGGGAATCGCCCGCTCTTTCACCCTCGGAATTCGGAATTCGAGTTCAAGTCAACTTCAGGTTTACGTCAGCATTCAAGCTCATGTCAGCAAACTCTCTCCGCACCAGCTTGGGGTATCCCGCTGCTGCAATCATGGCAGCGTTGTCTGTGGAAAGAATTGCAGAAGGAAAATATACTGGCAGCCCCATTTTTTCGAAGCCTTGTTTGAAACGGCTTCGAAGCCAACTATTACAGGCAACACCCCCGGAAACCATGATGGAACGGCTTCTGTAATTCTCTACGGCCGTTCTTGTATTGATGAATAGACTTTCTATGACAGCTCGCTGAAAGCTGGCTATTACATCATAGATGGATTGGGGCAAGTGTTCTAAGAACGATTTGTCTTGACGCTGAAGACAAATGGTCGTGAGTTCGTTTTTCAGATGGGCTTGAGCATAGCGGAGCACCGCTGTTTTGATCCCTGAGAAACTAAAATCCAACCTGGCGTCCCGGATCTTTGCGATAGGAAACTCCACGGCCAGTGGATTTCCCATCTTGGCTAGCCTGTCAATAACGGGTCCCCCGGGATAGCCTAGATGGAGTAACTTGGCAACTTTGTCAAACGCTTCCCCAGCAGCGTCGTCGCGAGTGCGTCCGACCAATTGATACTGTTCCTTTCGGCTTCCATTGGAAGTGATCGGTCTAATCCAGAAGAGACTTGTGTGTCCCCCGGACACTACCAAGGCTAGCGCAGGAAAGAGGGTGTTCCAATCAGTGGAAGACGCTCTGCTTTTTTCCTCTTCGCAGGCTATGTGGAGGGGCACTGAATAGATGTGTCCTTCAATATGATTTACTGCGACCAGAGGTCGTTGCAGACTAAAGCACAAGGCCTTGGCATAATTAATGCCGACCAAAAGCGAACCGACTAAGCCAGGACCTTGAGTTACAGCCACGCCTGCAATCTCAGCCGGGTGGATCCCTGCTTCGCTTACAGCCGCATTCACAATCGGTACTATGTTTTCCAAATGGTGTCGGGATGCTAATTCTGGAACAACGCCGCCATACTTTTTATGAATCGCAATCTGAGACGCAATACAGTTAGAAAGGATAGTCTTCCCGTCTCGTAACACCGCCGCCGCAGTCTCGTCGCAGGACGATTCAATTCCCAGTATCAGCATGCGTTACAAGCCTTCTCCCTGCCGATTTGCCATAGGAGTTTGACGCCTGGCAATGCTTCTGCTATGATTTGGGTTTTTGAGTTGGCCTTTATAGGAGGTTTGCTATGGGAGCGCGTTGTGATGTCTGTGGGAAGGGTCCTCTCTTTGGAAACAATGTCAGCCATGCGCACAACATTACCAAGAGAAGATGGAATCCCAATCTCCAGCGGGTCCGGGTTATTATTAATGGCACTCATAGAAGAGCGCGCGTCTGCACTGCCTGCATTCGAACTGGGCGAGTGGTGAAATCCCACTAAGCTCTCTACACTCCAGCAATGAATCCAGCGAGGTTTCACTTCAGTCGTGTCAGGTATCGTCCGCAGTTCTCCGAGCCATTCCCTTGTGAAAATATCCTTCAGGGACTTGGGGTTTCTTGGTAGCCAAGAAGTTCGCGGTAAGAGTGCTCGTACCAGCCGGCTGATCCTGGCTATACATCGTTCCATCCGTGTTGCCGCTCTTTGCAAAGATCACTGATCATTGCCAGGCAATCTCATTTACGCCTTTAATTTTCTTGATCGAATTGACAGCCCGTTCCAGATGTTTCAGGTCCGAGATTTCGATCGTAACGTGAATCATTCCCTGGTGATCCTCGAAGGACTGGGCCTCGATATTCTTGATGTTGGTTTTGATATCCGAAATCGTTGAGGTAATTTCAGCCAGCATCCCCTGGCGGTCATCCACAGAAATAGAGAGTTTCACCGCATAGGAGTCTTCACCGGCACCCGTCCACTGAACATCGATTTTGCGGTCTGCTTCATAAAGCAGATTTCCCACATTAGCACAACGTTTGGCGTGAACAGCCACTCCTTTACCCCGGGTAATATAGCCGACTATTTCTTCTCCCCGAATCGGATTACAACACTTTGCCCGATACACCATGAGATCATTGATCCCCTTTACCTGGATGGTGGCATCAGATGAAATTCCAAATACTTTCTTGACTGCAGAAGTGAATTTGGTGATTCTTTCATCAGGGACTTCCTTAAGCTCTTCTTGGGGAACCAGCTTGCCTAGCAACACCCTGGCTGAAAGCTTGCCGAATCCCAAGGCCGAATAAACATCCTCTAATTTCGTACATCCATATTCTGGAGCTGCTTTGAGAAGCTGCCCTTCTTCCACTAATTTTTTCAAATTAACCTTGAACTTTCTGGCTTCCTTCTCCAAAATCTTTTTGCCAATTTCGATAGAACGCTCTCTTTGGCTAACGTTAATAAAGTGCTTGATCTTATTTCGGGCTCGCGAGGTCCTGACAAAGGAAAGCCAGTCCCGGCTGGGTGTGTGCCCCACTTGAGTTTGGATCTCGACGATGTCGCCATTCTTGAGCTTGGATTTAAGCGGAACAATTCTTCCATTCACCTTGGCTCCAACGCAGGTATGTCCTACTTCCGTATGGATGGAATAGGCGAAATCGACGGCCGTTGCATCTCGAGGGAGGATGATTACCTTGCCTTTTGGTGTAAAGGCATAAACCTCTTCTGGATATAAATCGATCTTCAACGTACTTAAGAAGTCGCTGGGATCCTGCATGTCCTGCTGCCATTCCACCAAATGGCGCAACCAAAGAAAACGTTGATCGTCTTTCTCATCCAATCCCCTGCCAGTTTTATATTTCCAATGAGCGGCAATGCCCTCCTCGGCAATGCGATGCATCTCCATGGTGCGGATTTGAACCTCAAAAGGTTGACCCTGTGGTCCAATGACCGAGGTATGAAGCGATTGATACATATTCGGTCGAGGAATAGCTATGAAGTCCTTTATTCTTCCAGGAACTGGTCTCCACAGGTTATGAATGATTCCCAGCGTGCCGTAACAGTCTCTTACAGTTCCGGTAATGATCCGAACCGCCATAAGATCGTACACTTGCTCAATGGGAATCTTTTGTCTTTTGATTTTCTGGTAAACGCTATAGATTCTCTTGATCCTTGATTCCACAGTGCAAGGGATCTCATGCTCCTGCAGTTTTTGGCTGATAATTTCTTTAACTTCCTCCAAGAACTCTTCTTTCACTTTCCTCTTGCTTTCAATACCCTTTTCAATTTCCTGGTATGCTTCGGGCTCCAAATAGCTAAAAGCTAGGTCTTCCAGCTCGCCCCGAATTTTCCCCATCCCCAGCCGATGAGCGATGGGAGCATAAATCTCCATTGTCTCCTGTGCAATTCGGAGGCGCTTCTCCGCAGGCAGGTACTGCAAGGTCCGCATATTATGGAGACGATCCGCCAATTTTACTAAGACGACCCGGATATCGTCGACCATGGCCAGGAACATCTTGCGAAAATTTTCAGCCTGCTGTTCTTCCTTAGAGTCGAACTGAAAGCGGCTGATCTTAGTAAGTCCATTAACAATTTGGGCGATATCATTTCCAAAATATTCCTTAATTTTTTCGATTGGGGTCAAGGTGTCCTCCACAACATCGTGGAGAAATCCCACACTGACGCAGGCAGCATCCAATTTCATTTCCGCCAGGATTTTCGCTACCGCCAAGGGATGGTTCAAATAGGGTTCTCCGGATTGGCGCACCTGACCCCGATGCTCTTTGGCTGAAAACGCATAGGCTCGCCGGATAACCTCAAGGTCATCATTCGGATGGTACTTTTCCACCTTCGCCACAATGTCTTCGAGTCCCACCATAATCAATATATTAATGGAAAGTGGTTTACCCGCGCAACAAGCCCATCAAATAAAAAGGCCTCTTGAGCGGTTGTCTCAAGAGGCTTTTAATGGAATAAACCGGGTCTACTTGGAAGAATCTATGCCACCCTTGGTTTCAGCTTTTGACTCGACCTGCTTTTTGATCGCCATCGCCTTATCGAAACTGTCATCTGCCTTCTTAAGATATCCTTCATACTCCGCAAACTGTCCGGGGATATTCTTCTTCACCAAGCCATCCAAAGACCTCGGGTCTAGAGCCGCCATGGTGAACTGGTCCTTAAGCTTGGGATTCTTTTCCACAACTTCATCGATAATGACCTGGGCTTTCTGCCTGTAAAGCAGGTTCACATAAAAATAGGCATTGTAATAATTAGGCTGTACTTCGACGGCCTTATCGAGGTATTTTAACCCTTCCTCAACCAATTCTGCCTTGCGCGCCACCGGTATCGGATTCTGTTTGTCATAGCACACCATCCAGTTAACCAATCCTACGCTATAATAGGGCTCCGGGTTGTTGGGCTCTAGTTCTGCCGTTTTCATATAATACTCTTTGGCCTTGTCAAGCTGCTTCATTTGAAAATAGATTCCCGCAATTCCCTTAACTGAACCAAGGTTTTTGGGATCTTTTTGAAGCACGACTTCAAAAGCATTAATCGCATCCTCCCCAATTTTCTTATTTTCTTCGGATTCCCCTCCAGGCACATATTGGGCGGCGTACGCAGTCGCCAGGTAAAGATGAGCGTTCAACAGATCCGGGTCCAGATCAACAGCCGATTTAAAGTGCTCCACAGCCGTTTCGTATTTGGCATCCTTAAAAGATCGAACCCCCTTGTTTAGTTCGTCGCGGGCCCTCAGTTTGGTGCACCCTTCCAAGCCGGAAATGGCAAGCAACGCCAGAATCCACGCCATCCACTTACATCTGAACTTCATCGAGTTCCTCCAGGCACCAGTAATGTTAATGTTCACGCAGGTTGAATCGATTGCCAGGCAAAACGCCCACAAAAGGCAAATTAACCGTAGAAATGGGTCCCAGAACATCCATTACCTGCAACAGTCTCATAGCGCATGAGTTTTTTAGCGTTGTGTATTAGATTTGCAATTACAATTCCTAGCCTACCCCTCACCAGTTTCCGCGAGCACCACTCTCCTGACGAGGCAAGTGGAGCCCAATTGGCAAACTCTTTCAGAGACACAACGCCAGCACTGACCTCCAGAATATGACCCGCGCCGTATACTCGATCCTGCAGCTCTCCCTTGAAGTAGTTGGCAGGCCGGGAGTCATTTTCCAGCTTGGATTTTCTCCGTGATCAGGCCAATCTTGTCCACCCCTACGCCCCTCGCAATATCGATGACATCGGCTACATCATTGAATTGTAACTCCGTGTCACCTTGAATGAACATGGTCCTTTCGTTCCGAGTCTTGAATATTTCCGCGAGCCGATCGCCGAGCATTCTCTTATCAATCGACTCCTGGTTAATTTTCACTGCCCTATCTCTGTCGATTGAGACCACAATGGTTCGATTTATAATGTCCGGATCGGGCGGCGGGGCGCCTGGCGGCGGGGGCTGTGGGATCTGAGCGTCCAATCCTCTTTGAATTGGC
>Ga0066710_100001009_pt1 | contig 19615 bp, 17 predicted proteins | sample GraSoiAngelo_159_FD_79666 | JGI IMG/M metagenome (GOLD analysis project Ga0066710, IMG submission 79666) | Grasslands soil microbial communities from the Angelo Coastal Reserve, California, USA - 14_1009_16_40cm | ecosystem: Environmental > Terrestrial > Soil > Grasslands | place: USA...
GGAGAGGCATGGGAGCTTTGAGAAAGCTCCCTGGGTGAGGGATTGAAGTCAATGCGAGAATGTATCTCCGTCCAACTTCGTATTTCAGGTCTATCGAAGCGTTGCCCCGCCGAAGTGCGTGGTGGCGGGGCTCAGGGCAGGACGACAGCGCCTCCCGCCCTTATTGCCTCTGGCGAACCTGGACGAGGGTTTCGAAATTGATGTCTGGAGGATCAGTGTCCGGGTCGACGAGCGGGACCGAAATGGCGAGGTCGATATTCTTGCAGGTCGCCTCCGTGCACGCCTGGCCGCGAATAGCGATCCGCGCTCGTCCTGTCCCCGAACGTCGAACCCTCGCCACAAACAGAACTTGCCCCTCGAAGCCCCAGCTGAACCAGCGCAACTCAGGTCTGGAAAGGTCTTTCGGCGGAGATTGATACCACGGTCCGGCCAGTTCCAGCCCTTCGGTCAGCGTGATTTCTGTGGGACGCTCGATGCCCAGAGCCCGCTTGCCCGCCAGTTTCTGCTGGGCCCGCTGTTTGTTGTCCATCGCATAGGTGTGCCAACCCGGCTCGTGCGTCACTTCGATGACTAAAAACTGAGCCTTCAACCTAGCCCGATATGAGACGCAGCGCTTCAGGTCGTGCCGTACCTCGACGGGGTCCGTCCAGTCACCCGCATGAATGGCGCTTGTGCCTGCGACCAGGACAATCATGGCCTTCATCACAGTTCGCCTGCTGGGTCTGATCATTTGCGAAAACTCATCCTGTAAGTCGTAAGCTTCATTTGCAGTCGCTTACCGTCACGAATCAGATCCAGTGTAACGGTTTCCCCCGCGGTTTTTCGCAGCTTGATGAATAGCTCCGCCGTATTGGCGAGCTCGTCGCGCTCAACACCGTCCACACCGAAGACGATGTCACCGACTCGGAGTTCATGACTCTTCAGCACCTCGGCAAACCCATCGACGCGTTTCACCTTGCTCGCAAATCCCCGGGGCTCGAGTCTATGATCACGCTTTTCCGCCTCCGTCAGTGGAAGAGATTCGAAGTAGACGCGGGGCTCGACGGTCCATTGTCGGAAAGTGAGATCCGTCCACCACCAGCGTTCGGGCAGTCCAATCGAGAGATCGATCGACTTCCCCTCTCTTTCGACCGTGATCCGGATCCGTTCGGCCTGGCGGGGGACTTTGTCGTAATGATACTGAAGGTCGCCAAACGTCCAGACCGGCGTTCCGTTCAATCCAGTAACAAGATCGCCTGGTTTCATTCCAGCCACCTCAGCGAGGTCCCGAGCCTCTTTCACAACGAGTCCCTTGGGCACGTCCAGACGAATGCCGAGGGTTGCGATATCTGGCGAACGGTACATGTGTGTCAGCTTGTCGAGCTTGCCCTCCTGCTCCCGCTGAATGTTCTGATAGTCTCCGATCAGATGACACTCGACGCAGGCGTTCCGAGCGATCGTTCGTTCCACCAACCGTGGAATCTCGCGCGGAAACAGCGGCTGGGGACGCTCCACCTTCCTCAGTTCGCCTTGCTGGTACCGGCGATGTAATTCCAGGCCTTTTTCCAGTGCGAGGTCCAGACTACTCAGATTGAGATAGGTGTCCGGCGACTTCGCGTCTCGGCCACCGTACCTCAGGTAGATCTGCTCATCCGCGTTCATGATGAAGTAGTAGAGCGTGTTGTTCCAATCACGATCGAATAAGCCGATATCGATGTTGTCCATCCTCGTGATTCGCGCGCACACATACTGACTCAGTAGTTTGCCACGTGGCGAATTTTTGGGTGACAGCACAACCTGTGCGTCAAAATCGCGTCCGGCGATTCAAGGCTCGCAGCGAAACTCCAGCAACATCGGCTTCTGCGTGCGCTTGGCCTCCCGAAGGGCTTCACTAAAACTGTCCAGCCAATAAATCTCGTCATCCTGAGCCAGCGACGGACCCACGGCGGCGCCGACCAGGCACGCCAGAACGGCGTAAAAAATAAAATGTGATTTCTGCATGTCCATTTGCCTTACTTTTGTAACCTCGCTGTGTGAGGCTATTGATGGCTTCGCCCCGCCCCTTTCAAACACGGCCTCAGCCAGCGAAGAGCGCTCCGCCTCTACCTTTTGGTTAATACACCGAGACCATAAACCCAGGGACAGAAGACAATGAGAAAGTAATAAATGGCTCCGAGGCGTACGGCTCCGTGCCTGCCGCTGTTATACAGATAGAAAGAACCGACCACCACGACAGACTTAAAGAATGTAATTACGGCCATCCAATGAAAATGCTGGAAGAGAAACCGAAAGAGAAAATTGCCTTCAACACTGGTGCCAAAGGCATAGATACCCGTCAGAGTAAATGCCCAGTCGGCAACCTGGAGGGAGACGAGCAGCACGAAATAGAACCGATTTTTACTGAACTTGCGCATCAATCCAGATATCCAAAAGGTACTTTTACCGCTGCTGTGGCCGTTCGCAATTCTACCATGAGGTTGATAACAGTTAGATGGCCGTCCGAGAACCAGTTGGGGATCAGAACCGTTCCCGTTTATTGAGATGTGGAGTTGGGCCCTGTGTCCATCGTTGCTCGTAACGGGGTCTGCGGCCGTTTGTCAGCAGTCTTGGATTTTTTGAATAGCTTGACCAGGACATCCTGGTTTGAAAGCATGCTTCGATAATTGCGAGAATTCCAGGCAGGGAACCAGACGGTGTTGAGCAACCGTTTGGGGAATTCTCGCTTAATGAGGCCACGGACACGCTGCTCCAGATACTCGTCTTGCTTCAAAGTTGGATCCAGTTCCTCGAGGATGCCGGCAATCGTAATTTGTGCCTTGATAAAAAGATTCAGATTGAACTTGGTCGCGTGGCCTTCCTTGATGAGTCCCTTAAGCAACTCTTCCACTGCATCGAAGCTGCTTCGCTGCCCCTTGGCGCTGAGTGTCTGATGAATGACGGCATCGATGCCTCGCAGCTGTTCAGGTGACTTAGGTAATCCATCTTGCAGCAGGGCCGCGATGTTGTTCCGCAAACGCTTGGCATCACCCAACTGAACACCCAGCATGAGTTGCACCAGATTCAGGCGCTCTGCACGTTGGAGTATACCGCAGAGCCCCCAGTCCAACAGCGCAATACGATACGGATCCTGAGATTCATTCAGGACATGAAAGACATTGCCGGCGTGGGGATCACCATGGAAAAACGCTTCCGCCTTCGGCGAGAAGATCACCTCAAAGGTCAACGCATCACTGAAGCGCCTGGCCATTGTAGCGCGTTTTTGGGCGTTGCCTGGAAACGCGGCTGAGATTTTTTCTCCGCTGACATACTCCATGAAAGTCGCATGTGGCGTGCAAAGTGGAAACAACTCGGGCACCAGAATCTTCCTTTCGTTGCGATAGTATTCTCGGGCCCGCGCGAGATTATGCTGCTCCTCGGGGATTTTGATTTCATCGGCGAGCGCGTCCCGGATATCCCGAAACATTGGAACCAGCGGAGTGGAGCCTATCTCGTAGAAATCGTGCTGCTGGGTGAAGTAAGTCACCAAACCATCGATGATCGCGAGATCCTGGGGAAGATAGGTTAGGACATAGGGTTTGATGACCTTACAGACCGCTTCTCGCGGCGCGGATGTTCCCGGCGGGACCAGAGTGGCGCGAATTACCGCTCCGACGCTCGCCTCAGCCAGGGGCCTCTCCGCGAACGTGACCTGGTACTTTTCAATGACATCCTTGCCTACATCTTGAATGATGAATTGGACCAGCTCTTCCCGGGGCATTGTGTGCATGCCGTTCTCCAGTTGTTGCAGCGCCGTGCGCAAGTCGGTAGGCACTCCGGGATTTCTGGCCAGAATCTGCCCCAGCTTCTGAAGGCTGGGCGTTTTGTCAACAAACTGCACAAGATATTCGCCTCGTGGCGACCCGGGCGGGAGACAGGCCAGGTTCGCCAGCTTTTCCAGGAGACGGCCCTCAGGAAGATGGTCCAGGAAGTAAAGCAAAGCGTCGTGGACAATAGGGACCCAGATGTCATCCCATTGCTTTGGGATCACGCCCAAAACCTGCGACTGATGGACCAGGAGCTCCAGAAGCTGCGGACGGCCGCGATCCCAATTGGCTTTCTTGAGGGAGGCCAGCAGCTGCTCTTTTTGAGTAGGAACGCCTCCGAGGAGTTCAGTCGCCTCAAGCGGCTTTGGTGGCTTTTGCTCGGTGGGCGGGCCAAGGGAAGAGGGCTCTCCGCTCATAGGCGCCCCGGCCGCCTGGGCCAGATTCAGCAACGCCCGCTGAGCCGCTGGATCCATTTCGCGTGCGAAACTGAGAAGCAACACAAGGCCCGCAGGGTCCAGCTTGAAGTTCTTATAGTGCTCACGGGGTGTTGGCAGGGCAATGCCTGCCTGGGAAAGGGGACACAGCCACAGAAGCTGGATGAGAGCAATATTCAACCACCTGAACATGGATCACTCCTTTTTGAGAACCGCCGGGGAGGGACTTGGGGGGATGCCCTCTGCAAGGCGAATCCGCGGTCGTGTAGGGTGGCTCGCTTACGTCCAGAGGCTCTCAATCGACAGCCTTTCGATGGAACTGCCGGAGCCCCGCTGCGAGCAGCAGGACGTCAAAGAACGCCAGTCCGGCCAACACGGCCAGCAAGGAGAGGTGAGGAAACCGCGGCACCAGGGTGCCACGCAGGCCCTCGCTCGCATAAACCAGCGGATTCAGCAGCACGGCATTTTGCAGGATGGGGAAGTTCTTCAGCGCGCTCCAAGGATAATAGGTGCAGCCGAAGAAGATCATGGGCGCCACGACCAGGCTGAACATCAGCCCGACATGGGCCTGGCCTATGCTGCAGCCAAGTACCAGACCACCGGAGGCGGAGAACAGCGCCACCAGCAGCGCCACGCCCACAAAAGTCAGCGGAGCTTGCAGGCTCAATTCGACACCCGGCCGGAGCAGCGCCCAACCGGCCGGGATCACCGTCAGGCCGGCAGCCAGTGCCTGCAGCATGCCGGCAACCACCTTCTCGATCGCCACCCAGGAAATGTCCATCGGAGCCAACAAACGGTCTTCGATCTCGTGGGTGAACTGGAACTCGCCGATCAGGGGCATTGCGACCGACCAAATGCCTGCCCCGACCATGCTGAGGGCCATGATGCCCGGAAGCAACAGGCTCTTGTATTCCGGGGGCATGTAGCCGCTGCCGACCATCACCCGGCCGAAGATGAACACAAACATCAGTGGCTGCAAAAAGGTTTGCAGCAGCAACGGCACGAAGTTGCGCCGAGCCACATGGGCATCGCGGGCCAGCATGGCGAGAAAAGCCTTACGGTTCATTCGCGCAAGCTCCTTCCGGTGTGGTGCAGAAACAGGTTTTCCAGGCTGGGCTCGGAGATGTGCACATCGCACAGCTCGACCCCGGCAGCAGAGGCGAGATTCGCGATCTCAGGGACTAGCGAACCGCCACGGTCGGTGTACAGATCGGCGCCGTGGTGGTCGGTGGCACGCACTTCCCTGACACCCACGCGGGTCTGGAAACGCTGCAGCAGCTCGGGAGAGTGGCGACCGAAGCGGAGGCGCAACAGGAATCCTCCGGGCACCGAAGCTTTCAGCTCCTGTGGGGTACCTAAGGCGATGATGCGTCCATGATCAATAATAGCGAGACGTTGACACAAGGCGTCAGCCTCTTCCATGTTGTGGGTGGTCAGCAGAATAGTTTTGCCGCTGTGGTTGTATTCACGGATGATTTCCCATAGCAGCAAGCGGGTCTGTGGGTCCAGGCCGGCGCTGGGTTCGTCTAAGAAAAGGATCTGTGGGTCGTGCATCATGGCGCGCGCAATGGAGAGACGCTGCATCATGCCACCCGAGAACCCACGAACCATTTGATCGGCGCGGTCACGCAGCTTAAACCGGTCCAATAGCGCCTCCGCGCGCTGGATGCGCTCCTGCGAACCCAGGCCGAAATAGGCGCCATGGAAGACCAGTATTTCGCGAGCCGTGAGGGAAAAATCAAGGTTGGGACGCTGGGCCACCACGCCAATCAGGCGTTTGACAGCAACTTGTTTTTTCCAAACCTCGTGTTCGCCGATCCAGGCTTGGCCGCTGGTCGGCCGGACCCGCGTAGTGAGGATTCCCACGGTGGTAGACTTGCCAGCGCCGTTGGGTCCCAATAAGCCAAAAATCTCGGCTGGGAAGATATCCAGAGAAAGGCCGTCGAGGGCCACGATCTCCGGCTTCGGCGGTTTCCTTCGCTTGTGGCCCAAGGCCCCGGAGACAAACCCGCCGGCACCCGCAGCAAACGGCGGAGATGAATTGTAGGTCTTGCGTAGGTCGCGGGTGCGTATGCCAACCACCATGCCCGAGTCTCCCCTCTGTCACAAAAGCGTTGCACGTGAGATAATTCCAGATTAGCCGGATGAAAGTCAATTCTTACGAAGCCCATTTCACCTTCCTTTGATCGCCAGGGGCTTTTGGTATGAGCTGCCGAGCTCGTCACATGTTGTGCACGCCTTGCCAGTTGAGGGAGGGCACTGGCTGACGTCCAATCGCTGATGCAGCTCCATCGCCGAGCAACTCCCCTGCGCTCACGGTGTCATGCGTCGTCACCTCATAAGGTTCGCCACAGCCTACTGAAAGAACTGAAAGAGCCTTCCGTTACCGATCTCCTCCGGGCATGCTATACTGCGCACGACCGCTGGCCCTGGCAGCCGTGAGATAGGCCAGCCGATCTCGATCGATGAGAAGCCTCCGCAACCTTTTTGATGTTCGTCCCGGCGAGCTCCGGCCAGCCTTGCTCATGTTCGGGTTTTTCTTCTCGATCATCGCAGTCTTTCAAATACTCAAGCCGCTCAAGAAAGGCCTGTTCGTTGCCCAATTTGGCGCCGAGCATGAACTCATTGCCAAGGGCATCAACATTGATGTGGCGTTCGGCGCCATGATCGGGTTTACTTATCTCTACAACTGGCTGGGCGGACGGCGGCTGGTCAGGTTTCTCGGCGGATTCTTCCTGCTCACCCTGCTGGTTTTCCTGCCCGTCCTCAGCGACGCGCCTTCGACCATCGTTAACTACACGTTTTACCTCTTCGGCGATCTCTGGAGCACCGTTTGGGTGGCCATCTTCTGGGCTTTTCTGAACGAAATCTCTACCACTGAACAATCGGAGCGACTCTACGGTTTGATCGGAACCGGTGGTCTGCTGGGAGGAGTTGTGGGTTCTGCTCTGGTTGCCGGAACCGTGCGGACCTATAGCTCGGCGCCGCTGATCTGGCTGTGCCTCGCATTCACAGCCTTGATTCTAGTGCTTACCTGGCGGATTGACAGGTTGGTCCGGGGTTCGGGCACACCGATGGCTTACCGCGAACAACCCGTGCGATTGGAGAAGGTCAAGGTCCTCTCGGCGCTGGACGGCGCTCGCATGGTGGTCAAGTCTAAGTATCTTCTTTCCATTGTGGCCGTTCTGGCTCTTTACGAGTTCTGCTCCCAAATCCTGGACTTCCAGTTCTCGTCGGTCCTGGCCAAAGGTGTGGCGGGAGGCAGGAACATGCAAGCTTACCTGGGCAGCGTGTATTTGGCCACCAACATCCTGGCGTTCGGTTCTCAATTGATCCTGACTACGCTGTTATTGAAGCGCTCAGGCCCTGGAGCCGGACTCATCATCCTGCCTGCAAGTATGAGCCTTGCCAGCGCTGCATTTTGCCTGGACCCCAGTCTCTTGATGGGCAGCCTGCTGATCATCTCGGACAATGGATTGAACTATTCAATCAACCAGACCTCGCGCGAGATGTTGTTTGTTCCCACTTCAAGCGACGCCCAGTACAAAGCCAGGGCCTTTACCAACATGTTTGTTCAACGGTTGGCCAAGGGCGCCGCAACTCTGCTTTCCGCCGCCTTCATCCTGATCGGTGTGCGCTGGCTCAGTCCCGTTACCGTGGCTATTGCCGCCGTCTGGATCCGGATTGCCATAGCCGCTGGTCGGCGTTTTCGGAGTGGCGGTGGTCAGGCCGCGGCTTCTGGATTTGGTTACGGACCAAAACAGTCAACGAAAAAACTAACGAGAAACCATGGATTATCACGACCTGATTACCAGGGAGCTGGAAAATAAGGGAAACCAAAACTACGAGTCATTCGTCTCTATCGACGGGATATCGCGAAGTCGACTACAATAACCATCACGAAAAATGACCCTGTTCAGTTTAAACTCGCGCCTCTCAGAGGCGGTGAAGTCGCCAGGCAGGAAGTGTGTGGCGATATGGTCAGTGACCGTGATGAGCCTCTTGATACAGCGCCCAATGGAAGTCTTGCGGGGAGAGGAATTGTCCCTGCTTCCATTGGCACCAACCCAGAAAGCGACCGCGCAGACAGACAATGGCGATGACTCTAAATCCCCGAACCACGAGAAAGGTATCTCCCAGGGGCATCCCTCAAGTGATCAGCAGGACCGGAACAGTGTCGATGTCAATCCCATCACCGGAGTGGGGACTGCGTCAGCCGTGAACTACCGGCCACTCACGGGCCGAGAGCGCTGGCGGCTGTATTTTAAGCAGAATTTTACAACTGTCGGAGCCTATCTGGGTGTGTTGGTAGGATCGGCTCTGGACGAAGTGGAGCACCAGCCTCCAGAATGGGGTCAAGACACGGCGGGGTATGGCCAACGGCTGGTTGCTCGATTGGGGACCAGTGTGGTGCAGGGAACCCTTCAAGCTCCGGCTTGTGCCCTATTGGGACAAGACCCTCGCTACATCCGAAGTGGGAGTGAAAAACCCTGGTCCCGCGCTGGGCATGCTTTCCTGTATTCGCTGCTCACCTATAACAATGAAGGGAAACCAAGGTTAGCCGCAGCCACGCTGGGTTCTTATTACGCTAGCAGCATGATTGCTACTTCCTGGCTTCCGGCCCGCTATACGCCTTTGGGCGATGGGGTGCGAGACGGCAATCGGCAAGTCATTTTGGCGGGCCTGTCGAATTTGGTCCAGGAATTCTGGCCTGAAATCAAGAAGATCCTTAGCAGGAAGTGATTCCCAGAGCCGTAGAGTGGCTCGGCGGCTGCCGCCGCGTGGTCCTGGGGCTTCCTTCAACGCCTGGCGCTCAGTTCTTCCGTCCCATCCGCTGCTTCCCTGGCAATCTGGCGATAGCAGTCGATCGCGCCCCAGAAGGTTTTGCGAGCCTCTTCCCGTTCCCGGGGAGCAATTTTTTCGTTCCGGACACGCCAGAGTTGCTCAATGGCGGCGATGCACCACATCGCGCTCTGGCGTGAAGCACGAATCGGCTTACCGCCAATGATCACGTTGACCGGGTTGGTATGCATTTGCGGGAAATGCCGCACCGCCACCCAACTGCTGCGATCAATTCTTACCGAGAACTCCAGCTCGTGCACCTGGTCATCGGCAGGCACCTTTTTCGAGGCCACTGGCTGGCCGTTGATGACCAACTCCACCAATCTCAGTCGCCGGTCCAACGGAGTCGAAACGGCCGTCGACAGCGGCTCATGAAAATTAACCGTATCGCCAATCAACCTTTTTCCGCCTGCGGGAATAACACCTCCATAGGCAACCTCCAGAGGCGTCTCAGATGAGAAGGTGACTTTGGTCCTGATCTTTACCGTCTCCGGTTGAGCTAACCTGATCTCATCTCCGGCCGACTTGCCGTTCACGGTAAATTCCAAGGCGTGAGCGTACCCATCCGAAACATAGGATCGCCCGCGGACAAGCCCCTCACACCAGGTCTTGTAGTCGATTCGGTCCACTTTGCCAAGCTGGACGTACGTACGGCCTTGTCCCACGCGAGTTCCGCTCATGCACGGAAAGTCGGTTTCGCCAGCCGCTTTCAACGGGAAGCCACAATTGAGAAGATGATACCAACAGTTCCATTCCAGGAGCCGTGCCGTATCCATCGCACTGATGAAATTGCAAACACCCAGAGCCGTCGTGACAAATATCTCTTGCGCCCCCACACTGTTGAGTTCCGGGTTGGCCAGGTTCGGCAGTTGATCCGACACACGGTCCAGGGATTTGACTAACTCCGCTTCGCTTAAGGCTCCATCCCGATTGAGGTCCACGGCAGCAAAGTCCTCGGGCAATAAGCCTCGTAAGGCTTCGTTGGGATCAAGACGCCCGTCCTGATTCCCATCCAGCTCGGTCATCAGGCGTTTGGCCGCGGCGGCCGGGTCCACTTGCAGCCCGCTTCCCGAGTGCGCGTAGCCGGTGTACGCGCCTTGCGCCTTGGCCCACCGCAACACTGGAGTGGTCCAGGTGGGCCAGCCTTTGCTGCCGTCGGCGCCAGGATAAATCTGGTCTTGGAGATTCAACAGGCAAACATGACCAAGGGCCTCTGAACCAAATCCGCTCACTTCAATATCGTATTTCATCAGGCAAAACGGCTCACTGATGCGATCGACACCTGGAGAGAAAAACTGCCGCTGATAATTGAAGCCGTAGCCCCAGGTCAGAATGCTTCCCACGTTCAGTCCTTCACCTTTAACCTGCAGAAACATCTCCCGGGGGAGTACTCCTTCGGTGGGTGAAGTGTAATGAGCGCAGCCGGCCGCGTGAATGTGATGGTCACCGCTATAATAGCCGTAAGCCATCGGATGGACCCACCGTTCCAGCTGCACTTGAATGGTAGGCTCACCCCGGGAAGGAACCGTGACTGATCGCTGCAGCCAGCGGTACTCTGGTCCGCGGCCGTAGAACATGGTGAATTCCCCCGGCGGAAGTAGAACCGTGTCACCGTCGTGCCGATAGATTTGCTTTTGAAAGAAAAGGTCGGGAGCCAGGCGTTTGACTTGCGGGGGATAGACATGACCAGCGCGGTCGAAAAAGGTGAAGCGACCCGTGGTTTGCTTTCCATCGTGATCTCGAATGGAAAGCCGCACGGGCACAACCGGGCGGATGTTAAACAGAACTGGCAGTTCCCCGCGGAAACCAAGGTCCTGACTACCTTGGCCAACGTCGAAGCCGAGGATCGCTTCGCGCTGCCCGGCTTCACTGCTGTAAATCAGCGCCAGGGCATATTCCACTCTCAAGCCACTCAAATTGCGAGTCATTGGAGGACTGGAGAACATTTCGACCTGCAGGAAACGGTCATCGCGGCTAACGTTCTCGTTCTCCCGCAGATGCTCCTGCCTTTCCCGCTCCATGCTCAGCTTCGCCACACCAGCATAGACCGGTCCGGACTGGGGACTGGAAATCCTTAATGGCTGAGTGACAGCGCTCTCATTAACCACTTTTGCCAGGAAAGGGGTAAAGCCGCTTTGCTGGAGAGCCGCCGGGGCCGGACCGCGGGTTACTTTGACTCGAGCTTCCGGGTTGAGCGTCACCACAAACAAAACCTGTCGATCCAGCAATTGCTGGATCTTAGGAGCGTCCCGGGCCCGGCCGGCAACCTGCAACGCGTTGGTGATCTCAATCGGTAGAGGAGCCCCCAAAAACTCCAGTGCCTGGATCAATCGCTGGGCATTAGATGCCAACGGTTGTCCTTCCACTTCAATGGTCTCCAAATCCTCAGAAACCCTCGGCCTTTCTGCCTGTTCGGTACCGAAACTCCGACCAAGCAACATGAAAAGGCCAATTCCCAAGAGGCCGACCCCTCCGATTCGTTTAAGAACAGCGCCTTTCATGATCAGTGCACCAATTTTTTCAAATACGAGCCCATAGCTTTGTCCCTTATCTTAATAGAGACCAGGAGGTGGACTTTTGCGAACATAGGTCGTGACCTAACAGGAAGCCCCGAACGGACGCCCAGCGACCAGCGCTTCACCGCGAGTGGAACCTTCTTTTAGCTACTGGATGAGTAAGAGGACCTGGATACCTCCTCTGTGGGCATTCCAAATGCCTAGCCCCAAGAAACACTTACGCCAGTTTGAGCTTCTTCGCCTCTCTGTTTGTCAGCTGTACATTAAATATCGAAGTAGTACCTTTGCGCACAAGTTCGGCCCACGCTTCGTCAACCGAAGTTTTCCTAATGTGCAAGAGTTCCTCAAGGAATTTACGAAGCGCTCCAAGTCCCGTGAAGTGTTGTGCCGGGACGGCACCACCTGGCCCGGTGAACGGGGCGAAGATAACTGAATAGATTTTCTTATGATTCGGCTTATTTTGATCATAACCGACTATATGAATAGCACCCTCAGTCCGACCCTTGATGTCTTCTGCCAGAGTCTTGACCAGGTTGTCATTTGGGCTCAGAACAGAGACTTTGCGGATAGGCACATCTTTGTAGATGCCGGCACTCTGCAGTGCTTCAATAATGCGGGAAGACGCCTCGAGCGGGCCTTTGCTGTCATACAGCGGGGTTGCGACGACCAGTTGCCACTCCTCGATTTCAGGAACGTAGTCCCAATCACATAATGTCACAGGTATGCGTGCCCTCCTGAGCGCCTCTAGGACACGACCTTCGGTTTCGAGATCACTTTTCACCAATGTTGCTTTATCCATGGTAAGACTCCGTCTGCGCCTGTCATGGCCGTATACAAGGCCCCATTAAGTCCTGAACTGATGTACCTGGCGCTTTCGTTCCAACCCTTCACGACAAGCCAATTCTTGCCGAGTGTTGGATTTTCCTTCATATCCTTTTCGAGTTGGTTCTTAAGTTCTGCCAGCTCCAAGAGAATTTCTAACTTGTGTGAGTACACTTTCTCTACGTAATCCCTCTTAGGCGGGAACTCATGCCGCTTTGTCTTCTTGGCAATACACGCCTTCAAGGCACATTCGACTGCGTAGCCACCAAGGTAGTAGGCGCCTTGTTCCGCGTGGTTCTTCACAAGAATGGCAGCCTCCTTGACTCGCAAGTCAGCGAGAACTTGGAGATCCCGCCTCGTCAATGGTAACTCTCGCACAGTTGAAAGTGTACCTCAAGTCCCCCTCGGGCGGGAATAAATACCCAAAAGATACTTGTGTGTCTCAGGCAAGGCCACCCAAGCCGAACGCCAAAATCATTCAGTTTGAGTTCCGAGCCGACCACTCAAAACGATCTGATTGTTGGAATCGAGAATGTGGAGAGTCGTGATATTGAGGACCGAATCAATTCCTGGTGGTAGCGTGCCCTTCTTTTCGGTTTTCGTGAACCTCGCTTGACCACTGCCGCTGTTTTCGACCTTTAACTTGCCAGCGATGTCTCCATTGATGACAATTTTGTAAGACCCTGGCGCCAGTCCCGTCGTTTCCACAAGAACGTTCTGCTTCCGCGATTTGCCTCTCGCCTTGAAGCTAATCAAGGTTTCCCCTCTAGCCTGAAGACCGCCGCTCGGGGATAACTCGATGTGAGCTATTGCGATCATATCCTGCCCGCTCGTGTCGATGAAGGTTCCTCTAAGCACGATTTGTCCGGATGAATCCACTACCTCGACTAGATGGATGTTAGTAACAGGCGTGAGCGCTGCGGGCGAGGGAAGACCCCCACTTCCCTTCGCGTCTGTCCCAATGGTGGCATAGATCGTGCCGTCAACACGTATGTCATAACTCGCGCTCGGAGCTAGTCCCTGAGAATAGACTTGGAAACCCTGGTCAAGCATGGTTCCTGTACACGAGTACTGGATCTGCGCTTGTCCTGTAGCCCTTGGCTCAACACCCGTTGCAGAGAGCGTAATGGTGTTGAGTTGGATGAAGCCTGCGGCTCCTGCTGGCCTTTCCATTCTATCCGCGCCCTAATTTCATCTTCCGCCCATCCCTCTAGATGAGTAGGCGTATTCTTAGCTTCGAACTTTGCACATTCCCTGATGGAACCTTGCCTATCGGCTGACCGTCCCGAGTCGAGCGACAGACGACACGGCAGTGACGCAACCTGGCGGACACTGCGTTCGATGGGCAGAACCTGAAGATACCTTTGCCAAATTTACGTCGGGATGGGGGAACGCCGGTGCTAGGTTCCGAAAGGCCACGCTTCAAGGTTGGCGACAATTTATAGGATCGTGGATAAATAGAAGATTAACAAATTGTAAGATTCAGCGAGTCTCGGAAGCAGCGATCAAGACACTTCCTGCGGTGTTGTTGTTCAAAGGAGCGGTGCAACGTAGAACCCGTGCCGAACTTGCTCCAGGGCCTGCTCTTGATCGCGGTGTGGGCGCATGAGTCCGATTGTGATGGCAGTTTCTGGTGGGGCGAGCTTTTTTGGGGTGAGCCTTCGAGGCTGGCATTCGCCTCTTCCTTCACATAGCTCTCTTCAATGTTTCGAAAAACGCTGAACCAAACAAATCGAGGGCTTCGGCCAGATGCTCCTTCTTGCCTAAATCCAGCCAGCGCGCCTTATCGGCTCGAAAGGCATTGATCGTCTCTCCGGCGGCCGTGAGCTGCAAATAGGCTTGCACGAGCGAGAAGGGTGGCTGGGCGGTGTACCGCTTGAAGACCTCGGGCGACATCGCCTGAATGCCCATGAAAGACATGGGCATCACCTGGCCGTTGGTTGGTCTGGCCACTCGGGTTTCTCCACTTTGAAGGGACTGCCAGCCACAGAGCCGTTGGTGCTCGTCGAAGAGGAACTGACGGGAACTTTGCCGTTGCTGCACGGCCAGCGTGGCGAGGGCGCCCGAGTTTCGGTGAGCTTCCATCAGGCGGTTCAAGTCCAGATCCGTGAGGACGTCGACGTTATGAACGAGAAACGGCTGCCCATGGTCCAAAAACCAGGCGGCGTTCTGCACACCGCCACCGGTGTCCAACAACTGGGTTTCTCTGGATACGGCGAGCCGCAGTCCGTCATGGCCGGGCTGTCTTTGATACTCATCCAGAAACGTCGCGATTTGATCAGCCAGATGATGGGCATTCACTACGATTTCGGTAAAACCGTGCTGGACCAGACGAGCAATGACCCATGCTAGCAGCGGAATCCCTTGGATCTCCATCAGGGCCTTTGGCCGGGTCTGGGTCAACGGTTGTAGCCGGGTCCCCAGTCCGGCCGCCAGAATCATCGCTTTCATATTGTCCGTTCCAGCTCGCGATGCTGCAGATCGATGTGGACGCCTTCGATAGTGCGCAGGTGGGCCGCCAGACGTTCGGCACAAAAAACCGAACGGTGCTGCCCACCGGTGCAGCCAAAGGCAACGGTCAGGTCGGTGAAACCGCGCTTCCGATGATGGTCCACGGCCTGGTCCGTCAAGCTGATCGTTTGGCCAAGAAACTGCTGCACAGCCGAGTCTTTCTCCAGAAACTGGACCAACTCAGCGTCCTTCCCGGTAAGAGCCGCAAATCCGGGAAAGCGCCAGGGATTTGGTAGTGCCCGGCAATCAAACACAAAACCGCCACCATGACCCGTCCTGTCCCGAGGCACGCCGTTTTTGTAGGAAAAACTCTGAATGTGTACTGTCAATCCCGGTCCCGCCTCCTGTCCCAGTTGTCGCAAAGAAGTCGATTCGACCAACTGCCGGCAAGTATCCGCCAGCATGGGCAATTGGGCCAGCCAGGGTGACCGCTTGAGGAGAACTTCGAGATTGCCCAGTGCATAAGGGATGCTACGCAGGAAGTGGGATTTGCCTTCATAGAGTCCCCGCAAGCCGTAGGCCCCAAATGCTTGCATTGCCCGGATCAACGCGTATCCATAATAATGGCGAACAAAAGCTTCCCGCTGCAAAGGAACCAGTTTGCTAGTGACTTGGATATAGTACTCCAGCAGTTCATCCCGGACCGGCCAAGGCAAATCGGCTTTGGCGTCCAGCAACACAGAGGCCACATCGTATTGCAGCGCGCCTCGTCGTCCTCCCTGATAGTCGATGAAATAGAGCTGGTCTTGAAACTGCATGATGTTGCGGGACTGAAAGTCCCGATAAAGAAAATACTCCCTGTCGGCTTGCAATAGGAACGTCACAAATCGGGCGAAGTCAGCCTCCAGGGCCTGTTCATCAAAATGGACCTGAGCCAGCTTCAAGAAGTAATACTTGAAATAATTCAAATCCCAACGGATCGACTGCTCGTCAAACCGCTCCCTGGGGTAGCAGACCGTGTAGTCCAGATCCCGCCCAGCCGTAATTTGAAAGTGCGGGAGGATCTCCAATACCCTTTTGTAGAGATCGACCAGACGGCTGGAAAAGTGCTCGGTCTTCCGAATGGATGTGATCAGGGAGAAGAGAGTTTCATCGCCCAGATCCTGCTCCAGATAGATGTGGCGATCCAAATCGGAGATATAAATCTGTGGCACCGGAAGACAGTGTCGCTTAAAATGCGCGGAGAGAGTGAGGAAGGCTATGTTTTCTCTTCGGTCTGGATTGAACACCCCGATGACGCCCCCTCCACTTCCGACGATACGATAATACTGCCGGCACGAACCATGGGCGGAAACGGGCAGGATTCCTTGAGCCAGTTGCCCTGACCAGCGGTGATAGAGTTCTTGCAGGTCGTCTTGAACCTTTAGCATGGGCAGCATCCGGAGCGTTTTGTCCGGTGAAAAGATTGACGTGCAAAGGCGGTGGGCTCACTCGGTCTGGGAGGGAGACCAGAATGGGTTTGCCCCCAATGAGCCAAAGCCCGCTTGTTGGACTTGAAGGAAGCTCGCACCTTCACCGCCCGATTCGGCATCCCTGCAATCACGCTTTAGTTCATTTCGCTCAACGATTCCTGATTAAGATAGAGGGGAGTTCCAACCGTGTCAAGGCGCATCTGCAGGCGGGTCCCGTCAAAATCCACGACCCTCCGTCATCCTAAAAACGGCAGTTAGCCACAGAGGCACTGAGACCACAGAGGCGGTAGATAAGCAGTTACATCTCCGCAAGGCCTTGAGAAATTATCACTCTCAGGGGGAGGATAAAACACCTGAAAAGCCGCCCTCCGTTCTGCTAGCTCCGTGGCAATTTCAACTGCCGGATTTAGGATCATCGCCGGGTACTGAACAACCGAGGCTCGAGTCAGGAGTCCGCGCGTCAGCAGGGCTTGCGCCAACCCAATCACTTACCGGACTTTTACTGGAGCCATCCATGCCGGCGGCGCCACCCCAAGGATGCAAATGCACATTCCCCTCCGCCGGAGGGGCGCAGGGGTGGGTTGTCGTGAACCGGAGGACCCACCCCGAAGGCTGACGCCTTCTACCCCTCCCGAGAGGAAATTTTCAGAGGAGCCCGGGCCAAGCTGGGCTGCCTGCTGGACCCTATCTCACAAAATTGAGTAATTCTTCCTCCGTCCACGCCTTCTTGCGGTCAGTTGTGGCCAAACGGATGTCGCGCACGGTGGCGGGGTCTACGGGCTGAGTTTGATTTCCCCATTGGCGGCGAATGTAGGTCAGAATGGAAGCAATCTGCGAATCGTCCAGTTCGGCTCCAAACCCGGGCATGACTTCCGCTTCGCCTTGCTTTCCCTGCAAAAGGATTCGGATTAAGGCGCGATCGACTCCCAGGACCCATTTCGAGTTGACTAATGATTTCTTCATTCCCTGGCCGCTCGCCAGATGGCAGTAGCTACATTTCGAACGATAGTGCTGTTCCCCGAGCTGGAAAACGAGCTGCAGTTCTCCATCCAGACGATCTTTTTGCACGGGGCCTCCCCAATGCTTCCGAATCAACTCCTCGTTGCTGGGATCGCGATGGCTCCGAATAACCTGCAGAGTGCCACCTGTGATTTGCCCAGGCTGGATCTGTCCTGAGTCCACTGACTTCAGTAGCAATTTCGCCCAGGCACTCCGACTGGCCAAGACTCCTTGAGCCACGAGCTGCAGATGACGTGGCCATTGGGGATAGGCCCCGAGCAGCGTCCGCGCAATCTCCGGATCGCTAAAACGCTGTAAGCTTCCCAGGAGCTCGGCCCGAAGGCTCTCCGAAGTTTCTTTCTGAAGCAGCCTGAGGAAAACTGGCACGGCAGAACTCACGTGCAAATCGGCCAGCGCAGCTATCAGGATTTTGCGGTCTGGTTCGGGCAGGCTCCCATCACCGGCCATGCGCAAAGCCGTAGCGGTCGCTGGCGTTACTTTCAGCCGCAATGCCAGGCTCACCCAGGCGGCATCGGCTCGGTGGTCAGCCCACATCTGCGAGATCTTTTTTTGCAACGGGGCCGGGTCAAATTCGAGCAAGTCCCCGTGCAGTCCTTCTTCCATGCCCCGGATCAGCTGGCCCTTTCCTTGAGAACTCGAGGCGATGTCCAAGAGTTGAGCGCAAATTTTCAGGTTAGCTCGACAGCGCTCGGGTGCATAGTTCGTGCGCCAGCCCGAGTACTCTCCCTCATTCAGCGTGTAAGAGGTCTTGTCGCCGCGCTCCGCCGTGAAGCGCCGGCCCAGCCGTGAAGCAATGTATTGATTGAAGAGCGGCGCATCCCACAGGGCCGGGTCCCTTAACATCTTCAGCACCAGCGGCAGATCGCTGCTCACTTTGCTTTCGATGGCCCACCAGAGCAGCAAGGGCACATGGAGGTCATTCGCATCCTCGCTGTGGAGTAGTAATTCCCGGAGGATCGGAAGCGCATCCTGCGCGGGAAGCCGCTTGCAGGAACTGGCCAACTGGCTGCGCACTTCCACGCTGGTTTCCATGCGCGCCAGTTCGACCAGTCTGGCCTGGATGGCCGGCGCCACGGTCTTGGCATCGCCTAGCAGCCGCACCGTCCAGCACCGCACATACTCATCGGGATGACTCAATTGGCGGAGCGCAAAGCCATCCTCCCAGCCGCCACTCAGATTGACTGCCCACAAGGCCTCCAGTGCCAGCTGGCCCCGGCTGTTTTCCACCAGTTTTTTGAGCGTTGGAACGGCGGATGAGTCTCGCCGGTCGGCCAAAACGCGTTTGGCCTGCTCACGGAACCATTTGTTCGGGTGGGATAAGAACTCAATCAACTGCTCGCTTCTCAAGTGCGAAAGGTCGAAAGGCTTGATGGGCTGCGCGCCTTTGGTCTTGAGGCGATAGATCCGCCCGGTCGTCTTGTCCCAGTTGTCCTCGGGACTCAGGTGGCTCAGACGAATGTCGCACCAGTCCGCAATATAGACGGCCCCATCCGGCCCAACTCGCGTATCCACGGGCCTGAACCAGCGGCTCGTCGACAACGCGATGGCGTCGCTGTCCTCGGTTCTGAATGAGGAAGTGTCTCTGAGCAACCGGCTCGCCTGCATTCGATTGGTCAGCGCCATCCCTGCAATCATCTGACCTTCGTAATTGGGCAAGGCACCTCCCTCGTAGACCACCAAGGTCTGAGAGAACCGGGGTTGGTAGCCGGAGTGAGCCATGTGTTGAAAGAAACCGAAAGCGTACGGATTGGTCAACGGGCCGTGTTTGGGCCAGTTCTTGATGTAGTAACCGCCCTGAACAAAGTGGAGACCCCGAGCCGCCCCGATGTTGGTTCCAACAAAAATGCGTCCTTTGCTGTCGAAATCAAGGGTCCACGGATTTCCGCCGCCTTCCGCAAACAGTTCGAAGGCCTTCGTCATGGGGTGATAGCGCCAGACCGCTTGCCCCAGAAAATCGATTCCTTTCACGTGACCCGTCGTGGTACTACCTTGGACTCCATAGAGCCACCCGTCTGGGCCCCAGTGCAGACTGTTGGCCACCGCATGGGTATCTTCGAGGCCGAAGCCGGAAAGGCAGACCTCAGGATCGCCGTCAGGCACATCATCTTTATTGCGGTCAGGAGAGAACAGCAAGTAAGGCGGATTGAGCACGAAAACCCCACCGCGCCCCACCGCGACACTGGGGGCAATGTTCAAACCAGTGAAAAAATCCTTCTGCGAATCGAACCGGCCGTCTCGGTCGTTATCCTCCAAAACCGTGATGTTGTAGGCACCCC
>Ga0066710_100001012_pt1 | contig 19591 bp, 15 predicted proteins | sample GraSoiAngelo_159_FD_79666 | JGI IMG/M metagenome (GOLD analysis project Ga0066710, IMG submission 79666) | Grasslands soil microbial communities from the Angelo Coastal Reserve, California, USA - 14_1009_16_40cm | ecosystem: Environmental > Terrestrial > Soil > Grasslands | place: USA...
AACGACCGGCGCCGGTGCGGCGTCGGGCTCACGACGTGCGCGACGCGGCGCTCTCGACGGCGCGCCGGGCGGCCGCGATCTCCGTCGGCGCCGCGGCGCCGCCCGGAAACGGGCGCTCGGCCCACGTGTACCAGCCGCGCGCGTTGTCGAGGTCACGTGCAGCCACGCCGCCAGCGTGGATCTGTCCTTCTGCACGATCTCGTGCGCCTTCTGCCATTCGCCCGCCGCCAGATGCTCGATCGCTCGCTCGAGAGAGTCGCTCATGGTTCTCTCCATCGTATGGTCCCGCCTAGAGGCTCGGCGCGGCGGCGCGGCCCAGGATGTCCTCGCACCACGCCGCCGTCGCGAGCAGCGACGCTTCGGTGAAGGCCCCGCTCACGAGCTGGATACCGAGCGGAAGCCCGGTGGGCGTGAGCCCGCATGGCACCGTGATCGAGGGCAGGCCGCTGAGCGACCACGGGGTCTGGAACTGCGGATCGCCCGTCGGCATACCCTCCGGGGCGGGCGTCGTCGTCGTCGGTGTCAGCAGCGCGTCGTACCGGTCGAGCAGGGGCTGCAGCTCGCGGCGAAGCTGGCCGCGAATCCGCAGCGCCCGCACGTAGAGCTCGCCGGGGACCAGCATTCCCAGCTCGATCGCGGCCCGGATTCCTGGACGGTAGAGGTCGGCCTTCAATGCGAACCGCTCGGCGTGGATGCTGGCCGTGTCGGCGCGCGTGATCATGTGCGCGGCCGCGCGGACCACCCGGTACGAAGGGGGCGGCTTCGGCTCCTCCACGACGGCGCCGGCGCGCGCCAGGCGGCGCACCGCCTGCGCCGTGATGTCGGCCACCTCCGCGGTCGCGATCTCGAACAACTCGCGCAAGACGCCGAGGCGCGGCGCGCGCCGAGAGGTGATCGCGGTCAGGTAGTCGGGCACCGGCGCCTGCGAGGAGCTCGGATCGTCGCGGTCATAGCCGGCGGTGACGGCCAGGCCGAGCGCGATGTCCTCGACGCTCCGGGCCATGAGCCCGACGTGGTCCTGCGTGTAGCTGAGCGCCATCACTCCGCGCGTGCTGATCCGGCCGAAGGTCGGCTTGAGACCCACCAGCCCGCAGTACGACGCCGGGCGCACGTTCGACCCGATCGTTTGGCTTCCGAGTGCCAGCGGGACCATGCGCGCGGCCACCGCAGCCGCCGAGCCGCTCGACGAGCCGCCCGGTGTACAGGCGAGATTCCACGGGTTGCGCGTGGGCGCCGGATCCGTGGTCGCGAACTCCGTCGTGTGGAGCTTGCCCAGCAGGATCGCCCCGGCGCTCTTGAGCCGGGCCACCGAGGTCGCGTCGTACTCCGGGACGAAGCCGGCCATGACCTTCGAGCCCGCCTCGGTACGCAAGCCGGCGCTGTAGAAGATGTCTTTGACGCCGAAGGGCACGCCGTGCAGGGGGCCGCGAAGGACACCCCGCGCGGCCTCGTCGGCCATCGCACGCGCGGCGGCGCGCGCACCGTCGCGGTCGACCAGCGCCCAGGCGTGGACGCGACCGTCCACCATCTCGATGCGCTTCAGCAGCGCCTCGACCAGGTCGAGGGGCGAGAGCACCTTCTCGCGGATCGCCCGGGCCGCGGCGAGCACGCCGAAGGTGTGCAGGCTCACGAGGCGGGCTCGATGTAGAAGGCCGGCGGCTCGTCGGCGTCGACGGGGAAGGTCGCCACCTCGACCATCCAGCCCGCCACGTCCTCGATGATCGGCCCGAGCGCCGCTGCGCGCTCGGCCCCGAACCGTCGAGCGGCCTCCGCCCTCAGCCCTGCCGCGTACTCGGCCCGCTGTCGTTGGCGATCCATCGCGTCAGTCTCCTCCAGCGCGACGAGACATAGCGCCGGGCCCCCTCGCTGTCAAGCGATCAGACCTTGACAGTGTGCGGCACCTACTGAGCCTTCAGCTTGACGTCCTCGTAGGGCCCCGAGAACCCCCAGGCGCCGAGGAGGCCGAGTCCGGATTCCTCCACGCGCGGCCCGACGCCGTGAAGGAAAGCGAAGTCCCAGACTGGCGCGAACATCGCCCGTTCGTGGATGAGCTGCTGGATCTTGTGCAGGATGGCCTCGCGCTTCGCGCGATCCAGCTCCACGGCCTGTTCCCGGAAGAGGCCATCGATGTCGGGGTAGCCCCCGTACGCATACGTGCCGCCGGTGACCGCGAGAGCTTCCAGCCAGGTGGCGGCGTTGCCCGAAGCGCCGATGAAGAGGTAGACGAGGTTCTTGTATCTCTTCTCCGCGACGCCCTTGAAAAACGCGGCTCGTTCGAGCGGACGCAGCTTGAGCTGAATGCCCACGCCCTTCAAATCGGTGAGCATCGCTTCGCCCCAGCTGCAGACCTGGAGGTCGCAGAAGAACTCGCCGGCGTCGAAGCCGTTCGGGTATCCGGCCTCGGCGAGCAGTCGCCGCGCGCGGGCTGGATCGTGGGGGTACGGGGGGGCCGGCCAATAGAAGTCGAAGCTCGACGGCACGATGCTCCCGGTGATTTTCGAAAGACCGAGCGTCGCGGCCTGATTGAGGGTATTGCGATCGATCGCCAGGTTAGCGGCCAAACGCACGCGCTTGTCGTGCCAGGGGGACTTCGGGTCGAACTGATCGGGGAAGATCAACCAGTGGTTGGACGGAAACACGGCCTTCAACGTGAGCCCGGGCGTTCGCTGGACCTCTCCGGCGAGCTCGCCGCTAATGAGATAGACGACGTCGGCGTCACCGCGCTTGAGCGCCGCCAGCCGCGTCGCGTGGTCGGGAATCACCCGGAAGACCAGCCGCTTCACGTTCGGCACCTTGCGCCAGTACTGCTCGAACGCTTCGAGCACGAGCTCGACTCCGGGAGTGAAGGACACGAAGCGATAGGGGCCGGCGCCGATCGGAGCCTTCCGGTATCCGTCGTCGCCCACCTTCTCGACGTACTTCTTCGGCACGAGCCACCCGGCGCCCGTCGTCCGCGTCCCGTAGAAGGTCATGAAATCGGGCCAGGGCTGCTTGAGCCGGAACCGGACGCGGCCCGGATCGACGATCTCGACCGCCGCGACGCGCTCCTTGAGGGTCTTGGCGAAGATGCCCCGATAGCGCTCGAACGAGAACTTCACGTCCTCTGCGGTGACGGGCTCGCCGTTGTGGAACTTGACTCCCTTGCGGAGCACGAACTCGTAGGCGAGCCCGTCGGACGAGGCGCTCCACGATTCGGCGAGGCTGGGCGCCATGCTCCTTCCGGGCATGGGCTTCACGAGAGCATCGTGTGTCGCCATCTGGATCATGAACGGTGTGCCCTGGATGTTGTCCGCGGGATCCAGCCACGCCGGCACGAGGGTCGTGTGCACGGCCCAGATCATCTGGCCCTCGGGGGCGGCGGAAGCCGGCCCCGGCGGGACGAGAAGAACGAATGCGAGAGCGAAAAGGACGACCAGACGACTGGGCCGGGCCGCGACTCGATTCATCATTGCTCCTATTTGCTCTTGAGCTTCACGTCTTCGTACGGGCCGGACCACGCGAACCCGGCGATGAGCCCGATGCCCGATTCCTCCACCCGTGGTCCGAGGCCGGACAAGCCGGCGTTCAGCCAGATCGGCGCGACGACCACCTTCTCGTGGACCAGCTGCTGGATCCGGTGCAACGTCGCCTCGCGGCGCTTCGGGTCGACCTCGTTCGCCTGCTCTCCGAACAGCCCGTCGATGTCGGGATAGCTGCCGTAGGAGTACATGCCGCCCCCGGCGATGAAGGCCTCGATTCTGGTCGCCGCGTTACCGAAGGCCCCGCTGGCGCCGTGGATGAGCCCCTTGTACTTCTTCTCGGACCATCCCTTGAAGTAGGCGGCGCGCTCGATGGGGCGGAGCCTCACCCGGATGCCGGCCGCGTTGAGGTAGTTGACCACGGGCTCACCGATGTTGACGATCGCGGCGTCGCAAAAATAGTCCCCGGCGTCGAAGCCGTTGGGGTACCCGGCCTCGACGAGGAGCTGCCGGGTTCGGGCGCGATCGTACGAGTAGCCCGGCGGTTGCCAGTAGAACTCGAAGCTGCTGGGAATGATGCTCCCGGTGAGCTTGGCGAATCCGAGGGCGTCCGCCTGGTTCATCGCTTGCCGGTCGATGGCGTGGTTCGCGGCCAGGCGCACGCGCCGGTCGTGCCACGGCGATTTCGAATCCCACTGCTCGGCGAAGTAGACCCAGTGCGTGGCCTGGCCGACGTTGGGCTTGAGCGTGAGCCCGGGGGTCCGCCGAATCTCCTGGGCCAGCTCGCCACGCAGGTTGTAGGCGATGTCCACCTCGCCGCGCTTCAGCGCCGCGAGGCGCGTGGTCTCGTCGGGAATCGACTTCAAGACGAGCCGCTTCACGTTCGGCGCCTTTCGCCAGTACTGGTCGAAGGCCTCCAGGACCAGCTCCACGCCCGGCGTGAACGAGACGAATCGGTACGGGCCGGCCCCCACCGGCGCCTTCTTGAAGCCGTCGTCGCCGACCTTCTCGACGTACTTCTTCGGCACGATCCAGGCGGCGCCGGTGGCCCCGAGATAGAAGGTCATGAAATCGGGCCACGGCCGCTTGAGGCGGATGCGGACACGTCCTGGGTCCGGGGTCTCCACCGCCGCGACGCTGTCCTTGAGAGGCTTGGCCGACGCGCCCCGGTAGCGCTCGAGCGAGAACTTGACGTCCTCGGCGGTGACGGGCTCGCCGTTGTGGAACTTCACCCCCTTGCGGAGAACGAACTCGTACACGAGACCATCCGGCGACATGGACCACGACTCGGCGAGGCTCGGCGCGATGGGATTGCCCGGCATCGGCTTCAGCACCGCGTCGTGCAAGGCATAGATCACCATGAACGGCGTGATGATCCCCGAGGTCTCGGCGGGATCGAACCACGTGGGCGCGAGCGAGATGTGAGCCGCCCAGGTCATCTGACCTTCGGGGGCGGCGGCGCCCGGCGACGGACCAACAGTCACGGACGTGAGGACGAGCAGCGAAACGAAGAGGCCTCGAACGTGTCTCATGGAAGCCTCCAGTTGTTTGTTTGCGGTGACGGCTCCTTCTCAGAGTGGCTCGGTGCGGCCCCAGACCACGGCCAGGACCGTCGCGCCATGCTTCGTGGTCACGGTGTGGACGCAACCGTTCGGGCGGTAGTTCATGTTGCCGGTGGTCACGGGGCCCGACTCGTCCGCGTTCGCGCCCTCGACGACGAAGATCAGCTCGTCGCCCACGTGGCGATGACGTGCCAGCGTGGCGCCCGGCTCGAAGCGCGCGAGGATCGCGCGGCGGCCTTGACCGGCGGGATCCTCCCAGATCTTCTTCTGGCGGACGCCGGGGCGCGTCTCGATCCAGGGAAGGTCGCTCAAGGTGAACACTTGCGAGTGCGGACCGGCGACACGCTGCGCGACCGGCTCCACTCCACCGGTGATGATCGCCAGAACCGTCGCGCCTTGCTTCGTCGAGATCGTGTGCACGCAGCCGTTGGGCCGGTAGCCCATGCTCCCGGCGGTGACGGTTCCGAACTCGTCCGAGAGAGCACCCTCGATGACGAAGATCAGCTCGTCGCCGACGTGGCGGTGGAGCGGGGGCTTCGCGTCGGGCTCGATCCGGGTCATGACGGCCCGTCGCTTCGTCGCCGAGTCCTCCCAGATGCTCTTCATCCGGAGTCCGGGCTGGCGGTCCTGCCACGGGAGGTCGCTGACGGCGATGATTTCGGACATCGGGGATTTGGTCACGCTCATGTCGGCCTCCAGAGAGAGGAGGACACCCCCCCAGGTGGAGCGAGAGTGCCCTATTTGGTCCGGAGCTTCAAGTCCTCGTAGCGCGCCGAAAACGCTAGGACGCCCGCGACTTCGCCGCGAGCCGGCGGCCGATGAAGTCGCGCATCAACGCGATGGCCCGCTCGGAGTCCGCCGTGGACTGCTGGATGAAGCCGTGGCGCGCGCCCGGGAAGTGAACGCGCTCGATCTCGCCGCCGGCCTGCTGCCAGGCGCGCACGAGCGCCTCGGTGATCGCCGGCGGCACGTTGTCGTCGAGCTCCGGCTGGGCCACCCACGCCGGCGGCAACGCGCGAGCCTCGCCGGACTCGACGATGCGGGTGACACTCGCCGCGGCCATCGCCGCCTCGTCCTTGAAGTAGCCGTGGTGAGCGTTGACGAGGCGCGTGGCGTCGAACCCCGATCCGTCGTCCTGGCGCCCGACCGCGTAGCGGTAACGCGCCAGCGGGTCGGCGACGGGATAGAGCGCCAGGACGATCGCGACCGACTCGCCACCGTTCGTGGCGCCGAGCGAGCCGTCGGCCAGGACGATCGGCGTCCCGGCATGCTCGTCGGATCCGGCCGTGACCGCGGCGAGCAGGACGAGCTGACCGCCGCTCGAGCTCCCCACCAGGCCGATACGCGTCGGATCGATTCCGAGCGCACCCGCGCGAGCGCGCGTGAAGCGGACGCCCGCGGCCACGTCGGCGCTCGCGGCAGGATGTTTGTGCTCCGAGCCCTGGCGGAAGTCGAGCGAGACCACGACCAGACCGGAGGCGGCGAGCGCCCGGCAGTGATGGGCTCCCGTGGTGCGGTCACCACGGCTCCAGGCGCCGCCGTGCACGTCGACCAGCGCTGCCAGCGGAGCTTCTGGCTCGCCTGCGGGCCGGTAGATGCGGGCCAGGAGCTCCTTGCCCTCCGGTCGGGCGAACGGCACGTCAGTCTCCTCGACCTCGTATGGCGCGGTCTGGTCGAAACGAACCTTCATGATCGCTCCTCCCCTGGATATGAGCGTCAGCCGCGAAGCGCGGGCAAGACCTCCGCGGTGAACCGCTCGAGCTGGGCGAGCTGGTCGTCGCCCACGAACCGGATGCACAGGTCGCTGACGCCGGCCGCCTCGTAGCGCTCGAGCGCCGCCGTCACCACCTCTGCCGGGCCCAGGCCCATCGTGCCGCGCGAGTGCACGCCACCGCCGTAGTAAGTGGCCAGGAACTCCGCGGTGACCCGCTCCGCGGTGCGCGGATCGTCCTCCATCCGGACCGTCGTGTACACGCACACGGGAAAATTCCCACGGGCGCGACCGTGACGAGCCAGCGCCGCCTCGCCCCGCTCGCGCACGAGCCGGCACTCCTCGGCGTGCACGTACGTCGTGATGATCCCGTCGCCGAGACGTCCGAGCCGGTCGAACTGGGCGTCGAGCATCTCGCCCCGGTTCGCTGCAGTGATCAGAACCGGCGGGCCTTCCGGGCTCCACGGCAGCGGTCCGACCGTGTGATCGGTCAGCTCCACGTCGCCGTCGTGGTAGTTCGCGGGCTCGGCGCGCCACAGCATCCGCCAGATCCTCACGTGCTCCTCCAGCCGGCGGACGCGGCGCTTGTGGTCCGCGCCGCAGGCCGCCCACTCGCGCTCGGCCGAGGGCAGGCTCCAGCCGACGCCGAGCCCGAGCACCAGGCGGCCGCGGGAGATCTGGTCCACGTTGCTGATCTGGTGGGCCAGCACCACCGGGTGGCGCAGGGCCGGCAGCAGCACCGCGGTGCCCAGCCGCACCCGCTCGGTGATGCCGGCGAGATAGGCGAGCGTCGTCAGCGGCTCGAGGCGCGGCTTGGCCACGATGCTGTCGCCCACCCACACGGCGTCGTAGCCCGCCCGGTCGGCGTGCCGCGCCATCGCCCAGCACTCGTCGACGGCAGGCCGGCGGGCCGACTGCATCACAGCTCCGCGGGTGGGGATCAGGATGCCCAGGCGCATGGCGGCCTAGTGTAGCTCAGCCGACGAGCTTGCGAAGCGACGCCAGCAGCCGGTCGGAATCCAGCTCGAGGTCGGTCCGTTTCTCGGCGATGCGGCCCTCGCCGTCGACCAGCACCACGAGACTTCCGTGGACGATCCGATCGCCCGCGACGGTCGCGAGGCCGAAGGCCCGGATCACGCGGGCCACGTCATCCGGCGGGCCCGTCAGGAAGTGCCAGCTGGCGAGATCGACGCCGTGGGCGACGGCGTAGCGGCGCAGCGTTTCGGGCGTGTCGGTGACGGGATCGAGCGTGATCGAGACGAACTGGACCCGCCCGCCGAGCTTCTCGGCCCGGGCCCGCGCCTGGACGCGTGCCAGCTGCGCCGTGATCAGCGGACACGCCTCCCGGCACGTCGTGAACACGAAGCTCACCACGAGCACGCGCCCTTGCAGGCCCTCGGACTTCACCGTCACGCCGGACTGATCGACCAGCGCGAAGGGCGGCATCATCTCGGCCGGCCCCCGGGCGCAGGCGCCGAGGACGAGGACGGCGAGGGTGGCGGCGAGGCGCTTCACGCGGCGGCCGGCGCCGCCATCGGGACGGCTCCGCGGGCGCGAGTCAGGATCGCCAGCACGATCAGCGCGTACCCCGCCGGAATCAGCACGGGCTCGAGCCGCGCGAACCACCGGATCGTGTCGGCGGAGATGCCGGCGACCGCCAGCAGCACCCCGAAGGAGCCGAGCCCGCAGTGCGTGAGCGACGACACGCTGGCGCCGAGGAGCCCGACGGCGCCGGCGCCGCCCAGCGAGCTCATCGTGCCCCAGCGCCCCGCCGGTCCGCCGATCCCGAGATAGACCCCCACCAGCGCCGAGAACGAGCCGAAGAAGACGAGACTCGACCACGTCAGCTCGAAGCTCCACACGGCCACGCCGAAGAGCGGATGGAGGCGCCCGTACTCGACGAGCGGCTCGCGCGCGACGAGCACGGCCATGTCGAGCCTCGAGGGCGTGAGCCGAACGATGCGGCGCGCGTTCTCCCACGCCGCGTGGCGCCGCACGTAGTTGGGCGCGCCGCCGAGACCGCCGACGAGGACGACGAGGATCACGGCCTGATAGACCGCAAAGACCGCGAGCGTCACGACCGCGATCGTCCACCAGCGCGCGCGGATGCGTTGCGCCAGCGCGCGCAACGCGCTCACGGGCGCGGGCCCGACAGGGCCTGGGCGCTCTCCTCGCGCACCTGGACGAGGACGCGCGCTTTGAGGGCCATGAACTCGGGGGTCGCGATGACCGCCGCGGCGCGAGGCCGCTCGAGCTTCACCGAAACCAGGTCGCGGATCTGGCCGGGACGGGCCGTCATCACCGCGACCCGATCGGAGAGGAAGAGCGCCTCGTCGATGTCGTGGGTGACGAAGATGATCGTCGTCCGCACTTCGCGCCAGACCCCGAGCAGCAGCTCTTGCATCGTCAGCCGCGTCTGGGCGTCGAGGGCGCCGAAGGGCTCGTCCATCAGCATCACCCGCGGCCGGTTGACGAGCACGCGCGCGATGCCGACCCGCTGCTGCATGCCGCCGCTGAGCTCGCCCGGATACGCACGCTCGAAGCCGGCGAGGCCGACGAGGTTCAGATAGTCGCGGGCCTGCGCCGTCCGCTCCACCCTGCTCACGCCACGCATCTTGAGGCCGAACTCGACGTTGCCGATGACGGTCTTCCACGGGAACAGCGAGTGGTGCTGGAAGACCATGCCGCGATCGGCGCCGGGCGCGGCGACGACCTCACCGTCCACCACCACCCGCCCGGCCGTCGGTGTGACGAAGCCCGCCACCGCGTTGAGCAGGGTGGTCTTGCCGCAGCCCGAGGGGCCGAGCAGCGCCACGAACTCGCCCGGCGTCGTCATCAGCGTGAACCGCCGCACCGCCTCCACCGTCCAGCCGTTGCGGCTGAACGCGATGCCGAGGTCGTTGATCTCGATGCGGCCGGTCGCGCCCCCGTTGGTCACGCCTCGTCCTTCACGCGGCGAGGAAGCCACGGCATGCAGCGTGCGCCGATCACCCGGATGAGCGCGCTCGACAGCATCCCGAGGATCCCGATCGTCAGCATGCCGACCACGACCTGCGAGTACTTCACGATCCCGTAGGCGAGCCACGTGAAGTACCCCACGCCGAACTGGCCGGAGATCATCTCGGCCGAGATGAGGCAGATCCACGAGACCCCCATCCCCACCGAGAGGCCGGTCACGATCGACGGTAGCGCGCCCGGGATCACGACCTCCCGGAAGATCGCCGCGCGGCCGGCGCCCAGGCTGGTGGCGGCGCGCACGAGCTGGCGATCGATGGCCTCGACGCCGTGAACCGTGTTGAGCACGATCGGGAAGAACGCGCCGAGCGTGGTGATGAACACGATGCTGGAGCGCTCGGTGGGCCAGAGCATGATGCTGAGCGGCACCCACGCCACCGCCGGGATCGGGCGCAGCAGCTCGATGGGCGGGAACAGCGTGTCCTCGGCGAACCGGAACCAGCCGATGAGCAGCCCGAGCATGACGCCGAGCACGGTGGCGATGGCGAAGCCCAGCCAGATGCGCTCGAGGCTCGCCAGGATGTGCACGTAGAAGGCCCGACCAGCAAGCAGCGCGACTGCCTCTTCGAGAACTTCCCACGGGGCGGGGATGTTCTGGAAGCGCACGTAGAGGTCGACGTCCCACTTCGTCAACAGATGCCAGATCACGAAGAAGAGCCCGATGGACAGGACGCGGCGGACGGGTCGCCCCCAACGCACGAACTGCGGGAGCGCGGGCGCGTCGGCCGGCACGACCGCGGTGCTCACGAGAGGTGCCGTGCCCGCTTCCGGAACCGCGCCCATCTACTTCGCGGCCCCGAGCTTCTTGGCGTCCTCGAGCGAGAGGACCGTGCCGCCGTACTTGCCGGCGAACGCCTCCGCCTCTTCCTTCCAGGCGAAGGCGACCAGTGAGGCGCTGACGGCCCGGCCGCTGCCGCCCGCGACATAGAAGGCCCGGTGCGCGAACAGCTTCAGCCCGGTCGGATAGTCGAAGACGTAGGCGGCGTTGACCGCGCGGCCCGTCTGATCCGCCTCCCGGAGCGCGGCCATCAGCGTCGCCAGCGCGGCGTAGGGCTTGATGGGCTCACCCTTCGGCCACAGCTCGCCCGCGGCGCGCGGATCCTTGATCGGCGCCCCGGTAGCCGCGTCCTTGCCCTCCATGGGCGAGGTGCCCGCCACCATCACCCGTTGCTCCTTCGCGTAGTCGCGCCTGAGCTCCCGGTACGCCTGCCTCACGAAGCGGTCGTCGACGACACCCTCGACGTCCACCTGCTTGATGATCCCCATCTTCTGGAGCACGGTCGCGTCGTACTTGAGCACCTCCACCCACTTGGGCTTGATGGTGGCGTCGAGGGTCAGGAAGCCGCCGCGCCCGAAGTAGAGATAGAGCACCTCCTTGGGGATCGACGTCCACTGCTCCTGCCTCGTGGTCGCCCCCTCCGGGTGCCTGGTGATCCAGTCGTTGGCCTCCACGACCGCCTTGAGGTAGGCGACGACGATCTCCGGGTGCTTGTCGAGGAAGTCCTTGCGCACCACCGGGCCGTGCAGATAGGCCACGCCGGCCCGGCTGCCGTCGAAGATCTTCCGCGCGAACCCCTTGAACTCCATCAGCTCGCCCCACGGACAGAAGTCGGCGTGGGCGTCGATCTTCTTCTCCTGAATGCTGGTGGCACCCACCGGCGGGCTCTGGTTGATCAGATTGAAGAAGTCCATGCTCAGGCCGCGGTCGACCAGCGCCTTGAGGACCATCCCGTGGGCGGCGGAGCCGAAGGGCACCGAGATCCGCTTGCCCTTGAGATCCTCGAACCGATAGATGGCCGCATCCGCCGGCACCACGATCGAGTTGCCGGACCCGTGTAAGTTGTACCCGGTCATCGACACGATCACCGAGCGGATGCTCTGCATCTCCTGGAAGCGGGCGATGTTCACCAGCAGCGGATAGTCGCCCATCACCCCGATGTCGAGCTTGCCGGCCAGCATCTGGTTGGTGATCGGCGGGCCCGAGGTATAGTCCTCCCACACGATGTCGTACTTCGCGCCCGCGTACTTTCCCACCCGCGGTAGATGCTTCTCGAGCAGGCCGAGCTGCTTGACGGTGATCCCGCCCGAATAGGTGTCCGTGCACATGCTCTGGTGGCCGATCCCAATCCGGATCGTCTCTTGCGTTGCCGCGGGCGCAGGCACGAGCGCAAGCATGGCCCCGGCGAGAACCGTTGTCGCGAGCCTCACAGCGTTTTCTCCCTTCGCCGGACGCCGGCCGCTGGGCGAGGGATACCCCTCCCGTTAATCGTGCATCGGGTGCGCACACAGTCGGGGACCGCCGTGAGGCAGTCAATGTTCAGGACTGCCGAATTTCTGTATGAGACTGCGGCCCTCTGTGGCAGGCTCGGTGCGTGCGACGCTCCCCCGGCACGCTTCCATCCCAGGCTCCGGGCGACGCGACGTTGCCCCGCGAACGCGCCGTCGTGCTCGTCGTCGACGACGACGCCGGGATTCGTGACGCCCTTCACGTCGTCCTCGACGAGGAATACGCCGTGATCGAGGCGGCTCACGGACGGACGGCGCTCAATCTGCTGCTGTCCCAAACCGTCGATCTCGTGGTCCTCGACATCCTCATGCCCGACGTCGACGGGCTCGAGGTCCTGCAGGAGATCAAGGCGGTCGCACCGAATCTCCCGGTCATCATGATGACTGCGGTGAAGACCGTGCGGACGACGGTCGCGGCCATGAAGCTCGGGGCGTCGGACTACCTGACGAAGCCGTTCCGGCACGAGGAGCTGCTCGCCACGGTCCGCCGGGTACTCGAGGAGCGCACCGGCCGATCCGGAGCCCCGGCGAACCGTGACCGATCCGAGCACGAAGCCCAGCAACCCCGCACGCAGCGCCTTCTCGTGGTGGGCGGTCCGCTCGGGTGGCGCGCCACCCTCGCGGTCGCGCTGGAGCGCGTGGCCAGCGTGGAAACGACGGCCACCCTCGTCGACGGGCTCAACCGCGTGCTCAGGTTCCGGCCGACCTGCGTGGTCCTCAACGTGGGCAGCGCGGCGGACGAAGCCGCGCGCTTCCTCGGCGCGCTGAACGCGCAATCGCCCGCCTGCCCGGTGCTCGTCGTGAGCGACGACGCGTATCTCGGCGACCCGCCGGTCTGGGAGGCGCTGAACATCCGCGGTGTGCTGCGGCCGCCGGTCAGCTCCAGCGACCTGGTGCGACAGATCGGCGCCGTCCTGCCGTCAGGCGGCGGCGCGAGCGGCGCCTGGCCTCAGCTCGGCGAAGCCGTCGGTCGCACCGTGGACTACCTCGGCCATCACTTCGCCGAGGAGCTGACGGTCGAGGGCATCGCCGAGATCATCGACATCTCCAGCAGCCACCTCGCGCATCTCTTTCGCTCCGAGATCGGCATGAGCGTGCGCGACTATCTCACCCGCGTGCGCGTGGCGGTCGCCCAGGATCTCCTGGCGCACACCGACGAGAAGCTCGAAACCGTCGCCGAGCGTCTGGGGTTCGCCGACACCTCGCACCTGGCCCACGTGTTCCAGCGGATCACGGGAAGGCCGCCGAGAGCGTACCGCCGATCGGCCAGCTGACGGCTGGGCCCTCGCTCCTCCCGGGCATCGGCAGCTCGCTCGCCCACAGACCGGGACACGGATTCAGCAGCCACGGACATTGATTCCGCCTCTCGACTGGAGGAAGTTCGGCCTGCCCGCCGAGGGGGAGGAGTGGATGGACCAGTGGCTGCTCGTCTACGTGGCAATCGGCGCCTTCATCGGCTTCCTTGCCGGGATGCTCGGCATGGGCGGCGGGGGCATCCAGGTGCCCCTGACGACGATGGCGTTCGCGGCCCAGGGCTTTCCCCGCGAGCACATGCTGCACGTCGCGCTCGGCACCGCGATGGCGACCGTGATCTTCACGTCGATCTCGAGCGTGCGCGCCCATCACCGGCACGGGGCGGTCAGCTGGAGCGTCTTGCGGCGGCTGCTCCCGGGGATCGTCGTGGGGACCGGCCTCGGGACCGTGCTGGCCCGACACATCCCGACCTTTCCGCTGGCGGTGATCTTCACGGCGTTCGTCCTCTATATGGCCTCGAGCATGCTGTTCAGCTGGAAGCCGAAGCCGACGCGTCAGCTGCCGGGGCCGATGGGCATCTTCGCCGCCGGCACCGTGATCGGGGTGTGCTCGGCGCTCGCGGCCATGGGTGGCGCGACGCTGACGATCCCGTTCCTGGTCTTCTGCAACGTGCCCTTCCACACCGCGATCGGCACGGCGTCGGCGGTGGGCTTCCCGATCGCCGTGGTCGGGTCGATCGGCTACCTCGTGAACGGATGGCAGGCCGCCGGGCTCCCGGCGCAGAGCGTGGGCTACATCTACGTGCCCGCGCTGATCGGATTCACGGTGGGCTCCATCGTGCTGGCTCCCATCGGCGCGCGGCTCGCGCATCGCACCTCTGAGCGCTCGCTCAAGCGGATCTTCGCCATTGTCATCGGGGCGCTCGGTCTGAAGATGCTGGTGGCGCTGGCGTAGCACGACGGTGCGAGATCCCGCGTCCGGCACCAACGGACCCATACGGCCCCGGAGGATCGGTAGTCTGCTCGTCGCCGACCGCGGCGAGGTCGCCGTCCGCGTCGTGCGCGCGGCCCAGGAGCTGGATCTCCGGACGGTCGCGCTCTACTCACACGAGGATCGCGGTTCGCTTCACCGCTTCGCCGCCGATGAGAGCTACCTGGTGGGAGCCGGTCGCGCCCCCGTCGAGGCCTACCGGGACGCGGACGACATCGTTCGCGTGGCGCGCCGGGCGAGCGTGGACGCCGTTCATCCGGGCTACGGGTTCCTCGCCGGGCGCTCCGAGCTCGCGGCGGCGTGCGCGCGGGCCGATCTCGTGTTTGTCGGTCCCTCGCCCGAGATCTTGAGCACGCTCGGCGACAAGGTCGCGGCGCGGGCCCTGGCGCTCGGGGCCGGGCTGCCCGTCCTGCGCGCGACCGGACAGCTACCGCGTGACGCCGCCCAAGTCGCCGATCTCGCGGCGGGCATCGGCTATCCGCTGATGGTCAAAGCCGGCCTGGGCGGCGGCGGGCGCGGCATCCGCGTGGTGCAGTCGGCCCGCGAGCTCCCCGCGCTCGTCGAGGCGGCCCGACGCGAAGCGGGCGCCGTGTTCGGCAGCGACGAAGTCTACCTCGAGAAGCTCGTGTCGCGGGCGCGTCACATCGAAGTCCAGATCCTGGGCGACCTGTACGGCAACCTGGTCCACCTGTTCGAGCGGGACTGCTCCGTCCAGCGCCGTCATCAGAAGATCGTCGAGCGGGCGCCGGCGCCGCTGCTGACCGACGGGCAGCGCCGCGAGCTCTGCGAGGCGGCGCTCGCGCTGGCGCGCGCGGCCCGCTACACGCACGCCGGGACCGTGGAGTTCCTCCTGGACGTCGACACGCGGGCGTTCTACTTCATCGAGGTGAACCCGCGGCTTCAAGTCGAGCACACCGTCAGCGAGGAAGTCACCGGGATCGACATCGTCAAGGCGCAGCTGCGCATCGCCGCCGGGGCGCGGATCGGCGACCTCGACTCCGGCGTGCCGCTGCAAAAAGCGATCACGCTCTCCGGCCACGCGCTCCAGTGCCGGGTGACCACCGAGGATCCGGCCCGCGGCTTCGCGCCAGCGCACGGGCGGCTCACCGCGTGCCGGACTCCAGCCGGCTTCGGGGTCCGGGTCGATGCGGGAAGCGTCGCGACCGGAGCGGTCGTCACGCCGTTCTACGACTCCCTGCTCATGAAGGTCATCGTCCGGGGCGACTCGCCGGCGGAGGCGATGCGCCGGATGGCCCGTGCGCTCCGCGAGTCCCGGATCGAGGGCATCCCCTCCAACCTGAGCTTCCTCGAGCGCGTGATCGCGCACCCGGTGTTCGCGGCTGGTGAGTGCACGACGCGGTTCGTCGAGGACACGCCGGAGCTCGTGTACGCACCGCCGCCCAGGGACGTCGCCGCCGGACTGCTGCGGTTCCTTGGAGGAGTGATCGTCAACGGCAATCCAGGCCTGCAGGGCCGCGCGCGGCCGGAGACGCTTCCGTCCGCGGCGGCGCCTCTCCCGGCCGGCATGGACGGCCCGATTCCGCCGGGCAGCCGCGACCGGCTCCGCGAGCTCGGTCCGGACCGCTTCGTCGCCGAGATGCGCCGGGACCGGCGCGTGCTCTTGACGGACACGACGGTGCGCGACGCCCAGCAGTCGCTGCTGGCGACACGCATGCGCACCCGGGACATCCTGGCCATCGCGCCGGCCTACGCCCGGCTGGCGCCACAGCTCTTCTCGCTCGAGTGCTGGGGCGGCGCGACGTTCGACGTGATGCTGCGGTTCCTGCGCGAGGACCCGTGGGAGCGGGTGGCGCGACTGCGCGAGGCCGTCCCCAACATCATCTTGCAGACGATGGTGCGGGCCTCGAACGCGGTCGGCTACACCAGCTACCCCGACAACGTCGTGCAGCACTTCATCGCCCAGGCGGCGCAGACGGGCATCGATCTGTTCCGGGTCTTCGACTCCATGAACGGGGTCGACAACATGCGCCTGGCCATCGACGCCGTGCGCCAGTCCGGGGCGCTGTGCGAAGCGGCGATCTGCTACACGGGCGATCTGTTCGACCCGGCGCGCCCGAAGTGGAACCTGCGCTACTACGTCGACCTCGCCCGGCAGCTCGAGAAGGCCGGCGCGCAGATCCTCGGCATCAAGGACATGGCGGGGGTGTGCCGGCCGCGCGCGGCGCGGGCGCTGGTGGCCGCGCTGCGCAACGAGGTGCGGCTGCCCATCCACTTCGACACGCACGACACCAGCGGCATCGCCGCGGCCAGCGTGCTGGCCGCCGTCGACGCCGGGGCCGACGCGGTCTACGGCGCCGTCGACGCGATGAGCGGGTTGACCTCGCAGCCGAATCTGAGCGCCCTGGCGGCGACGCTGACCGGCACCGCGCAGGATCCCGGCCTGAGCCTCGAGGTCCTGCAGGCGCTGTCCCGGTACTGGGAAGTCGTGCGGCGCGGTTACGCGCCGTTCGAGGCCGACATGCGCGCCGGCGCGGCGGACGCCTACCGCCACGAGATGCCGGGGCCGCAGTACACGAACCTCCGCGAGCAGGCCCGCGGACTCGGGCTCGAGGATCGCTGGGACGAGATCTGTCGGCGGTACGCCGAGGTCAACATGATGTTCGGCGACCTCGTCAAGATCACGCCGACGTCGACCGCGGTCGCCGACATGGCGCTCTACATGGTCGCGAATGACCTCGGCGCCGACGACGTCCTCGCCCCGAGCCGCGACCTCGGCTTCCCGAAGTCGGTGGTGGCGCTGTTTCGCGGCGAGTTCGGCCATCCGCCGGAGGGATTTCCGGCGGCGCTGCAGCGCAAGGTGCTCAAGGGCGAGGCGCCGATCTACGGGCGCCCCGCGGCGCTGCTGCCGTCGGTCGACCTGGCGGCGGAGCGTCGCCGCCTCGAGGCCACGCTGGGGCGCCCCGTCAGCGAGCGCGACGTGTCGTCCTCGCTGTTGTTCCCCGCGCTGTTCCGCGACTACGCGCAGCATCGCGAGGTGTTCGGGGACGTGTCCGCGCTGCCGACCCCGGCGTTCTTCTACGGCCTGGCGGAGGGGGAGGAGATCGAGGTCGAGGTGGCACCCGGGAAGAAGCACGTGATCGCTCTGCTCGCGCGCACGTCCGTCGACGCGGACGGCTTCGTGACGCTCTACTTCGCGCTGGACGGCCGCCTTCAGATGATGCGGGTCGCCGCCGCCACGAGCCCGCCGGCGACCCGCACCCAGACCCAGGACGGCAATCCGGCCCACGTCGGCGCCGCCCTGGCCGGCACCGTCGTCGCGGTGGCCGTGCGGCCCGGTCAGCGCGTCGCCCGGGGCGAGACGCTCCTGGCGATCGAGGCGATGAAGATGGAGACGCGCATCGTCGCCGAGCGCGACGCCACGATCGCCGAGGTGTACGTCAAGCCGGGTGACGCGGTGAGCCCGCGCGATCTGCTGCTGGTGCTGTCATGACGGACGTGGTCGAGGACCGGGCGCCCTAGCTGCGCTTCGACGCGATCAAGGACTGCAGGAGCCGGTCCATCTCGCGCTCCAGCTCCTTGGCGAGCTTCTCGGAGTTGTCCGCGTCCCCCGCCCGCGACGCTTCCTCGAGCGCCAGCGCGAGCCCCGCCGCCGTCGTGGCGCCGATGACCTTCAACGCCCCCTTGAGGGTATGAGCCTCCCGGGTCAGCACGGTGGTGTCGCCGCTGGCGATCGCGTGACGAATCGCTTCGATGCGGACCGGCGCGTCCTCGTTGAAGATGCCGAGCAGCTCGTCGAGGAGCTCCTGGTCGCCCCCGACGTACTTGAGGGCGGCCGTGAAATCGAATCCCGCCTCCGTCGTGGACTCGCCCTCGGTCGCCGGCGCCGCGAGCGGAACGGTCGCGGTGCGGTAGTCGCCGAGGAGCCGGCCCAGCGCGGCGGAGAGATCCTCCGGCTTGATCGGCTTGGTCAGGTATTCGTCCATCCCGGACGCCAGACAGCGCTCGCGATCCCCGCGCATCGCGAACGCGGTGAGGGCCATGATCGGCAGTCGGCGGCCGCCGGGGTTGCGCGCCTCCCGCTGGCGAATCGCCGCGGTCGCCGCCAGCCCGTCCATCACCGGCATCTGCACGTCCATCAGCGCCACGTCGAACGACTGGGTCGCGTACGCGTCGACCGCTTCCTGGCCGTTGGAGGTGATGACGGGGACGTGGCCCATCTTCTCCAGCAGGCGTCCGATCAAGAGCTGGTTGACGGGGTTGTCCTCCGCCACCAGCACGTTCAGGCGCGGGAAGGCGGTCGCGGCGCCGCTCTGGGCTCCCGACAGCGCGCCGGCCTGCCCCCCCACCGTGTGTCCCAGGGCCAGCAGCACGGCGTTGAGCAGCTCGGACGGCGTGAACGGCTTGACCAGATGGCGCGCGATGCGGAGCTCGCGGCAGCGGGCGAGATCGCCGACCATCACATCCGACGTCAACAGCACGAGCGTCAGGTCGGCCAGTCGTGGCTCCTTGCGGATGCACTCGGCCACGGCCAGCCCGTCGAGGTCCGGCATTCGGGCGTCGAGCAACACGAGGCCGAACGGTCGGCCGGCAACCCGCGCCTTCTCGAGAGCGTCGAAGACCGACTGTCCATCGGACACGATCGTCGGAGCGACGCCCCACCTGGTCAGCGTCGCTGCGAGCAGCTGGCGGTTGGTGGCGTTGTCATCGGCGGCCAGCACAGCCAGCCCCCGCAGCGCCTGCGGCGGCGCCGCCACGCGTCGCGGAGCCGATACCGGGGCCCGCCTCAGCACCACCGTGAAGTAGAACGTGCTGCCCCGACTCACCTCGCTGTCGAGCCAGATTCGCCCGCCCATCTGCTCGACCAGCTGGCGAGAGATCGCGAGCCCCAGCCCGGTGCCACCGAAGCGGCGCGTGGTCGAGGCGTCGGCCTGCGCGAAGGCGTCGAAGATGACGCGGCACTTGTCGGCGGGTATTCCGATCCCGGTGTCCACGACGGCCACGCGAAGGGTCACCGTCTCCGGCGTCACCGCCTCGGTGTCGACGTGCACGGCGACTTCGCCCTGCTCGGTGAACTTGATCGCGTTGCCGATCAGGTTGAGGAGGATCTGGCCGAGCCGGCCGCTGTCGCCGATCAGGTCGTCGGGCACGTCCGACTGGATTTCGTACGTCAGCTCGAGCTCCTTGGCGTTGCTGAGGGGCGCCAGCGTCTTGACGGTCTCGCCCAGGGTCTCGCGCAGCACGAACTCCACCGGCTCCAGCTCGAGGCGGCCGGCCTCGATCTTCGAGAAGTCGAGGATGTCGTTGATGATCGTGAGCAGCGCCTCGCCCGAGCGGTGCACCGTCTCGGCGTACTC
>Ga0066710_100001014_pt1 | contig 19581 bp, 13 predicted proteins | sample GraSoiAngelo_159_FD_79666 | JGI IMG/M metagenome (GOLD analysis project Ga0066710, IMG submission 79666) | Grasslands soil microbial communities from the Angelo Coastal Reserve, California, USA - 14_1009_16_40cm | ecosystem: Environmental > Terrestrial > Soil > Grasslands | place: USA...
ACGGCGAAATAGCCCGCGGCCACGAGCGCGGTGGATGCGCCCACGCGCCGGCTGCCCGAGGCGCCAAGCGCACGGCGGTAGCTCCGCAGCATCGGCACGAGCGACGGCAGCATCATGACCACCATCATGACGTTCCACATTCCCATGAACGAGACGGCCGCCGTCCGCCAACTCTGACCCGGCATGATCATCCATGCCATGGGCATGGTCCAGCCGCCCGGCATGCGCATCCCGGGCGACATGGCCCCCGCAAGGCGGATCGTCTCCCCCATGCTCCCGACGAACAGCGCAACGCCGAGGGCCACAAACGCGCGATCGCGGCGCGCACCTCCGGCGGGGTGGTGGAATTCTCGTTCACGAGGGTTCCAGAGGCTCCCGCGCTCAGTCCTCATACCGGTCGTGATACCGCACCCACGCCTGAGAAAACTCGAAGCCGTCTTCGTCCCTTCCCTTGGGGACGAGATCGAGGAAGTTGTACGTCCCGTTGAGAATGTCGATCCCGCGCGCATAGCACGAGTAGGTGTGAAACACCGTGCCAGTCTCGTCCCGATAGAACACGCTCGCGCCTTCACGGTCCGGCGAACCCTGCTTCGTGCGTTCGTAGTTGTAGAACACCGTTCCGCTCTGGAGCTCCTCCGGTCTGAACGACACGTGGTAGTCGTAGTTGAAGTCGGTCTCGGAGGACGACACCCACTTGAAGCGCCATCCCATCCGCTTCTTGAACGCCTCGATCTTGGCGAAGGGCGCACGCGAGATCACCACCATCGACACGTCCCGATGAGGCAGGTGGAGCCCGGGACCGTCGTAGTGGTCGGCCCAGAACGAGCAGTGCGCGCAGCCCTCGTTCGACTCGGGGTCGAACATGAAGTGGTAGACGATGAGCTGGCTCTTCGTCCCGAACAACTGGGCCAGCGTCTCCTTGCCGTTCGGCCCAACGAACACGTACGGCTTGTCGACCTTCACCCAGGGCAGCTGGCGCCGCTGCCGACTGAGCTCGTCCCGAAGCCGCGTGAACTCCTTCTCCTTCTCGAGGAGCGTCTTTCGCGCCGAGAGCCATTGCTCGCGTGAGACCACGGTGTGTTCCCGGATGGCGGTGCTTCCGTCCTTTGTCATGTGCCACCTCATGGTTTCAAAGCCAAGGGCGTCCCCGGGTGGGGGCGCGATCGGCCAGTTGCTCGTGCAACCTGATGCGGCGCATCTCGGCACGCGCGGAACCTTAGCCCGGGCTTTTGTAAGTGTCAACTTAAAAATGACCGGCGGTTCCGCTTTCGTCTTGGGGGTCGGCGGTTCGGCGTCGCTTCAGCGCGCGAGGACGATCCGGACAGCCCGCCGCTCGCCGGCGGACTCGAGCACGGCGAAGTACACGCCCGAGGGCAACGCGGCCCCGTGCCGGTCCCGACCGTTCCACGCGGCCTGGTGCTCGCCGGCGTTGCGGACCTCGTCCACGAGCTTCGCGAGCCGCCGGCCGTGGACGTCGAGCACGTCCAGGCGAGCCCGGCCCGCCCGCGGCAGCGTGAAGCGCATCACGGCGCCGTTCCGGCTCGGGTTCTCGGTCGAGAGTGCGAGCGCCAGTGCGCGTGTCCCCGGAGTCCCGGTCTCGGTCACCGAGCCCTTGATGATCGTGAAGCTGTCGAGGGCGGCGCCGGTGGCGTTGACGAAATGGCCGTCCAGCCGCCGCCCATTGACGTCGATGACGAACGAGCCGAGCAAATTGAACGACTCGACCATCACCGGATGATTGAGCGTTCCGCCGCCGGTCTTTCCCGAGCTCCCGTCCACCACGTAGATCGCCCCCTCGAACGGTCCCGAGCCGAGCGTGGGCTTGAGGTAGGCGCCGCCCTGCTGCAGCCATCCCGTGCCTCCGTTCACGATCATGGAGGAGGCGAGCGTGTTGGACGTGCCGTACATGCGTCTGAGCAGAAACGACCGCTCGTAGTCGTGACTGTGCCCGCACATCACCAGGTCGACGCCGGTGGAGTCGAGGATCGGCAGCACGTTCTGGCGCATGTCGAACATCTCGACGTTGCTCGGATCGTCGGAGTCATGCGAGCCCTTGGAGTAGGGCGGATGGTGCCAGTAGCACAGGATCCAGGTCTGGTTCGTTGCCGCCACGTCTTGTCGCAGCCACGACAGCATGGGTCCGCCGACGCTGCGGTCGCTGCCCTCGGAATCGAGGCAGATGAAGTGGATGTTGCCGAAGTCGAACGAGTAGTAGGCCTCCGTGCCGGAAGGCAGGCCACCGGCTTCGGCGGTCATGGGCATCGTGAAGTGGTCGTAATAGTCGGGCGCGCTGGAGGAGAGGTTGTCGTGGTTGCCGCGCGTCGGCCACAGGCAGGCCTTGCGCATCATCGCGCGGTACATGTTGAACACGTTGGACGTGTAGTCGGCGTCGGCCCCATCCGGGTAGGCGTTGTCTCCCAGCATCAGCCACAGATCGGGATCGTGACGTCCGGCGTACTTCTCGAACGCGGCGCGCACCGATCGCTGGTCCGTCGTCCCCGTGCCGGCATCGCCGATCGCCCACATCCGGATCGGAGAGATGTCGCCCCGCTTGGGGTTGGTGCGGAAGTGGGTCGAGTCGTCGTCCCCCGCGAGCTGGGCTGTCGTGGTCCCGATGGAGTAGTAGTAGCGCTGATTCGTGGAAAGGCCGGTCAGCCGAACTTCGTGCTCGGTGGTGAGCGTGGTGTTGTCCGTGGTCGAGGTGAGGCTGTGCAGGAGCTTTCCATAACGGATGCGGCTATCGCATGCAACGTCGGTGCGCCAGCGGATCGAAATCGCATTGGGCGTGGCGTTCTGTAGATAGGGACCGCGCAGGAGCGCCGGGGCCGCGGCGGCCGGAGCTGCAGAGCCCGACAGCAAGGCAAGCAGCAGAGCGCGGCGGACGCTCGGGGTTCGGCCGAGACGCTCAAGTGCGGACTCGAGACCGCGTCGCCGGAGCTCCGGATGCACAACAAAGCTGCACATGGTGCTTCCACGGTAGCCCAGGCCCTGGTGCAAGTCGAGATCTTGTTGCGTTCTTCCATGGCAACCGGTTGCAATTCTCGGGCAACGTGTCCATCGTGAATACAAATGAATAGGTCGAATATGAAGCAAATATTAGCGGGATCACACGAGATCCCGTCGTATCGAACCCAACGGGACCTGGGATCTCAGGGAGTCGTCCTCGAGGCTGGAGCTTGGGGATGGGAGCGGAGCGCCGCCCGCAACCGCTCCTCGAGCGCCGCGGTTGCCGCCGCCCGGCGCTTGTAGGGGGGCAGCGCCTCGATCTCGGCCAGCCCTTGGGAATAGGCCACCCCGGCTTCGAGCTCGCGACCCGCTGCGAGGAGAATGTCGCCCCGGCGAGCGAGCAGGTTCGCCCGGCGCGGCGCGAGCGCCATCATCGAATCGAGTCGCGCCAGTGCCGAGTCGGGGCGGCCGAGCTCGACCTCGAGGTCGACCGCGAAGTCCTCGAGCGCGGGTGAGGGGCCACAGGCCCGCACTCCCTCCTCGACGCTCGCGAGCGACCGGGCGAGGTCCCGGCGGCCGGACAGGAGCCGGGCGAGCTCGAGATAGAGCTCGGGAGTCCTGCGGCGCGAGCGCGCGATCGCGGAGTCGAGGTCGGCGATCGCCTCGCCGGTGCGACCCAGCGCGACATAGACCTCGGCGCTCAGCGCGCGTGCGGGAGCGAGGGCCGGCGATCGCGCGAGCAGCGCATCGAGCGCACGCCGGGCGGCGATCAGCCGGCCCGCGTCGCGCAACATCTCCGCGCGGCACAGGGCGATTGCCGGCTCGCCGGGCCTGAGCCGCTCCGCCGTCGCAAGGTCGGCCTCCGCGCGCTGCGGCTGTCCATCGAGGCGCAGCAGCTCCGCGCGCTCGAGGTAGAGCCCCGCCCGGTCGGGGGCGGCGGCGATCTCTCCCGTGAGCCCGTCGATCTGGCTGTGCAGGGGCTCGTGCGCCGCGGCGGGTGTCGCGCACGCGAGCGCCGCCGCAAGGATCCATGAAGCCGTGACACGGTGCATCGCGACAATAAGCGTAGCGCACCCGCGCGGCCTTGGGAGGGGCGAAAACGACGTTCCGAAGAATGCCCCCCCACTGCGCCGCCGGTGGGGGAGCGGCGGGCGTCACGCCCGGCGGTCGAGGCCGCGCCGAATCAGCCGGCGGCGCTCCCGTCCCCGAGCCGCTCGGCCAGCAGTCGATGGAAGTGATGCACGCCCTGCTCGCGCGCCGGGGAGTAACGCCCGCGCGAGTAGAGCCGCGACCGCAGGCCTTGCTGCACGCTCTCGACGATCGCCTCGTCCTCGCGCTCCACGCGATCGAGCGCCGCGCCCGCGCCGTGCTCGAGCCGCGACGGATCGAGCACGTAGCTCAGGAACGACACCTTCGTGCGGTCGACGCCGAGCGGCCGCACGACGTTGACCGACACGCCCCACGGATAGAAGTTCAGCATGGTGTTGGGGAAGATCCAGAAGTAATAGGCGGCGATGTGGCGGCCGTGATCCGGGTGCCCCGCCGGGACCTCGAACGCGTCCTCGTCGGTAGCGCCGACTCCGAGCTGAAGCGTGCACCAGTCGAACAGCTCCGTGCGGTATTCGCCGTAATCCAGCGCCGCGCTGAGACCGGCGTGCACGTAGGGGATATGGAAGCCCTCGAGGTAGTTGTCGACGTACAGCGCCCAGTTGGCGCGCATGACGTAGTCGCGCGAGCGCGCCGGATCGAACACCGCCTCCCCGATCGGCAGAAAGCTGCACCGCTGCGTGATTGGCGCCAGCACGGCTTCCAGCGCCGCCTCGGGCGCGACCGAAGCGAACACGAACGGACCCCAGTCGCCGAACGGTACCCGCGCGAGATCGTCTCGGGGCGACGGGAAATCCTCGACGCCCTCGAACTCCGGCATGAACTGGAAGCGTCCGTCGAGCCCGAACCGCCGCCCGTGGTAGCGGCAGCGCAGAACGTTCTCGACGCCCGCGCCCTCGACCACGCACGTGCCGCGATGCGTGCACACGTTGGACAGGCAGTGCACGCGATCCTCGCGGTCCCGCGTCAGGAGCAGCGGCTCGTCCAGCAGGCCCTCGAGCAGCGTGAACGGGTACACCTGGCCCGGAACCTTGATCCGGCTCGTGTCCGCGACGAGCTGCCAGCTCGGCGCGAACACGAGCTCGCGCGCCGCCGTGAGCACGGCGGGATCGGAGTACATCCAGCCAGGTGGGGTGTGGGCGCGCCGGATGTCGGGGTCGACGCGGAAGCGGCCGGTACTCATGGGCCGAGGCTACATGCGCGGGGCGGAGGCTCCAAGCCGCGGTGGGCGCTGGTGGCCGCGGACGTCGCGCCGGGGACGGCACGATCGAAGGTGGGCCGACCGGGCCCCGTTCACCGCCCAACCGGCAGCCTTCGCCCGGGACATCACGGCGGCGGGAGCCCGAGCCGGGCCCGGAACGGCGCCTCGCGGCGGGGATCGCGGACGTGATCGAAGTAGAAGCGGCGGGTCTTCTCGTACACCTCGCGCACCTGGGCGTCGGGCAGGCTCGGCATCACCGCCAGGAACCGATCGAGGGTGGCGAGAAAGTCGGGCATGCGCGCGCCGCGCGCGCGCAGCGCATCCATCACCGGTGGGTCCCAGGTGATCGCCATCACCGTCAGCGTGTCGAGCTGCACCGGGACGATCGGGATGTAAGGCGCGAGCGAATCCGCGAGCAGCTTGCTCGAGTACATCCACACGTGCGTGCCGCGCGCGATCAGGTAGGGGATCGGGGTCTTCTTCTCGTGCCCGACTCGCCCGCGACCGGCGAGCGGCTGGTGGGCGATGGTCGAGTCGGTGAGCCCGGTGGCGGTCTCGATCGCGAGCGGCGCGCGCGAGTAGTAGGCGAGCCCCGCCTGGCCTCCACAGAACGCCACCCGCATCGGGAGTCCGCGGAAATATTCCCTCAGCCGGAGCCCGAAGTCGCGGGCGCGCTCGCGCTCGCGCGGCGCATAGAACTCCCACTCGTTCACGATGCCGTGCACCCAGCCCTGCCCCCGGAACGGATAGGGAGTGAGCGCCACTCCCGCAGCCAGCGCCGTGGCGATCGCGGCGCGCGGCGCGACTCGGGCGGGTACCAGCCGCTCGAACGCGAGCTCCGCCAGGATCAGCCCGAACGGCGTGACGGGGATCAGGAGCCGGGCGTACATGAAGTCGCCGCCGACGCGGGTCACGTAGAGCGTGTAGACGAGCGCGAACGCCGCCGCCAGCGCCGCGGCGCGATTCCATCTCGCGGCGCCGCCGCCGCCAGTGCCGGGCGCCGCGGCGGCGGGCCATCGCCGGGTGAGCGCGGCGGCGGCGCACAGCAACGCTCCCAGCGGCAGCACCCAGTACTTCCGGAAGAAGAGCCCGGAGTACATGATCCCCTGCGAGTACCAGGCGCGATCGGCGGATTTCGCGTAGTAGGTGTTGGGAAGGAGGTCGCCGTAATAGGCCAGCTTCCATGCCGCATACGGGGCGAGAACCAGCGCCAGGGGCAGCGCGAATGCAGCCAGGTCGCGGGCGCGGCGCGGGGAGACGGCGAGCAAGTAGGCGCCGGCGATGAACGAGAACAGCACGCCATCGGGTCGCGTGAGCGCCGCGAGCGCGAACGCGAGCCCGGCCGCTGCGGCGCGGCGCGGGCGGCCCGGGGAATCCAGCACCAGCAGATACCCGGCGAGTGCCAGCAGCGTGAACAGCGCGGTCTCGAGCCCGCTCGCGGCGAAGATCGCCCAGTCGCGGTCGACGGCGCCCAGCATGGCGGCCAGGGGCAACGCCGCGGCGGCTGCCCGGCCGTTCGCCGCAGCCCCCGGCGCCGTGGCGAACGATGCCGCGGCCCCCGCCGCCGTGGCCCGCGCGGCGCCTCGTGAGGCCGCGAACCGAGCGAGCAGCGCGAGCGTCGCGGCGTAGCAGATCACGCCCCACAGCACGCTCCAGCGCACCGGCGCCACGCCCAGCGCGATCCCTGCCGCGCACCACAGCGTCCACAGGAAGTTGGAGTAGCCTTCGACGCGCTCGCCGGCGTTGTAGACGAGCCCGTGGCCGCCGGCCAGGTTCTCGGCGTAGCGGAACGAGATGAACGCGTCGTCGGTCACCCACGACACGCGCGCCGCGTGCAGGATCCCGACCAGCACCGCAAGCAGCGCAAGCACGGCGAACGCTCCCCTGGGAGCGTCTCCGGAGCGGTTCGTTCCTGACCCCTGAGGGAAGCTCACGCGCTCAAGCTATCGCAGGCCCCGGAAGAACGCCGGGAACGGAGCGTCGCGCTTGCAGAATTTTGTCGTGGCAATGGGGGTCCAGAATTTGTCAAACTCCGTTTGGTGCCGCCGCGAAATCCCACAGTCGCGCAACTGGCGCCCGTCGAGCCGAGGTCCGCGCCGTCACCCGGCGCGCAAGAGCGGAGGAGTGTATGAGAGCCCCGTGGGTAGCAGCCACCGTCCTTCTCTCCACCTTGAACGCCGCCGTCGCGCTGGCGGAGCCTGTCGCGCCGTTGCGCGCCGCGTCCGAGCAGGGCGGCGGCGGCGGTCGCCAGTGCGGGACGCCGGCTCCCGATCCGTTCGAGGTCCAGCAACTCGAGTCGGCGCTGAGCACGAGGCCCCTCAAGTCGGGCGTGGGCGGCACGATCAAGGTTGCGTTTCACGTGATCTACAGCGGATCGGAAGGCAACCTCCCGCAATCGCGGCTCGATGCTCAGGTCGCCGAGCTGAACAAGGCCTACGCCGGCCGCTACGGCGGCGTCAACACCGGCTACAAGTTCGAGCTGGCCAGCGTCGACAGGACCGAGAACGCGCGCTGGTTCAAGATGCTTCCCGGGACGGGAGTCGAGCGCCAGGCCAAGCAGGCGCTCGCGGTCGACGTGCCGCACCGGCTCAACATCTACACGTGCAAACCGGGCCAGAACCTGCTGGGCTGGGCATACTTCCCGAACTCGTTCCCCGAAGACGACTGGCACCACGGTGTGGTGATCCACTACGGCTCGGTGCCGGGCGGATACATCGTGCCCTACAACCTCGGCGGCACGGCCGATCACGAGGTCGGCCACTATCTCGGCCTGTACCACACGTTCCAAAACGGCTGCAACCCGCCGGGCGACTTCGTGGACGACACGCCGGACGAGGCGACACCCACCGCGGGGTGCCCCGAAGGCAAGGACACCTGCCCGACGCCGGGCCTGGATCCGATCCACGACTACATGGACTACTCGGACGACGCCTGCTACACGATGTTCACCGCCGGCCAGGACGCGCGGATGGACCAGATCGTGCCGCTCTACCGGCCGAGCCTGCTCGACGCGGCCGTCGCGCAACGGACCGCAGCCGCCGCCACGGCGGGGCCGGTCGCGGATGGCGCGGCGTTCCGCGTCGGGCCCAATCCGTTCCGGGACCAGACCTCGTTCACGTTCTCGCTGCCGGAGCGCGCCGCCGTTTCGCTAGCGGTCTATAGCGTGCTCGGTCAGAACGTGGCGACGCTCGCGCGCGGCGAACTCCCGGCCGGCGAGCACGCCGCGACACTCCGCGCCGGCAAGCTGCCGCCGGGTCTCTACTACGCCGTCTTGCGCGCAGGTGGCACATCGTTCCGGAAGTCGCTCGTGATCGAGCCCTGAGTCGGGAGCGATCCGCTACGGGGGGTCCCTTCGGGGCCACCCGGTCATTGTCGCCGCGTGGCGGCTGCAGCGCCGGTCCATGCTCTCGGTACCGGCGGCGCCGAGCCGCTCTGGCCGCACGGTTCACGATGGACGCCGCATGGCCTCGCGCGTGCACGGGCCCGCCGCGTGTGGCACATTCATTCCATGGATTTCTCGCGACCGTCTCCCCATCACCTCCACGGTCCGATCCTCGCGGCGCGGTTGGCCGCCCTGATGCGCGACGCCGTTGCGCGGCCCAAGACTCCCGCCGGCGCCCGTTTCGACCGCCTGCTCGTCCTGGACGTGGATCGCCAGCGCCTGATGCGGGTGGAGCGCGGCGAGGTCGTGGCGGAGTATCCGGTCTCCACGGCGGAAGCGGGTATCGGCGGCGCCGAGGGTTCGTTCAAGACGCCGCCCGGCTGGCATCGAATCCACCGGCGGATCGGCGAAGGCGAGCCGCCCGGCATGGTGTTCGAGAGCCGCGAGCCCACCGGCCGCATCTGGCGCGGCGATTCGATCGACGAAGACCTGATCCTCACCCGCGTGCTGACGCTCGACGGCCTCGAGGACGGCGTCAACCGGGGTCCCGGCTACGATTCGCTCGAGCGCTACATCTATATCCACGGCACGAACCACGAGCACCGGATCGGTCGCCCCAGCTCCCACGGCTGCGTGCGCATGCGCAACGAAGACGTCATCGCGCTGTTCGATGAAGTGCGCGAGGGCGACCTGGTCGTGATCGCCGAGCGCCCTTCGGCGATCCCCGATCCGCGCGGCCCGGGGCGGTTCCACTATGCCGGGCTCGGCGGCAGCGGCATGAGCGCGCTCGCCCAGTTCCAGGCCATGCTCGGCGGTACAGCGAGCGGCAGCGACCGCGCGTTCGACAAGGGTGAGCGCGCCGACGAGCGCGCCGAGCTCATGAAGCTCGGCATCGCGATCCACCCCCAGGACGGCAGCGGGCTCGGATTCGATTGCGCCGCGCTCGTGGTCTCCACGGCGGTGGAGGAGACCGTGCCCGACGTCGCCGCGGCGCGCTACCTGGGCGTGCCGATCGTGCATCGCTCGGAGCTGCTCGCCCATTACGTGCACTCGATGCGGACCATCGCGGTGACCGGCACCAGCGGCAAGTCGACCGTGGTGGCGATGATCTTCGAGATCCTGCGCGGGGCGGGGCGCAATCCGTCGGTGATCACGGGCGGTGAGCTCGCGAGCCTCCGGCAGGACGGCCTGTGGGGCAACGCCTGGTACGGCGGAGCCGATCTGCTCGTGGTGGAGGCCGACGAGAGCGACGGCTCGGTCGTGCGCTACCGGCCCGCGGTCGGAGTCGTGCTCAACCTGCACAAGGACCACAAGGAGATGGAGCTCGTGGCGGCGATGTTCGATGCGTTCCGGCGCCAGACCCGGGACACGCTCGTGCTCGGGGAGGCCGAGAACTTGCGCGCCCTGAAGCCGGCCGGCGCCGGTGACGGGCCCGAGCACACGCTGGTGTTCGGCTTCGGCCCGAGCGCGGACCTGCGCGCGACCGGCGTCGCGCTCGAGACCGGCTCCAGCCGGTTCGAGGTCGAGGATCTCCCGTTCACGCTCCCGGTCCCCGGCTACCACAACGTCGAGAACGCGCTGGCGGCGATCGCGGCGTGCCGCGCGGTCGGCGTCCCGATCGCGGAAATGGTGGGGCCGCTCGCGCGCTTCGAGGGTGTGGCGCGGCGCTTCCAGATCCTGGGCCAGGCGCGCGGCGTCGAGGTGGTGGACGACTTCGCGCACAACCCCGCCAAGCTCGCGGCGGCGATCGCCACGGCGCAGCGCCGCGCCCGGCGCGTGCTGGCGGTCTACCAGCCGCACGGCTTCGCGCCCACCCGCTTCCTGCGCGCCGACTTCGTGGAGACGTTCTCCACCGCGCTGCGCCCCGACGACCGGCTGTGGCTGCTCGAGATCTATTACGCCGGCGGCACCGCCAAGCGCGACTTCTCCGCCGCCGACATCGCGGCCGAGATCGCGGCGCGCGGAACCAGGGCCGAGTTCGCGCCGTCGCGCGAACGGCTGATCGAGCGCGTCGCGGCCGAGGCCAGGCCCGGCGACCTGGTGCTGGTGATGGGGGCGCGCGATCCCTCGCTCACGCGCCTCGCGCGCGACGCGCTGCGGGCCATCGAGAGCGCGCGTGCTCCGGCGGGAACGAAGACGACGTAGGGGTCGTGCAAGGGTCTCGGCATTCGCCGCGGCAGCGCGTGCCGCGCGCCCCGTCGCGGAGGCGAACCGCCGGGCCGGTCGCTACGTTCCGTAGCGCTGCGCGACGTACTCGTCGAGCAGCTTGGCGAAATCGGCGGCGATCGTTTCGCCCCTGAGCGTGGTCTTGAGCTTGCCGTCGACGTACACCGGCGCGCGGGGCTCCTCGCCCGTGCCGGGCAGCGAGATGCCGATGTCCGCGTGCTTGCTCTCGCCGGGACCGTTCACGACACAGCCCATCACGGCCACGCGCAGCTCCTCCACTCCGGGATGGACGGCGCGCCACGCCGCGATCCGCGCCTGGATGTGCGCGGTCACGTCGGCCGCGAGCTCCTGGAAGAACGTGCTCGTGGTGCGCCCGCAGCCGGGGCAGGACGTCACCTGCGGCGTGAAATGACGCAGGCCGAGCGACTGCAAGATCTGCTGGCAGATGCGGACCTCGTCGGCGCGATCGCCGCCCGGCGCGGGCGTCAGGCTCGTGCGGATCGTGTCGCCGATCCCCTCGAACAATAGAATCGCGAGCGCCGCGGTCGTGGCGACGATGCCCTTCATGCCGACCCCGGCCTCGGTGAGCCCGAGGTGCAGCGGGTAGTCGCAGCGCGAGGCGAGGTCGCGGTAGAGGTCGACCAGGTCGCGCACGTCGCTCACCTTGGCCGACAGGATGATCCCCTCGTGCGGCTGGCCGAAGCGCTCGGCCAGCGCGGCCGAACGCAGGGCGCTCTCGCGCATCGCCTCCAGCACCACCTGGCGATCGTCGCGCGGGACTTGCCGGCGTGCGTTCTCGTCCATGAGCGCCGTGAGCAAGGCGCGATCGAGCGATCCCCAGTTGACGCCGATCCGCACCGGCTTGCCGTGGGACACCGCCACCTCGATCATGCGGCGGAAGTTCTCGTCGTGCTTGTCGCCGACGCCCACGTTGCCGGGATTGATGCGGTACTTGTCCAGCGCCGCGGCGCACGCGGGGTACTCCGTGAGCAGCGTGTGGCCGTTGTAGTGGAAGTCGCCGACGATCGGCGCCGTCACGCCTTGATCCCGCGCCCGGCGCCGGATCTCGGGGACGACGGCGGCGGCCTCGCGCGTGTTGACGGTGATGCGCACCAGCTCGCTACCGGCCTCGGCGAGCTGTCGGACCTGCTCGGCGGTGGCCCGGGGATCCTGCGTATCGGTGTTGGTCATCGACTGCACGACGACCGGATGACCCCCGCCGACCGGCACCTGGCCCACGCGACACGTCACGCTGGTGCGCCGGGGGCGGCGCGCAGGCTGCTCGACTTGAGCGACGGACACGAAACCGAGGATAGTCAGCGCTGTCGAGCCGCGCAAACGCGGCGGAGGAAGGAGGTCACACGTGATGACGATGCCGCTCCAGCATGGCCGCGGCCCGAAGCCGTCCCGGATCGCCGCCGCCGCATTCCTGCTCGCCGGGCTCGCGCTGTCGAGCTGCTCGCCGGGGCTCAACCGGCCGGTCCGCGAAGTGACGGCGCGCACCGGATCCGACGGCGTGCAGCACGTCGAGATCACCGCCCACTCCTACTGGTACGAGCCGAACCGCATCGTCGTCAAGAGCGGCGTTCCCGTCGAGCTGCACATCCGCAACGCCTCGTGGATCCTGCCGCACGGCTTCACCTGCATCGCTCCCGACGCGGGACTCGAGGCGCACAAGGGCATGGGCTACTTCGGCAAGAGCAAGACCATCAAGTTCACGCCGAAGGAGCCGGGCGAATACCCGTTCTTCTGCCAGGTCGCGAACCACTCGAAGAAGGGCATGACGGGGACGCTCGTCGTCCAGAAGTGACGGCGGCGGGCGCGCGGCCGCACGCCTCGGACGGCAGGCTCCGTGCCCTCGGCATCGACCCCGTGCGGCCTGGAGCGCGCGAGCGCTCGATGAAGCGGCCCGCAGCGCCGAGTCGCGCGTGCCCGGTTGTGCGCGAGGCGCCGGTGGTGTAGGTGTATGCGATCGCCCGGCGCGGTGCACCACGACCTCCACGAGGAGAGTCATGAAGAAGAGCAGGCTGCTTTCGCCGGCGTCGCTCGCGCTTCTCCTGGCCATCGCCCACGCAACATGCGGCGCCAAGACGGGAGCAGCCGCGGAGGCCGCCGATACCCTCGAGGCTCAGACGCCGGCTCCCACCGCGCCCGTGTTCGATCCGAACGCCCCGGTGCCGCCCGTGACCACGCGGGATACGACCCGCGCCGCGGCGCCGCCGAGCGCCCCGGCCGCCATGACCCCGGGATCCGTCTGGCTCGGCGTGAACGGGGGCGTCAGCCTCCCGTTCGGGGACTTCTCCGACCAGGCGAGCACGGGCTTCAATCTCGGGCTCACCGGCGACTACGTGATCTACGAGAACCTGGCGGTCGGCGGTGAGATCGGGTGGCATTCGTTCGGCGGCAACGACGAACTGGAAAAACAGCTGAGCGTCCAGCACGGGGCGTCCGCGAACCTCACCATTCGCGTGGTCCCGGTGATCGCTCACGCCCGGTATTTCCTGCCGGCAGGCCAGAAGGTCACGCCGTTCGTGAAGGGCGGCCTCGGGCTCTACAACGTGCAGAACAAGGTCGAGTACCTGGCGGTCAGCCAGGAGCACTCGAGCACCCGGATCGGATTCCAGTTCGGCGCCGGAGCCGACTTCAAGAGCGCCGCGTCGCTGCAGTACGGTATCGACGCCCAGTACCTCTACATCGCGACCGAGGACAAGGCGACGAGCATGGTGATCGCCCGCGGCCAGCTGCTGTTCGGCCTGCCCCGGAAATAGGACGGTGTCCGGAACGACGAAGCCGGCGCCGCAACCCGGTTCTTCGGACGCGGCTGCGTCCGATCTCGCCACGATCGACCGGCGTCTGGAGCAGCGGCTGGGCTCGAGCATCGCCGAGCTCGAGCGGCTCGTGGCTCAGCCGAGCGTCGCCGCGCAGAACCTCGGCGTCGAGGCGTGCGCGGAGCTCGTGTCCGGCATGCTCCGGGCGCGCGGGTTCGCGGTCGAGGTGCTGCCCACCGGCGGAGCGCCCGTCGTCGTGGCCGAGCGCGCCGGCCGCACCGGCAACACGCTCCTGATCTACAACCATTACGACGTCCAGCCCCCGGAGCCGCTCGAGGCGTGGATCAGCCCGCCGTTCGAGCCCGCGCTGCGCGACGGCCGGCTCTACGGTCGCGGAGTCAGCGACGACAAGGGCCACATCACCTCGCGTCTGCTCGCGATCGATGCGTTGCTCGAGCAACGAGGCGAGCTGCCGTGCCGCGTCAAGTTCGTGATCGAGGGCGAGGAAGAAGTCGGCAGCGTGCACTTGCCGGAGTTCCTGAAGCGCAGCCGCGAGCGCCTCGCGGCCGACGCCTGCTTATGGGAGTTCGGCTCCGTCGACCACCGCGGCGTTCCGATGCAGTACGCGGGGCTGCGCGGGATCTGCTACGTGGAGCTGTCCGTCGAGACCGCTGCGATCGACGTCCACTCCGGCGTCGGCGGATCCATCTTTCCGAACGCGGCGTGGCGCCTCACGTGGGCGCTCGCCTCGCTCAAGGACCGCAACGAGCGCATCCGCATTTCCGGACACTACGATCCGGTGCGGCCGCCCACCGCCCGCGACCGCGAGCTGATGGCGGCGCTCCCGGAGATCGCGGGCGAGTACCGCGAGCGCTACGGCGTGAAGCAGTTCCTGTGCGGTCTCGAGGGCGGCGTCGAGCTGCTGATCGCGGAAGTGTTCGAGCCGACGTGCACGATCTGCGGGCTCACCGCCGGCTACCAGGGGCCGGGATCGAAGACCGTGCTGCCGGCGCGGGCGTCGGCCAAGGTGGACTTCCGGCTCGTGCCCGAGCAAACGCCCGAGCAGGTCGTGCGCGGCCTGCGCGCCCACCTGGACGCCGAGGGATTCCCGGACGTCCGGATCACGTTCCTGGGGGGCGGTCCCGCGGGGCGGACCGATCCCGATCATCCGTTCGTGCGCCTGGTCGCGGAGACGGCCCGGCCGGTGTACGGCGCGCCGATGCAGGTGGTGCCGATGACCGGAGGCTCGGGCCCGAACCACGCGTTCATCCACGAGCTGGGCGTCCCGGTCGCCACCGCGGGGCTCGGCTATCCCGACACGCGGGCGCACGCCCCCAACGAGAACGTGAGCCTCGACCTCTACCTCAAGCACGCGAAGCACGTCGTACGGCTGCTCGACGCGTTCGCCGTCACGTGAGCCACGACGGGGCCGGGGCCGCTCGCCCCGGCAAACGGCGTCACTCGAGCCGCGTGAGGCGCGCGGTCTCGCTCTTGGCCTGGGTCTCGAGCTTCAGGAAATAGATCCCGGCCTCCACCGGACGCCCCCTGTCCGTCCGGCCGCTCCACGTCGCGACATGATCCCCGGGCTCGAGCCGTCCATCGAGGATCGTTGCGATCCGCCGCCCGGCCAGGTCCAGCACGGACAGGCGCACTCGGCTTCCTTCCGGGACGCGGAACGCGACATGCGCCGCGTCGCGGAACGGGTTCTCGCCGAGCAGGCGGAGCCCGAGCGCCCCCGGTGGCGGAACCGCGGCGATGAGCGAGCCGCGGGCCGCGGCGCGGGCGATCTCCTGCTCCATCCACTCGGCGTTCTCCGGCGTCACCATGACGTGGTCCTGATTCTCGACCGGGCAGTACACGGTGTCGAACGGCGTGTGCGCCAGGATCGCGGGATCCGCGAGCACGGGATGGAACAAGTCGGGGACGCTGAGCGCGAGCGCGCTGACCGTCGGCACGAAGCAATGGCGCGGATGGATCGCGACGATGTCTCCGTACGGCACCGCGGTCGTGTCCATCTGCAGCAAGGTCGTGCGCCAGCCGCCGGGCGCGTTGTCCAGCGGATGCGTGTCGATCGTGTTGACGGTCTGGGCCTTGAGCGGGACCACCGCCGACACGCGGCCGTCGAACACCGGGCCCGGCCCTCCCGCCGTGACCGCCCACACGCTGCTGTCGATCCGGCGCAGCAGCGAGTGATAGTTGTAGCGCAGGAGCAGGTCGCCGGGCGCGAACCCCTGGCCGATCCCAGTCCCGCTGCCGTTGGCGACCGCCACCTTGCGCGGGATCCGCGGCCAACCCATCGCACCCAGCTCCGTCATCAGGCGCCTGCGCAGGGGATCGGGGGCCGGCAGCCCCGACGGCAGGCCCGTGAAGTGATAGATCAGGATCTGGCGCGCGGCCGGGCTGTTCAGGCGGTCCCTGATGAACGCCGCGCCGGAGGAGAAGTCGCTGAAGAAGTTGAACCAGTACTGGATCCCGAGCGGCACGTCGGCTCCCAGGTGGGGCGAGTCCATCGACAGGAACATGCTCACCCGGTGCGGGACGCCGTGCGTCTCCATCCAGGCCAGGGCGTAGTGGGCGATCACGCCGCCGCTGCTCGCGCCCACCACGATCAACGGCTCGGAAGGATCCACGACGGACTGGATCTGCTCGAGCAGCGTCACCAGCACGAACGCGTTGCGCTGGATGTAGTCCGTGGCGTCGGCGAAGTTGAGCACCACGAGGTCGAGGCCGCGCGCGCGGACCCGCTCGATCAGGTCCTCGCGATCGAGCAGCACGTACAGCTCGTCCCAGTTCTGGTTGTTGGAGAGGTCGAAGCCCTCGACCACGACCAAGGGATGCACAATCCGGCTGTGCCCGCCGGCGAGGTACACGTAGGCGTCTCCAGTGTTCGTGGCCCCCGCGTAAGGGGTCGTCCCCGCGACGTGCAGCGTGTCGTCCGGCACCGGCATCGTGAGCCGCTCGACGCTGAGCGTGAACCGCGCCTCGCGGAAGCTCGCGGGCGAACTGCCCGCCCGCAATCTCAAGAGCTTGGTACCGGCCGTCGCGTAGTGGGCCGGAATCCGATCCCCCATGTGGACGACGCGGAACCCCAGCGTGTCGCCACAGTCGAGCGCCATCCAGGCCGGGGGCGCGCCCGAGCCCGTCCAGTTCTCGCGGTCGAGCGTGAACACGACGCTCGCGCCCCGGTAGGTCTTGTCGCGCATCGTGGCGGCGACGAACACGCGCACCAGCGGCACGTCGACGACGGCGATCGGGATCTCGTCGGGTCCCGCCTGGGCGAGCGCGCGTTCGGTGAGCTTGACCGCGTCCGGCCAGGTGGGATCGGTGCGGCGCAGCTCGAATGCGACCTGCTGGAGCACGTGGACGTTCGCCGCCGGCGCCTGCCCGCTCCCATCGAAGCGCAGGACCGAGGCCGAAAGGGTCTCGGCGCGCGGGAGCGGGTGGGTTGCCGGGGCGTCGGCGCCGGCGCGCGCAGCGCCCGTTCCGAGCATCGAGGCGGCGGCCAGGAGAAGACGGGAAGCGAAACGCGCGTGCATGGCCGCTCCTGTGCAAGGTCGTGCATGCGACCGATACGGCCCTGTCACGGCGATGGTGGCACTCCGGATCCGGTGGAGCAACACCTGATCGACATACGGATTAGATGCCTCGCCGGCCGCGCCGGGCCAGGTGGAATCCTCCGGGGCGCTTCTAGCCCTACCCCTAGCTGTGCACCAGCCGCTTGTACTTGATGCGGTGCGGCTGGTCCGCCTCGACTCCCAGCCGCTGGCGGCGGTTCGCCTCGTAGTCCTGGTAGTTGCCCTCGAACCACACCACGCGCGAGTCGCCTTCGAACGCCAGCATGTGGGTGGCGATGCGGTCCAGGAACCAGCGGTCGTGCGAGATCACGACCGCGCAGCCCGCGAACCCCAGCACCGCCTCCTCGAGCGCGCGCAACGTGTCCACGTCGAGGTCGTTCGTGGGCTCGTCCAGCAGCAGCACGTTCGCCCCGCTCTTGAGCATGCGCGCGAGGTGCACGCGGTTGCGCTCGCCGCCCGACAGGTCCTTCACGCGCTTCTGCTGGTCGGCGCCCTTGAAGTTGAAGCCGGCGACATAGGCGCGCGAGCTCACCGAGCGCTTGCCCAGCTCCAGCGTGTCCTTGCCGTCCGAGATCGCCTCCCACACGTTCGCCTCGCCCGGCAGCGCGTCACGGCTCTGGTCCACGTAGGCCAGCTTCACGGTGTCGCCCACGCGCAGCGTTCCGGAATCCGGCCGCTCCTGGCCGGTGATCATGCGGAACAGCGTCGTCTTGCCGGCGCCGTTCGGGCCGATCACGCCCACGATGCCGGCCGGCGGCAGCTTGAACGACAGATCCTCGATCAGCAGGTTGTCGCCGTAGCCCTTGCGCAGCCCCTGGGCTTCGATCACCACGTTCCCGAGCCGCGGGCCGGGCGGAACGTAGATCTCGACGTTGTCGATCCGCTCTCGGCCTTCCTCGGCCAGCATCTTCTCGTACGCGGCGAGCCGCGCCTTGCTCTTGGCCTGGCGGGCGCGGGGCGACATGCGCACCCACTCGAACTCGCGCTCCAGCGTCTTCTGCCGCGCCGTCTCGGTCTTCTCCTCCTGCGCGAGCCGCGTCCGTTTCTGCCCGAGCCACGACGAGTAGTTGCCTTCCCACGGGATCCCCGCGCCGCGGTCGAGCTCCAGGATCCAGCCCGCGACGTTGTCGAGGAAATAGCGGTCGTGGGTGACCGCCACCACGGTGCCGGGATACTCCTTGAGGAAGCGCTCGAGCCACGCCACGGATTCGGCGTCGAGGTGGTTGGTCGGCTCGTCGAGCAGCAGCAGGTCGGGACGCTGCAGCAGCAGCCGGCACAGCGCGACGCGGCGCTTCTCGCCGCCCGAGAGCTTCGTCACCTCGGAGTCGGGCGGCGGACAGCGCAGCGCATCCATCGCGATTTCGAGCTGGCGGTCGAGCTCCCACAGGTTCCTGGCGTCCATCTGGTCCTGCACCTTCGCCTGCTCCTCGAGCAGCTTCGCCATCGCATCGTCGCTCATCGGCTCGGCGAACTTCGCGCTGATCTGGTTCCAGCGATTCACGACCTGCATCTTGTCGGCCACGCCGTCCTGCACGTTGCCGAGCACCGTCTTCTCGGGGTCGAGTTGCGGTTCCTGCGACAGGAACCCCACGCTCTTGCCCTTGCCCAGGAACGCCTCGCCGATGAAATCGTGATCCACGCCCGCCATGATCCGGAGCAGCGAGCTCTTGCCGGCGCCGTTCAGCCCCAGCACGCCGATCTTGGCGCCGTCGTAGAACGAGAGCCAGATGCCCTTGAGGATCTCGCGCTTGGGAGGGACCACCTTGCGCAGGTCCTTCATCGTGTAAATGAAGTCGGGAGTCACAGGCCACCTCGTGCCGGTGGGAGCGGAAGCGCCGCGATCCTGTGCGCGCTTCCGCGAGGAGCTTCGAACGCAGCGGAAGATGCAAGAGCCCCGCTCCGCCGCGCAAGCGGGGCATTTCGAGGGGGCCAGTGAACACCGGGCGGCGCCACCGGCCGGCCCGGCGGCGCCGTTGGCCGACGCCCGGCGGGTACTCGCCGAAACACCCGCGACGAACCTGGGCGTTCGACCGTAAGTTGTTGGCGTGCAGGACAGCCGGCGCAGGCCGCGCCGGCCTCCCACACCGGGGAGCCGAGGGGGCTCGGATCCGTGCGGACTGACACATCGGAACAGGGGAGGCTGGATCGTATGAACGGCTCGCAACACAGAAGGGTGACCGGCGATCTCACGTGGGGGCTCCTCTTGATCGCGGTCGGAGTGGTCGCGCTGCTCGCGCAGCTCGGACAGCTCCCGGCCGATGCGTGGCGCCGCGGCTGGCCGCTGTTGCTCGTAGTCATGGCGCTGGGGCAGCTCGTGACCGGGTATGACTCGCCGCGCAGGGTGGGCTCGGCGGTCACGATGGCGCTGGTCGGCGGCTGGTTCCTCGTCGTGCAGGCGGGATGGCATGGGCTGCGCTTGTCCAATAGCTGGCCGCT
>Ga0066710_100001015_pt1 | contig 19577 bp, 23 predicted proteins | sample GraSoiAngelo_159_FD_79666 | JGI IMG/M metagenome (GOLD analysis project Ga0066710, IMG submission 79666) | Grasslands soil microbial communities from the Angelo Coastal Reserve, California, USA - 14_1009_16_40cm | ecosystem: Environmental > Terrestrial > Soil > Grasslands | place: USA...
CGGATACGTGATCGCCTTCTTCGACTCGTAGAGCGACTGGGCGGCCTGCAGCGTGCGGCGCGCGGAGAAGCCGTACTTACGGTTCGCGTCGCGCTGGAGCGAGGTCAGATCGTAGAGGAGCGGGGAGCGCTCGGACTGCTCTTTTCGCTCGAGCTTGGTAATCGTCCCCTGCCGGCCGGAGACCTTCGCGACGATCTCGTCGGCACGCTCGAGCGGCTTGAAGATCCGCGTTTCGTCGCCCTCGAACCAGATGCCCTCGTACTTCGGCAGGAACGAGGCGTGGACGAGGCGGTACGGCTCGGGCGTGAACGCCTGGATCTCGCGCTCGCGCTTGACCATCATCGCGAGCGTCGGCGTCTGCACGCGGCCGAGCGAGACGACGCCGCCGACCCAGGCGCGTCCGCGGATCGTCGCGGCCCGCGTGGCGTTCATGCCGACGAGCCAGTCGGCCTCGGAGCGCGAGCGCGCCGCGGCCTCGAGCTGCGCGAGCTGCTCGCCCGGGCGGAGCTTCTCGAAGCCCTCGCGGATCGCCGGCTTCGTCATCGACGAGATACAGAGCATCTAGATCGGACTGGGGTCGGGCTTCTTTTTCTTCTTCGCCCCGCCGTCCTGCGAGAAGACGGCCTCGTAGATGTACGCGAAGATCAGCTCGCCCTCCCGGCCGGCGTCGCAGGCGTTGATGATCTGCTCGACGTCCTCGCGCAGCATCAGCTTCTCGATCTCCTTCAGCTGCTTCTTCGACTTCGCGTCGCGCGGGACGAGCTTGAACTCCTCGACGGTGATCGGCAGGTCCGCCATCCGCCATTTCTTCCACTTCTCGTCGTACTCCTCGGGCTCGGCGAGCTGGACGAGGTGGCCGACCGCCCACGTGATCACGTACTCGTCCGACTCGAGGTAGGCCTCGTGCTTCTCGAACTTTCCGGGCAGCGCGGACGCAAGGTCGCGGCCGACCGAGGGCTTCTCTGCGACGACGAGGGTCTTGGGCATGTGGCTCACGTTAGCGAACGGCCCATCTGATGCTGCCCACGGCGCCATTTCGGCACACTCCCCGCGTGCGGCCGAGCCCTGTCTACTTCCTGATCGGCCTCTTCAGCTGGCCCGTTCTCCACGGATTGTTCCGGCTGCGGGCCCGGGGCACCGAGAACATCCCTGCCGGCGGCTTCGTCCTGGCGGCCAATCACGTCTCGAATCTCGACCCGTGGCCGCTCGGATTGCCGATCTGGCCCAGGCGGTTCCTCCGTTTCATGGCGAAGTCGGAGCTCTACTGGTGGCCACTCGGGCACCTACTGAATGCCGGCGGCGCCTTTCCGGTCCGGCGGGGGCAGGCGGACGTCGAGGCGATCGAGACGGCCGTCCGACTCGCCCGGGAAGGTCACGTCGTGGCGATGTTCCCCGAAGGGACCCGGCGGCGGAAGGGGCTCCGCAAGAAGTGGGAGGCGCGGCCGCGCACGGGTGCCGCGCGGATCGCGCTCGAGGCCGGCGTACCGCTCGTGCCGGCCGCGACCAAAGGTACGAACAATCTCGCGCGCCTCGGCCCGATCAGGGTCGCCTACGGGGAGCCGGTCGAGCTCGACGACCTGCGCGGTCTCGAGCCGCGGGACGCGGCGACGCAGGCGACCGAGCGCCTGATGGTACGGATCGCGGAGCTCGAAGCGTCGCTGTGAGCGCCGTGCTCCTCGCGGTCGACGGCGACTCGCTCGCCCACCGCGCCTACCACGCGCTGCCGAAGAATCTCCAGCGGGCGGGCGGCGGGCCGTCCAACGCGCTCGTCGGATTCTCGAACATGCTGATCCGGCTCTGGGAGCGCGAGCGGCCGGATGCCGTCCTCGTGGCGTGGGACACGCTCACGGTGCCGACCTACCGCCACGAGGCGCTCCCCGCCTACCAGAGCGGCCGCGAGTTCGACGACGCGCTCTTGGAGCAGCTCGACCTGCTTCCCGGGCTCGTCGAGTCCTTCGGCTTCGCCTGCGCCAAGGCGCCCGGGTACGAGGCCGACGACTTCCTCGCGGCCGCGGCGCGCGCGTGGCCCGGGCCTGTGCTGATCGCGACCTCCGACCGCGACGCGTTCCAGCTCGCCGCCGACCGCGTGACGATCCTCCAGCCGACGAAGGGCGTCAGCGAGGTCGCCCGGGTCGGGCCGGCGGAGGTACGCGAGCGCTACGGCGTCGAGCCCGAGCAGGTGCCCGACTTCGTCGCGCTGCGCGGCGATCCATCCGACCGGATCCCGGGAGCGCGCGGCGTCGGGCCGAAGAAAGCGGCTGACGTCCTTCGCGAGTACGGGACGCTCGAGGCAGCGCTCGCGGCGGGGCGGTTCGCTGCCGAGGCGGAGGATCTGCGGCTCTTCCGGCGAATCGCAACGATGGACGCCTCCGCTCCTCTACCTCCCCTCGCGCAGCAGACACCCACGTGGGCGGAGGCGTCCTCTCGGGCCCGCGAGCTCGGACTGGGCCAGCTGGCCGGCCGGCTCGCCGCGCTCGGCGGCTAGCGACGCTTCTTCTTCTTGGCCGGCTTCGCGGGGGTCTTCGCGACGGTCTTCGTCAGCGGCGGTGAGATCCGCAGCGTGTACGAGAACTCGCCGCTCGCGGGCGCCCAGTCGTACTGCTCGTTCTCGCCTGCGCCGGCAACGAACGTGAACGTCTTCGTGTTGCCGAGCTCCGCGGCGTTGACCGTGAAGTAGGCGACGCCGTCGGCATACGAGGAGACGAGCGACGTCTGCGGGATGCTCCAGTTCCACTGGGAGCCGGTCCACCGGGCCATGCCGGGGCCGTCCTTCGCCGTCAGGTCGATCGCATACTCGGCTCCGTCCCACTTGTCGTTGCCGGTCGCGCGATTGTTGTCGCTGTCGACGGCGAGGAGCACCTCGGAGGCGCCCAACGAGGGCCGGTTCGCGAGTCTCACCGTGAACGTGATGTTGCGCACGTCGTCGTTCGCGACGACGACGCCGGCGATGTCCGGCCCGGTCGCGCTCTCGCCGGTGGCGTCGGGGAACGTCACGCTTCCGCTGTGGCGGGCCGCGAACGCAGTGACTCCAGCCACAAACAGGGTGAAACCGATCGCTCCGGCCGCAACGAGGCGAATACGGTTTGCCATCGTCTCCCTCGGTTCGTCTGCAGCGGCCGTCAGGCCGGGGTTGGAGGTGGAACGAGGGGCGTTCGGGAGAGGATACGCCTACAATCGGCGCCGTGGACGCCTGGATGTCGGAGCGCGCCCGTTCGCTCGCGGCCACTTCGGGCCTGGAGACGAGGGCGCTCGAGCTGAACGACGGGGAGGTCGACGACCTCCTCGACCTCGCGCGGATCGCGGCCCACGAGAGCGGCGCGCGGACGAACGCACCGCTGCTCTGCTACCTCGTGGGCGTCGCGGCGGCCTCCGGCGGCAAGAGCGTCGGCGAGCTGGCCGAGGCGGTCCGCTCATCCGGGTCCTGAGTGCGCCGACCCTGGCGAGCCTCCATCCGACCTTCGGGCACCCGGAGTCGCCGGAGCGGATCGCCGTGCTGCTCGAGCGGTTCGAGGTCGAGGAGGCGGCGCCGGCGGCGGAGGCCGACCTGCTCAGGTGTCACACGCGCGAGTACATAGAGCGCCTGCAGCGGATCGAGGTGCCGACCATGCTCGACCTGAACACGATCGCCTCGGAGACGAGCTACGAGGCCTGCCTGCTCGCGGCCGGCGCGTCGATCGAGGCCGCGGTAGGGGGCGGCTTCGCGCTCGTGCGTCCCCCGGGGCACCACGCGCCCACCGGGTCGCAGAGCGGCTTCTGCCTCGTCAACAACGTCGCGATCGCCGCGCGGGCCGCGCAGGAACGGCTCGGCATCGAACGCGTGGCGATCGTCGACTTCGATGTCCACCACGGCGACGGCACGCAGGCGATCTTCCGCGGCGACCCGACCGTGCTCTGCGCGTCGATCCACCAGTACCGGCCGCCGCTCTTCCCCGGCACCGGCGGGCCGGACGAGCAGGACGAGACGACGGTCAACGTCCCCATGAACGGCGGCGACAGCGACGCCGAGTTCCTGCGCGCCTTCGACGACCGGATCGTCCCGGCCGTGACGCGCTTCGACCCGGAGCTCGTGCTCGTCTCCGCGGGCTTCGACGCCCACGCGGGCGAGGAGATCTACCGGAAGGCGACGCGGGTCACCGAGGACGGCTTCCGGGAGCTCGCCCGGCGCTGCGCTCAGCTCGGGCCGCGCGTGGGCGCCGTCCTCGAGGGCGGCTACAACCTCGAGACGCTGCCGACCCTCGTGGCGGCTGCGCTCGAGGGCTTCGGTTAAAGAAGGCGGCCGGCTCGTGGGAGCCGGCCGTTGTAATTAGTTCGCCATCGCCTTCCGCCGCCGCGTGGAAGAGCTTGTGGCCTAGGTATCGGCGGCTCCGCACCGGTCCTGATGGCCTTCGCTTGGTGAACCGACTCCCCCAGAATGGGTGAGTCAGCGCCGGGCAAGCGAGAGCGACTCGAGCGCCTCGCGGCGGGACGAGACGCCGAGCTTCCGGAGCAGGCTCTTCACGTGGGAGCGGACCGTGTGCTCGGAGATGAAGAGGCGCTTCGCGATCTCGTCGGTGCCCAGGTGCTCGTCGAGCAGGAGCAGCACCTCGACCTCGCGGGCCGAGAGCGACGAGGCGATCTCGTCGGGGACGCCGGAGCCACGGCCGTTGCCGTGTCGTACCCGCTCGAGCAGCCGCCGCGCGACCGCGCCGGAGAGGGCGGCCTCGCCTTGGGCGGCCCCGCGAAGGAACTCCGCGATCCGCTCCGGGGGCTCGCTCTTCAGCAGGTAGCCGGCAGCGCCGCCCTGGATCGCGGCGAGCAGGTTCTCCTCGGTGCCGGAAGCCGTCAGGACGACGACCTCGCACTCCGGGGCCGCAGCGCGGAGCCGGGGCAGGGCGCCGAGGCCGTCCATACCGGGCATCGAGAGGTCGAGCAGGATGATGTGGGGCCGGAGCTCCTCGGCCGCCGCGATCGCGGACAGGCCGTCCGAGGCCTCGCCGACGACCTCGAAGCCGTGCTGCTTCAGAAGGGACGAGAGGGCCTCCCGCGTCAGCGGGTGGTCGTCCACGACCAGGATCCGAGTACTCATTCCTCTCCCACTATCGGCCGATAGGGCAGAAAGATGAGTGCCGACCGCGAGCGCCGCGACGACTTCAACGCCTGGCTGGGAGGCGAGATCCTCCTGATCGGGCTCCTGGGCGCCACCTTGGCGCTGTTCCTCGTCTACCAGGATCTGCACACCTCCTACGACCTGCCGCGGCTGCGGCTGGTGCTCCAGACGGCGATGGCGCTCGCCGGCGGCCTCGTGGCCCTCCTGGCGGGCGTTCGATTCTCGGTCGAGCGCCGGCGGCTCGACCTGCTGCTCTGCATGGGGTTCCTCGTCCAGGGCGTCTCCTCGCTCGTCTTCCTCATCGGGCCGACCCTCAGCGGCAAGCCGCTGCAGCGGCCCGAGGCCTGGAGCGGGATGATCGGCGGCCTGCTCGGCCTGTCGCTGATCGCGATCGCCCCGTTCATGTCCGGCCGGACGAAGTCGCGGGAGCGGGCGCTCGGCAACGCCGTCCTTAGCGCCGGGATGGTGCTCTTCATCGTCTGGACGTTCCTCAGCTCGGCGGGCAACTCCCTGCCCCAGCTCTCGCCGAGCCACAGCGAGCAGCAGCCGTTCCAGCTCACCGCGGCGCTCGCGACGCAGGCGCTCCTCAACCTCGTCGCGGTCGTCGGCTTCGGCAACCGGTTCCGGCGCAACGGCGAGGACATGGACCGCTGGCTGGCGCTGGGCGCGACCCTGACGCTCTTCGCGTCGCTGCACCTCGTCTTCACGCCGCTGCTCGCGAACTCGTACGTCTCCCAGGGCGACTTCCTGCGGATGCTGTCGTACGGCGTGCTGCTCGTCGGCGCCTGGCGCGCGATCCGCTTCGCCGAGTTCGGCCGCGCGGTCGCCGAGGAGCGGGCGCGTGTGGCCCGCGAGATCCATGACGGCCTCGCGCAGTACCTGTTCGCCGTCTCGACCCACGCCTCGATGCTCGAGTCCGGCGCGCCGCCCGACGAGGTGATCCCGAAGTTGAAGAACGCGGCTACGGCGGCGCAGCAGGAGGCGCGCTTCGCGATCCTGGCGCTGTCGTCCGCCTCCGGCAACGCGCCGTTCGACGCGGCGCTGCGCCGGTACGTCGAGTTCCTCACGGCCGACGGCCAGCTCGAGGTGGACGTCGAGATCGACCGGGTGATCCGCCTGGCGCCGGACGAGCAAATCGAGATCTTCCGGATCGTGCAGGAAGGCCTCGCCAACGTGCGCAAGCACGCGAACGCGCGCCGCGCCGAGGTGACGATCGGGCAGCGGCCGTTCGGCGAGCGCTTCGTGACGATCCGCGACGACGGTGAGGGGTTCGACGGCGATGTGACCGACGGCGGGCAGGGCCTGAAGAACATGCGCGCCCGCGCCGAGTCGATCGAGGGCGGCTTCACGTTCGTCTCGAAGCGCGGCTACGGCACTGCGCTCGAGGTCGTGCTCCGGACCTAGGCAAAGAGTTCCGCTGCCGGGAGCGGCGGTACCCTGAGCCGATGAGCAAGCAGCTGCAGGGCGAGGATTTCCTCCTCGGCGGCACCTTCGCCAGGATCCTCACGGAGGCGACTCAGTCGCTCGTCTGCGTCCTCGACCAGGCCGGCCGGATCATCTTCTTCAACCAGGCGTGCGAGCGCGCGACCGGCTTCGCCCGCGACGAGGTGCTCGGCCGGGACGCACGCGAGCTCGTGATCCCGCCGGAGGAGAGCGATGCCTTCGGGGAGGTGCTCGCGTACGTCTGGAAGACAGGCCTCGCGAGCCCGCAGGTCGGGCACTGGGTGACCAAGGACGGCGGGCGGCGCCTGATCGCCTGGTCCAACAAGCCGATGCCCGGCGACGACGGCACGACCGTCTGTCTCGTCACGACCGGCATCGACCTGACCGATCGCGCGCAGTGGCGGGAGGACGACGAGCGCGCCCTCGAGGGCGATCCGCAGTCCAAGCTCGCAGAGGTCGGCCGGCTCGCCCAGGAGCAGCGCGCCCTCCGGAGGGTCGCGACGCTGGTGGCGTCGGAGGCGGGTCCCGAGCGCGTCTTCGGAGCGGTGTCTGAGGAGTGCGCGCGCGTGCTCCAGGTCAACGCGTCGGCGGTCCTGCGCTACGAGGGCGACGACACGGCGACCATCGTCGGCCGGCACAACAGGGACAACGTCGATGTCTTCCCGCTCGGGGAACGCCTTGCGGCAGAGGAGAACACGACGATCGGACGCGTTCTCAGGACCGGTGCGCCGGCGCGGATCGACCACTGGGGGAAAGTCACGGGCGAAATCGCCGAGACGATGCTGCGAGTCGGGTACCGATCCACGGCCGCCGCGCCGATCGTCGTCGCCGGAGTCCTCTGGGGGGCTGTGGCAATCGGAAGCGAAGATCCGCTGACCCCGGAGAGCGAGACGCGTCTCGGCGCGTTCTGCGAGCTCGTGTCGCTGGCGGTGGCCAGTGCGCAGGCGCGCGCGGATCTGCGCGCCTCGCGCGCGCGGGTCATGAAGGCGGGCGACGAGCAGCGCCGGAAGCTCGAACGGAACCTTCACGACGGAGCGCAACAGAGACTCGTCTCCCTCGCGGTCATGCTTCGGCTCGCGCGAGCACAGCTGCCGTCGAATCCCGACGCTGCGGCAGAGCTCCTCGAGCGCGCGGCGCGCGAGCTCGACACAGGACTCGCAGAGCTCCGCGAGATCGCGCGCGGGCTGCATCCCGGAGCGCTCACCGACCATGGCCTCCTTCGTGCGCTCGAGGCGCTCGGCGAGCGGCTTCCCGTGGCGGTCGAGATCGACGCACCGGCCGAGCGCCTCCCCGAGCACGTCGAGGCGACGGCGTACTACATCGTCTCCGAGGCCCTCACGAACGTCGCCAAGCACGCGGCCGCCACCCGCGCCACGGTCGCGATCAGCCGCGACGGCGACGTCGTCCGCTTCGAGATCGCGGACGACGGCCGCGGCGGCGCGAATCCTTCGGGAACCGGCATCCTCGGCCTCCGCGACCGGGCAGAGGCCGCGGGCGGCACGCTCTTCGTCGTCAGCCCGCCCGGCCGCGGGACCGTTGTGACCGCAACGCTGCCGCTGACTACTTGAGGTGATTCGCAGCGAGGAACGCGCCGGCGACGGAGGCCGGGGACTGCTTGTCGATCGCGACCGCCTTGTTCATTGCCCGCATCGCGCCGAGCGTCAGCTTCGCGGAAACCGCGTCCACGGTCTTCGCGAAGGCCGATCCGCCGGCCGACGCGAGGCTCTTTGAGACCACGGGCGCGACGTTCTGGAAGCCGAAGATGTGCTTCGTGTCGATGAGCACGGTGTACTTCGAGCCCTGGAGCTGCGGGTCAGTCGAGAAGACGTCGCCGGACGTCGTCTTCCCCTGGTCGAGCAGCGTGTAGACGCTGATGCTTGCGAGCGGCACGAACATCGCCTGCTCGAGCCCGTAGATCTGCTTCAGGCCGAGCAGGCAGGTGACGCGCGTCCGGCACTCGGGGAAGCCCGCAAACGTGAACGACTTCACCTTCTTCATGTCGCCGATCGTCTTGACGCCGAGCTTCTTCGCCGTCGACGTGAGCATCCCGAAGGAGTCACTGTCGTAGAACGGCGTCGCGCGGAGGAGCGTGGCGCCGCGGCTCTCCTCGAACCGCTTCGCCGCCGCGTACGTCGCGGCCGCCGTCTTCGGCGACTTCTGCTTCGCGAGGTCGGCGACGATCACGCCGGTGTACTCGGGATAGAAGTTGATCTTGCCGCTCGTGAGAGCGGTGTCGATCAGCTCGGAGCTTCCGATGCTTCCCTTGAAGTGGACTCTGTAGCCCTTTGCCTCGAGCGCCTGCTTGTAGAGCTGACCGAGGACGTACTGCTCGGTGAAGTTCTTCGTTCCGATCGTCACCGTCGGCTTCGCGGCTGCAGTCGCTGCGGCCGAAACGGTCAGGCCGACGAGAAGCGCGACGCCCAGCAAAACCGCGTGCGACCTCCTGAGCATGCTGTCAGCCTACGGAACGGGACCGGGTCTACGCGTCAGCGCACGGAGGGTCAGGCTCAGGAGCAGCGCGGCGAGGAGCGCGAGCGCCGACACGCAGAGTGAGGCGCCGACGACGCCCGCGAGTCCGTAGCTCGCCTGGTTGACGATGACCTCACCGAGGCCGCCGCCGCCCGCGATCGCCGCGATCGTGGCCGTCGCGATGACGAAGATCGCCGCGATCCGGATGCCGGCGATCATGAGCGGCAGGCCGAGCGGGAGCTCGATCTGGAGCAGGATCTGCCGCTCGCTGAGCCCCATGCCGCGAGCCGCCTCGACGACGTCGGGATCGACGCCGTCGATCGCGAAGTACGCGTTCGTGAGGATGGGCGGCACGGCGAGAACGACGAGCGCTGCGGTGTTGTTCCAGAACCCGACGCCGAGGATCGTCAGCCCGAACGCGATCAGCACGACGCTCGGCAGCGCGCGGCCGAGACTCGAGACGCTGACCGCGAGGAAGAGGCCGCGGTGCCGATGTCCGAGCCAGAGGCCGAGCGGCAGCGCGAGCAGCAGGGCGATCCCGAGCGCGGCGAACGAGAGCTCGAGGTGCTCGCCGGTCTTCTGGAACAGAAAGGACGCGTTGTCGTGGATGAAGCTGAACGCATCGACGAACGTGTGTGGCGTGAAAGCGTCGGCGACCGTCACGCACGGCTCCATGGAGTCGCGGCTCGCTGGCCGAGCACGAGGAGGCCGTCGGCGGCGAGCGCGAGCGCGACGGCGAGCCCGCCCGCCGCGAGGATCTCCGTCTTGAAGAGGTTCTGGTCGAGCGCGATGAAGATGGGCTCGCCGAGACCCTTGGGGATCACGAACGCCGCGACGGTCGCGACCGAAATCGTCGACACGGTCGCGATGCGGAGCCCGGCGAGGATCGCGGGCAGGGCGAGCGGCAGCTCGACGCGCCGGAATGTCTGCGCTCTCGTCATGCCCATCCCGCGTGCGGCCTCGAGCACGTCGGCGGGCACGCCCCGCAGACCCTCGACCATGTTGCGGTAGAGAACGAGCAGCGTGTACGAGACGAGTGCGATCTCGACGGTCGTCACCGTGAGACCGGTGAATGGGACGAGCAACTGGAAGAGCGCGAGGCTCGGAATCGTGTACAGGAAGTCGGCGAGGGCGCCGATCCCCGCGTCGAAGGGGCGCCGCCGGAAGCCGACGAGCGCGAGGACGAAGGCGATCGCGAATCCGATGCCCACCGCGACCGCGGAGAGCCAGAGGTGCTGCACGAGCGCGGGCTGCAGCGTGTCGCCCCAGTGCGCGTGCAGCCAGTCGGTGCAGAACCAGCCGTTCGACCGCTCGCACGCGCTGCCCTTCCCGAAGTTCGGAATCACGGGTCCGGCGCCGACGAGGAAGCTCATCGCAGTAGGTCGTCCTTCGTCAGCGAGCCGAGCACGCGGCCGTCTTCGTCCGTGACGGCAATCGTGTCGGCGTGCTCCTCGATCGTGAGCGCGAGGGCGTCGCGGAGCGTCGTCGACCGCGGCACGCGCGGACCGTCCGCCGCGGGCCGCAGCTCGAGCTCGGCGAGCGTGTGCAGCGCGAGCGCCTTCAGCGCGCGGTCGGCGCCGACGAAGTCGGCCACGAACGCGTCCGCGGGCTGTTCGAGGATCGCCGCAGGAGTGTCGTACTGCGCGAGCCGCCCGCCGCGGCGGAGGATCGCGATCCGGTCGCCCACCTTGATCGCCTCGTCCATGTCGTGCGTGACGAAGACGACCGTCTTGCGCACCTCTCGCTGGAGTCGCAGGAACTCGTCCTGGAGCCGCGCGCGGACGATCGGGTCGATCGGCCCGAACGGCTCGTCCATCAGCATCAGCGGCGGGTCGGCCGCGAGCGCGCGCGCGAGACCGACGCGCTGCCGCTCGCCACCGGAGAGCTGCGCCGGATAGCGCCTCGCATACGAGGAGTCGAGGCCGACGAGCTCGAGCAGCTCCCGCGAGCGGTTGCGGATCCATTCCTTCGACCGGTCGTACAGGCGCGGAACCGTGCCGATGTTCGCCTCGACCGTCATGTGCGGGAACAGGCCGACCTGCTGGATGACGTAGCCGATGCCGCGGCGCAGCTGCACGACGTCCTGATCGCGCACGCTCGTGCCGTCGATGCGGATGTCGCCGCTCGTGAGCTCGATCAGCCGGTTGACGAGCTTCAGCGCGGTCGTCTTGCCGCCGCCGGACGGGCCGACGAGCACGCAGATCTCCCCTGCGGGCACCGTCAGCGAAAGATGGTCGACCGCGGCGTTGGAGCGTCCGGCGTACTGCTTCGTCGCCTCGTCGAAGACGAGCTCGGCGGCGTCGCCCGGCATCCGCTCTATCGGGCCCTCTGAGGGACTGCCGACTCGGGGACTGCAACGAGCTGGCCCCCCGCGCATCCCTCGGCTTCGACGGGCCGTCCGGGATTGGTGATCCCGATCGCGCCGGCGACGCCGCCTGCCGCCACGAGCGCCGCGCAGATCACGACGGCCTGGTGGAATGCTCGCACCGACTCGGCGTTGGCCGCGAACGTATCGCCGACGAGTGCGCTCGCCACGACGACGCCGACGATGGAGACGCCGACCAGTCCCGCGACGCGCGCGACGGCGTTGTTGATCGCCGAGGCGATGCCTGCGTCGCTCTCGTCGGCATCGGCCAGCACGGTGGCGGTGAGCGGCGCGACCGTCATCGAGAGACCGATGGAGAAGACGAGTAGTCCCGGAAGCAGGTCGGTCGCGTACGAGGTGTGCATGCCGGTCCTGAGCAGCAGCAGGATGCCGGCCGCGGCGATCAGCGGTCCGGCGCCCATGAACAGTCGCGGACCGTAGCGGTCCGCAAGTGCGCCGAAGCGTCGCGAGAGCGTGAACATCACCAGCGTCACCGGGAGCGTCGTCAGGCCGCTCCGCAATGCGCTGTAGCCGGCGACCTGCTGCAGGAAGATGACGAGGAAGAAGAAGAGGATCGACAGGCCGGCGTACATGGCCAGTGTTTCCGCGTTCCCGACGGCGAAGTTGCGGCGCGCGAATAGCTCGAGCTTCAGCATCGGCTCGGGGGTGCGGCGCTCGTAGGCGAGGAACGACGCGAAGGCGACGACGCCGGCGACCAGCGGAACGACGATCGCCGGACTGCTCCAGCCGTAGTGCGGCTGCTCGATCAGCGCGAACACGAAGCCGCCCAGGCCGAGCGCGCACAGTCCGGCACCGAGCACGTCGACGCGCCGTCCCGTCACGCGGGTCGTTCGCGGGACCGCCGCGAAGATCAGCGCCAGCGTGACGAGGACGAGCGGGACGTTGAGCGCGAAGATCCAGCGCCAGGAGACCTGGTCGACGATCCAGCCGCCCACAAGCGGACCGACGATCGCCGCGATCCCGCCCCACGCCGTCCACGAGCCGATCGCCGCGCCACGATCCTTCGGAGAGAAAGCGCCGACGATGATCGCGAGCGAGCTCGGCGTCAGCAACGCCCCGGCCGCTCCCTGCAGCGCCCGCGCGGCGATCAACACGCCGATCGTCGGCGCCGCGGCGCACAGGATCGAGACGATGCCGAACGCCGCGACTCCGACTGCGAACACGCGTCGCTCGCCGTAGATGTCTCCGAGCGAGCCGCCGATCAGGATCAGCGAGCCGAGTGTCAGCAGATAGGCGTTTGACACCCACTGCTGCGCCGACAGCCCGCCGCCGAGGTCACGTTCGATCGCCGGCAATGCGACGTTGACGATCGACCCGTCGATTGTGGCCACGCCGGAGCCGAGGATCGCAGCGAACAAGGTCAGCCGCTGCCGGCGAGTCATGGCGTCGCCACCGCGGCTAGCTTACGTGGATCCTTCGCGGCACGACTCGCCCGCTCACCGGTCGGGAGGTCGCTCGCTCGGTCCCTGCCGGATCGCAGCCGACGGTGAACGCGTCGCTACGCCGCATCACCGAAGAGGGCCTCGTACACGCCGAGGAGGCTGGCAACGCCTATCTGTACACGTTCAACAGAGACCACCTTGCTGCGCCCGCAGTCGAGCTGCTCGCTGACATTCGCTCGGAACTCGAGCGTCGCCTCCGGGCGGAGATCGCCGAATGGGAACTTGCCCCGGCCCACCTCTCGATCTTCGGCTCGGCCGCCAGGAGCGACGGCGACACGGCCAGCGACATCGACATCTTCATCGTTCGGTCAACTGAGATTCCCGCGGACAACCCACGTTGGCGAGAGCAGCTGGAGCGACTGTCAGAGCACGTGCTCGCCTGGACTGGCAACCACGCCGGACTCGCCGAGGTGTCCGAGGCCGACATTCGCCGGCTCCGGCGCGAGCGGCCGCCGATCGTCGACGACCTCAGGCAGAACGCGAGCACGCTCGCGGGCCCGGAACCCGTCGACTTGCTGGGAGCGCGTACATGACGGGGCGAAGGGGACGCACGCACCCATGCGATCGCACGCACGCACTCGTCTCGATAACGCCGAGAAGTCGCTCGAGGTCGCCGAGCTCGCGGCCGCGGAGGAGGAGATTCCGGCTTCCCGAAATGTCGCCGCTGCGGTTGCCGTCCTCTCCGGAATCGCCTCGGCTGAGGCTGCCTGCTGCGCCGCGCTCGGCCGTCGCTCGCGGGGCGACGATCATCGCGAAGCGGCCGCGCTCCTCCGCCAGATCGTCGACCGTGAGCGAGCGGCGAAGGCTGTGCTCGAGCTGATCAACCTGAAGGACACCGCGCAATACGGGCTGGTCCCGATCACGAAGCGCGAGCTGACGACCACGCTACGCCGCGCGAGGATCCTGCTCGACTTCGCCCGTGAGGTCCTGCGCCGTTGATGGCGGTCCGCTGGGCCGCTCTGCGGCCGTCGAGAGCTCGCGGCGCGAGACGTGGGGGTCGCGGCTGACGGGACTCAACGTTCCGGCCCGACACCGACGGGCCCCTTCCGCGCATAGAAAAAGCCCCGTTACCAGGGCTTTTTCCGTAGCAGGCCTGTAAGCCGGATTCTGTCGGGGGTGACCATCCATCTGTGCGGCTTACCCGGCTCCTCGGCGGGCAGCGTCGACGGAGCCTGTTCGCCTTGCACCGGACGGGGTTTGGCGAGCCGCCGTGTCGCCACGACGCTGGTGGGCCCTTACCCCACCGTTTCACCCTTACCGGCGGCAACTCCGGAGATTTGCCGTCGGCGGTCTGTTTTCTGTGCCACTTTCCGTCGGCTTTCGCCGCCTCCCTCGCGGGAGCGTCCTGCCCTACGGTGTCCGGACTTTCCTCGAGCCTCTCGGCCCGCGATCACCCGGCCTGCGACTCCAATTGTAGCCCGGCCGAGGCGCGATGGCCGAGCCGCATCCCGCACTCCGGACAGCGGATCGATGCGGGCTCGTGCAGTACGAACTCCCCGCACACCGGGCATTCCAGGCTCGCGCCGCGCAGAAGCGCCGTCAGCTCCTGCTCGAGCGTCCGGTGGAGAGGCGCGACGGTCATAGCGAGCGGAAGACTCCCGTCACCGCGCCCAACACCTGTACGAAGTCGGGATAGATCGGTTCCAGCGCTGCGTTCTCCGGCTGGAGGCGGATCTTGCCGGCGTCCCGGTAGAACGTCTTCACCGTCGCCTCGTCGGCGCTCTCGTCGTCGCCGGCCAGGGCCACGACGATCTCGCCGTTGCGCGCGTCGTCCTGCCGCTTCACGACGACGATGTCGCCGTCGAGGATCCCGGCGTCGATCATCGAGTCGCCGCGCACGCGGAGGAGGAAGTCACCCCGTAGCGTCTCGGGCACCGCGACGTAGTCCTCGACGTTCTGGTCGGCGAGCAGCGGGCCGCCGGCTGCGATCTGGCCGACGAGGGGCAGCTTCTCCAGCTCGGGCATCGGCGCAGTCTCGGGCCGCTCGCGGCCGGTCAGCTCGAGGGCCCGTGGCTTCGTCGGGTCGCGGCGCAGCAGGCCGGCCCGCTCGAGGTTTGCGAGGTGCGCGTGCACGGTCGACGGAGAGGCGAGCCCGACCGCCTCGCCGATCTCCCGCACGGTCGGCGGGTAGCCGTGCCCGTCGACGTAGTCGACCAGGAAGTCCCAGATCTCCTGTTGGCGGCCGGTCAGCTCCACTCTCGTCTCCTGTGCTCGAGGTCGGTCCGGACGAACATGTGTTCGCCAGAAGAGTAGAGAGTCCTCCGGACGACGTCAACCACGACTTTGTGGCTCTAAGCCACTAGCACGGTGAAGCTCCCTCGCGGGAGCTTCATGCGCTGGAGAGGACTTGAACCTCCACGCCCCGCAAGGGGCACAAGGCCCTCAACCTTGCGCGTCTACCAATTCCGCCACCAGCGCGAGGGCCGGCGCATTGTAGCCCGGAGCTCTCGCCGGCCGTGCCGGCTTGGCCGGCGCGGCCTCACTAACGCCCTCGGAGAGCACCCCCCGGTGCGAAATCGTCATGTCCTCGCGGAGCGAGGACGGATTTCGCGCCGATGAATTCCGCCACCAGCGCGAGGGCGCGGCAAGTGTAGCGAGGTAACGTACCGCCCCGTGCGCGCGCTCTGCGAAACGGCGGTCGAGGCCGCGCTCGCCGCGGGGGCGAGCTACGCCGACGCGCGCGCCGTCGTCCGCCGCAACCAGCAGGTGATGACGAAGAACCGCCGCGTCGAGACCGTCACCGACGTCGAGTCCGAGGGAATCGGTGTCCGCGTGCTCGTCGACGGCGCGTGGGGCTTCGCCTGCGACCGGCGTCTGACCGAGCAGGGTGCGCGCGAAGCCGCCGCGCGCGCGTGCGCGTTCGCGCGTGCAGCGCCGAGCGCGGACGGCCGCGCCCTCGCACCCATCACGCCCGCCCAGGCGCACTACGTCACCGCGCGCGAGCGCGATCCGATTGAGGTCCCGCTCGAGGAGAAGGTCGGGCTCTGCATCGCAGCCGAAGAAGCGCTGCAGCTTCCGCAGGTGAACGTCACGCAGGCGTCGGTGCGCGCGCAGAAGGAGCAGAAGGTGCTCGTCACCTCCGACGGCTCGGTCGTCGAGCACGAGCAGGTGGAGTGCGGGGGCGGAATCGACGCGATGGCCGCCGGCGACGGCGGCTTCCAGATCCGCAGCTACCCGACCGCGCACAACGGGCTCAGCGCGCAGGCCGGCTGGGAGTTCGTCGAGGGCCTCGACCTCGTCGGCCACGCGCCGCGCGTCACGGAGCAGGCGGTCGCGCTGCTCACCGCGGATCCGTGCCCGTCCGAGGTGACCGACGTCGTGATCGACGCGGAGCAGATGGCGCTGCAGGTGCACGAGTCCGTCGGCCACCCGACCGAGCTCGACCGGATCTACGGCACCGAAGCCTCCTACGCCGGTACGAGCTTCATCCAACCCGGCGACCTCGGCTCGCTCCGCTACGGATCCGAGCACATGAACATCACCTCCGACGCGACAACGGAGCGCGGCCTCGGCACGTTCTCCTACGACGACGAAGGCGTTGCCGCGGTGCGCGAGCCGATCGTGCGCGAGGGCGTCCTCGCCGGTTTCCTGACCTCGCGCGAGACCGCGGCGAAGATCGGAGCCGGGGCCGGGGGATCGATGCGCGCGGACACGTGGAACCGCATGCCGCTCGTGCGGATGACGAACCTCCACCTCGAGCCCGGCGAGGGCACGAAGGACGAGCTGATCGCCGGCGTCAAGAAGGGCGTCTACCTGGAGACCAACAAGAGCTGGTCGATCGACGACAAGCGGCTGAACTTCCAGTTCGGGACGCAGATCGCCTGGGAGATCCGCGACGGCAAGCTCGGCCGGATGCTCCGGGACGCGACGTACACCGGGATCACGCCCGTCTTCTGGGGCTCGCTCGACGGCGTCGCGGGGCCGGAGGAGTGGGTGCTGCACGGCGTGACGAACTGCGGCAAAGGGCAGCCGGGGCAGGGAGCGCACGTCTCGCACGGCACGTCGCCCGCACGGTTCCGCGGCGTGCAGGTCGGAATCAAGTCGTGAGCGCTCTGCCCGTCGCGCAGGACGCGATCGACGCCGCCGCGGGCGACGAGGCCGAGGCGGTCGTCCTGACGGAGCGCTCGGGCCTTGCGCGGTTCGCCGGCCGCGAGGTCCATCAGCCGACGTTGATCGACAACGTCGTCGTCACGCTCCGCGTCGTCCGCGACGGCAAGGTCGGAATCGCCGCGACGAATCGCGTCGAGCCCGACGGACTGCGAGAGCTCGCGCGCCGTGCCGGACAGGCCGCCGACAGCTCCGTCGCGACGCCCGGCTTTCCCGGACTGGCGCCGCCGGCCGATCCACCGGACGTCCAGGGCTGGGACGAGGAGACCGCCGCGCTCGGCCCCGACGAGCAGGCGCACCGCGCCGCCGCGGCGATTGCTGCGACGACGACGGGCGTGTACGGCTTCTTCACGAGCGGCGAGACCGAACTCGCGATCGCGTCGACGGCGGGCGTCCGGACGTCGCAGTCGATGACGGACGCGACGACGATCGTAGTCGCCGCCGACAGAGGATGCTCGGGCTATGCCGAGGCGAGCTCCTGGCGCGCCCGGTCGCTCGACCCGGCCGCGGTGGCGCGCGAGGCCGCTGAGAAAGCGTCGCGTACGAACGGCGCCGCGGCGGCCGACCCGGCACGCTACCGAGCCGTGCTCGAGCCGTACGCGATCGGCACGCTGCTCGAGTACTTCGGCTTCGACACCTTCGGCGCGCAGGCGCTGCTCGAGGAGCGGAGCTACTTCAGCGGCCGGATCGGTCAGCGCGCATTCGACGAGAAGGTGACGATCGTGGACGACGCGCTCGATCCACGCGGGCTGCCGAAGGCGTTCGACTTCGAAGGGATGCCCAAGCAGCGCGTCCCGCTCGTCGAGGACGGCGTGATCCGCGGCGTGGTGTGGGACCGCGCAACGGCGGCGCGCGCGTCGAACGGCGCGCACTCGACGGGCCATGCGCCGCCCGCCTCGCTGCTTGCGCACGGGCCGTTCCCAGCTGCACTGCAGATGACCGGCGGGGATGCCGAGTCGATCGAGGAGCTCGCCGAGCTCGTCGGCGACGGGATCTACGTGACGCGGCTCCACTACCTGAGCGTCGTCGACCCGCGCGAGGGCGTGATCACCGGGATGACCCGCGACGGTACCTTCCGGATCCGCGGCGGCAAGGTCGCCGAGCCACTCGTCAACCTCCGGTTCACGGTGTCGGTACCGGAGCTGCTGGCCGACGTGCCCGGACTGACGCGCGACCTGACGCTCGTCAACGGCAGCGACTTCTACGGCGAGCGCTATCCGTTCGGCGCGCTCGTGCCCGCCCTGGCGACGGCGAGCTTCAACGTCACCGGCTCCGGCTCGAGGCCGGGCCTCTGAGCTAGTGGCTTTGAGCCACTAACTACTTGAGATAGTGGAAGAGGGCGATGCTGTTCGCGAAGAACAGGATCGCGATCACGATCGTCAGTCGCGTCAGGTTGCGCTCGACGATGTGCGTGCCGCCCTGCGAGGCCGGCGTGAAGCCCATCCCGCCCATGCCCGCGTCCCGCCCGGAGTGCATCAGCACGAGCCCGACGAGGGCCATGACGAGCAGCACCTGGACGACCGCGAGGAACTGGAGCACGACCTCAGGGTAGCTAGCGCGCCACGACTTCGAGGATCGCGTCGATGAGCTCGGCGGCGATCCGGTCCTTCGTCACGTAGCCTGCCGCACCGGCCTGGCGGGCGCGGTCGACGTCGGCGCGCGAGTTCGATCCCGTCAGCATCAGGACGCTCGCACCGCCGTTGCTGCTGCGGATCTCCCGCGCGGCCTCGATCCCGTCCATGACCGGCATGCTGATGTCCATCAGGACGATGTCAGGTTGGAGCTGCGCGGCGAGCTGCACGGCCTCGCGCCCGTCACCGGCGTGTCCGACGACGTCGATCCGGTCGTCGGCGTCGAGGATCGCCTGCAGCGCCTCGGCGAACAGGCGGTGGTCGTCGGCGATCAAGACGCGAATGCGGGTGTCGGGGCGTGCCAAGGCTTCCATCGTCCTTGGCACGAAATGTGCCCTGTTACGCTCGATTTGTGAAGGGTGAGGAGGAGGCGCGTGAGCAGATCCAAAAGCTCCTCGTCACGGGGGACAACCGCCTGAAGCAGGGCGCCGGGGCCGCCAAGGCGCGCGAGAGCTGGGATGCCGCGCTGGCGCTCGCCGTCGAGTCGGGGCTCGAGGAGACAGTGCGGCCCCTGGTCGAGGTCAGGCTCGCCGACCTCGAGCGGCTCGCCGGAGGATCTCCTCCACCCGCTCCGCCTGCCGCCTGACGTCGTGGGGTCGGGCCGCCGCGCGGGCGGCCGGGTTCGGCGACGGGAGGGCGGCCGCCGCGCGAAGCGCGTCCACGAGGGCCTCCTCGTCGGCGGGGTCGACGAGAATGCCGGCCTCGGGCGTCACGAACTCAGGCGGGCCGCCGATGCGGGTCGCGACGACGGAGCGCTCGGACGCCATCGCCTCGAGCAGCGCCTGGCCGAGCGGCTCGATCAGGCTCGGCTGCGTGACGACGGTCGACGCGGCGATCGCGGCCGGAATCTCGTCGTGGCGGACGCGGCCGAGGAGACGGATCCGGTCGCGTCCTTCGAGCTCCGCGCGCAGCGGGCCGTCGCCGGCGAAGGTCAGCGTCCCGTCGCCGAGGTGCTCGAAGGCTCGCGCGAGGCGCAGGACGTTCTTGCGCGGCGTCAGCGAGCCGATGCAGAG
>Ga0066710_100001017_pt1 | contig 19565 bp, 35 predicted proteins | sample GraSoiAngelo_159_FD_79666 | JGI IMG/M metagenome (GOLD analysis project Ga0066710, IMG submission 79666) | Grasslands soil microbial communities from the Angelo Coastal Reserve, California, USA - 14_1009_16_40cm | ecosystem: Environmental > Terrestrial > Soil > Grasslands | place: USA...
AGCGCGGCGCCGAGGTCATGGTGACCACGGAGAAGGACCTGGTGCGCATCGCCGCGGCGCCCGAGGGCGCGCCGCCTCTCTACGCCCTGACCCTGCGGGTCCGATTCGCCGACGGGCCGGATCTCGCGGGCTTCATCCTCGACCGCCTGCGCGCGCGGCGCGCCCCCGCGGCGCGGGTGGTCGGATGACCGGCCCGGCCGCGCGCGGCGGCGCGCGACGCCCTCCCCGCCGCCGTCCGAGCCACGTGGCCGGCTACCTGGCGTGCCGGGTCATGCTGCCGGCCCTCTCCCTGCTGCCGCGACGCGCCGGTCTGCTCGTGGGACGCGCCGTCGGGCTCCTCTTCTACCTCCTTTCGCCGCTGCACCGGCGGATCGCCCTCGCGAACCTGCGCCGCGCCCTCGGCCCCGGCCCCGACGAACGGACGCTGCGCCGCATGGCCCGCGCCTCCTTCGCCCACACCGGGATGATCTGTCTCGATGCCGCCTACTTCCCGCGGTTGCTGCGCCGGCCGACCGCGCGGCTCGCCGTGTACGAGGGGACCGAGCACCTGCTCGAGGCGGCGCGGGACGGACGCGGCGTGCTCGTGTTCTCGGGACACTTCGGCCACTGGGAGCTGATCGCCTTGCTGCAGCACCGCGTCGGCCCGCCGATGGCGATGGTGGTGCGGCCCCTGGAAAACCGCCTCGTGGACGGCCTGGTCACGCGCCTGCGCAGCCTGTCGGGGAACATCACGATCCCGAAGCAGAACGCCGCGCGTGGCGTGCTGCGCGCCCTGCGCGATGGCTGGGCCGTGGCCATGCTGATCGATCAGAACGTGCGCGGATCGAGCGGCGTCTTCGTCGACTTCTTCGGTGTCCCGGCCTCCACGACTCCCGGCCTGGCGACCCTCGCCCTCAAGAGCGGCGCGCCGATCGTCCCCGTCTTCTCCTACCCGATGCCCGATGGGCGCTTGAGGGTGCGCTACCTGCCGCCCTTGCGGCCGGCGCGCCGCGGAGCGCTGGCGGACGACATCTTCGACGTCACGCGCGCCTGCACCGCCCTGCTCGAGGCGGAAGTGCGGCGGCGGCCCGATCTCTGGCTCTGGATGCACAACCGCTGGCGGACGCGCCCGCCCTCGGCCCCGGCCGAGCCGGTCGCGGAGGCCGCCGTGGCCCGTGCCAAGGCGTGAGCCGATCATGACGCAGCGGGCGATCTTCCTCGACCGGGACGGCACCATCAGCGAGGAGGTGGGATATGTCAACCACCTGTCGCGCTACCGGCTGATGCCCAACAGCCTGGAGGCGATCCGCATCGCCAACGGGGCCGGCTTCAAGGTGATCGTGACCACGAACCAGTCGGGCGTGGCGCGAGGCTACTTCAGCGAGTCGCTGGTGCACCAGGTGCACGCGCGCCTCACCGGCTGGGCCGAAGCGGCCGGCGCGCGCCTCGACGCCATCTACTTCTGCCAACACCATCCTCAGGAGGGCGCGCCGCCCTACCGCGCCGCCTGCGACTGCCGCAAGCCGCGGCCGGGCATGATCCTGAGGGCGGCCCGGGAGCACGGCCTCGATCTCGCCCGCTGTTACGCCGTCGGCGACGGCCTGGTCGACCTGGAGGCGGCGGCGGCCGCGGGGGTCCCTGGAGTGCTGGTCCTCACCGGCTACGGCCGCGGGCTGGTGGAGCACCAGCGGGAGCGCCTGCGCGCCCAGCCCTTGCGCATCGTCGAGGATCTCCTCGAGGCCGTGCGCTTCATCGTCGGGCGCGACTCCCAGGGCCGCGACGCCAACCGGATCCCGGCGGCGGGGGAGCGGTGAAGGGCCGGGGGATGGCGGGCGCGCGGCCGTCCCGCGAGCGGCTGCTCGAGGCCATCGACCGCATGGGAGGGGTGCGGGTCCTGGTCGTCGCCGACCTGGTGCTGGACGAGTTCGAGTACGGCACCATCGGCCGGATCTCGCGCGAGGCGCCGGTGCTGATCCTGGAGCACGTGCGCACCGACCGGCTGCCCGGCGGCGGCGCCAACGCCGTCAGCAACCTGCGTTCCCTCGACGGCGAGGCCCGCGTGGTGGGGCGGGTCGGGGCCGACGAGCCGGGGGACCACCTCCTCGGGATCCTGGCCGCGCGCGGGGCCGACGTCTCCCGCGTCTGGCGCGACCCCTCCTACCGCACGCCGGTCAAGCGGCGCATCCTGGCCGGCAGCGCACACTCCGTCAAGCAGCAGATCGTGCGCGTCGACCGCAGCGGCGGGCCGCCGGTCTCTCCGGAAGGCTCCCCTCTCCTCCCCGCCGTGCGCGAGGCCGCGCGCGACGTCCAGGGGATCCTGGTCTCCGACTATTCTCTCGGCCTCGTCCACCCGGGCAACGCCGCCGCGCTCGTCGAAGCGGCGCGCGCCTCGGGGAAGCCGCTCCTGGTCGACTCGCGCTCGCAGATCCGCCTCTTCCGCGGGGCCACCGCCGCCACCCCGAACCTGCAGGAGGCCGAGAGTGCTTTGGGCGAGCCGCTGGGCGACGATCCGGGCAGGGTGGAGCGGGCCGGCGGCCTGTTGCGCGAGGCCCTTCAGACGGAGACCATCGTGGTGACGCGCGGCAGCCAGGGGATGTCGGTCTTCACCGCGGGATCGGATCCCGTCCACCTGCCGGTCCACGGGACCGACGAGGTGGCCGACGTGACCGGGGCGGGAGACACGGTGATCGGCGCCTTCACGCTGGCGCTGCTGTCGGGGTCCACGCCGCTCGAGGCGGCCACCCTGGCCAACTACGCGGGCGGCATCGTGGTGATGAAGCGCGGCACCGCCACCGTCGGCCGCGACGAGCTGCGCCGGGCGGTCGGCGCCGATCCGGCTCCCGCCGGACGGCCGCGGCCGGCGTGAGGTGGCCGCGGGCGGACGCGGGCCGGGTGTTTCGTCTCGACCGGCTGGCCGGCGTCCTCGAACGGCTGCGCCGGGCCCGCCCCCGGCCGCGGGTCGTCCTCGCCAACGGCCTCTTCGACCTGCTTCACGTCGGGCACGTGCGCTACCTTCGCGCCGCGCGCGCCCTGGGGCACTTCCTGGTGGTGGCCGTCAACGACGACCGCTCGTCGCGCCGCCTGCGGGGCCCGGGAAGGCCGATCGTCCCGGCCGCCGACAGGGCGCGCATCCTCTCCGCGCTCGAGGGGGTGGACGCGGTGGTGCTGTTCGGCGGAAGGACGGCGGAGGGGGTGCTCCGCCGGCTGCGCCCGGACCTGCACTGCAAGGGGACCGACTACGCGCCGGGCAGCGTCCCCGAGCGGGACGTCGTGAGGTCGTACGGCGGGCGGGTGCGAATCGTGGGGGACGCGAAGCGGCACGCCAGCACCGGCCTCATCGCGCGGATCGGGCGCCGGCGTTAGGGGCCTGTCCCGCTCTCAGCCGCCCTTCTTCTTTTTCTTACCCTCGGGCGGCGCCTCGGCCTGCGGACCTGCCGCCTCGTCGGCGGCCTCCGCGTCCTTTTCGGCCTTGGCCTTGACGGCGGCCTTCTTGTCGCGCCGGGCCTTCTTCTCTTCCTTCTGCTTCGTGAAGACCGGTTCCGACCCGACCAGCTCGACGATCGCCAGCTCGGCGCCGTCCCCCAGGCGGGGCCCCAGCTTGAGGGTGCGGGTGTAGCCGCCCGGACGCGTCGCGAAGCGCGGCCCGAGAGTGTCGAACAGCTTCTTCACGACCTCCTTGTCGCTCACCTGCCGCAGGACCCGCCGGCGGGCGTGCAGGTCGTCCCTGCGCGCCAGGGTGATCAGGCGCTCCGCGAACGGCCGCAGCTCCTTCGCCTTCGGGAGCGTGGTGGTGAGCCGCTCATGGCGGAAGAGCGCGGTGGTCAGGTTCCTGAGCAGGGCCCGGCGGTGGCCTTCCTTGCGGCCGAGCTTGCGGTAGCCGACGTTGTGGCGCATGCGACCCCTATTCCTCCTTGGGCTTCAGGAGGTGATCGATCTTCATGCCGAGCGACAGACCCATCTCGGCCAGGAGCTCCTTGATCTCGTTGAGCGACTTGCGCCCGAAGTTCTTCGTCTTGAGCATCTCGGCCTCGCTGCGCTGCACGAGGTCGGCGATGGTCTTGATGTCGGCGTTCTTCAGGCAGTTGTAGGAGCGCACCGACAGCTCCAGCTCCTCGATGGAGCGCATCAGGTTCTCGCGCAGCCGCTCCTGCTCCCGGTCGACCTCCTCGACGTCCATCTCGGGGGTCTCTTCGAAGTTGATGAAGATCGACAGGTGGTCCTTGAGCAGCTTGCTGGCCAGGGCCACGGCGCTCTGCGGCGCGACCGCGCCGTTGGTCCAGACCTCGACGGTGAGCTTGTCGTAGTCGGTGGTCTGCCCCAGCCGGGCGTCCTCCACGACGTAGTTCACCTTCTTGACCGGCGAGTGCACCGAGTCGATCGGGATGTAGCCGATGGTCAGGTCGGTGTCGAAGTTGCGGTCGGCCGAGACGTAGCCCCGGCCGGGCTTGACCCGCATCTCGATGTTCAGGCGCCCTTCCTCGGAAAGGGTGGCGATGTGCACCTCGGGGTCGAGGATTTCCACGTTGGGGTTGCTCTCGATGTGCCCCGCCTTGATCTCCACCGCCCCCTCGGCCTTGAGATAGATCGTCTCGGGGTGGCCCACGTTCAGCTTGATCGGGATCTGCTTGAGGTTGAGGATCAAGTCGATGGTGTCCTCGACCACCCCCGGGATCGACGTGAACTCGTGCAGCACCCCCTCGATCTTGATCGCGGTGATCGCCGCCCCCTCCACGGAGGAGAGGAGGACCCGCCGCATGGCGTTGCCGATGGTCGTGCCGAATCCTCTCTCGAACGGCTGGGCCCAGAACTTGCCATAGGTCGGGGTCAACGACTCCAGGTCGCACTCAAGGCGTTTCGGCCTCTGAAAACCTTTCCACAACATCTCCTCGGTCCTCCTCGGGGGGTCCCCTTCCGCGGGCGACCCTTGGTGTTTACTTGCTGTACAGCTCGACGATCAGCTGTTCCTGAATCGGCATCGTGATCTCATCCCGGCGCGGGAGCGACGCGAGGCTGCCGCGCAGGTGCTCGATGTCCGCCGAGAGCCAGGCGGGGACGCCGCGCCCGCGGGCCGCCTCCAGGGCGGCCTGGACCGCCGGGTTCTTGCCCATCTTCTCCTTGAGGCTGATCATCTGCCCTGCCTTCACCAGGAAGGACGGGATATCCACCTTGCGGGCGTCCACGCGCACGTGGCCGTGGGCGATGAGCTGGCGCGCCTGGGCCCGCGACGATGCGAACCCGAGACGGTAGACGATGTTGTCCAGGCGCCGCTCGAGGTTCTGCAGCAGCAGCTCGCCGGTGACGCCCTTGCGCCGGTTCGCCTCCTGGAACGCCAGGCGAAACTGGTTTTCGAGCAGGCCGTAGATGCGCTTGACCTTCTGCTTCTCGCGCAGCTGCACCCCGTACCCTTGCATCTTGACCCGGCGCTTCCCGTGCTGGCCCGGGGCGAAATTGCGTTTCTCGATGGCGCATTTCTCGGTGAAGCAGCGGTTCCCCTTGAGGAACAGCTTCATCCCCTCGCGCCGGCAGAGCCGGCAGACCGAACCGCGAATCCGTGCCACGACTTCCTCCTTCTCCTAGACGCGCCGGCGCTTCGGGGGACGGCACCCGTTGTGAGGAATCGGGGTGATGTCCTTGATCGACTTCACCTCGAGCCCGATGGCCTGCAGCGCGCGGATCGACGACTCGCGCCCCGCGCCGGGCCCTTTCACCCGCACCTCCACCTGTCTCACCCCGTGCTCGCGCGCCGCGTTGCCCGCCGCCTGGGCGGCGAGCTGGGCCGCGAACGGCGTGCCCTTCCTCGATCCCTTGAAGCCGATGCATCCCGCCGACGACCAGGCGAGCACGTTGCCGGTCTGGTCGGTGATGGTGATCACCGTGTTGTTGAAGCTGGCGTGGACGTTGGCGATGGCGAAGGGGACGTTCTTCTTCTCCTTCTTCTTGGCCGGGGCTTTCTTCTCGATCGCCGGGCCCTCGCCGGCCGCCGCGCCCGCGGCCTCCTTCGCCTCCTTGCCCGCCCCGCCCTTGGCGGCCTTGGCGGGCTTCTCCGCCTTCTCGGCACGGCCGCCCTGCGGCTCGCTGCCGGAGGCCCCTTCGCCCTTGTCCTTCGCGTCTGCCATCGTCTCCCCTTCTGGCCCGCAGCGCGGGCCGCGCCTTCAGCTTCGCTTAACCCTTCTTGCCGACCGGGGCCTTCTTCTTCCCGGCCACGGTCTTGCGCGGCCCCTTGCGGGTGCGCGCGTTGGTGTGCGTCCGCTGGCCGCGCACCGGCAGGTTGCGCCGGTGCCGCATGCCTCGGTAGCAGCCGATGTCGATCAGCCGCTTGATGTCCATCTGGACGTTCTTGCGCAGGTCTCCCTCGACCTGCCCTTCCTCCTGGATGACGTCGCGGATCCGGCGCACCTCGTCTTCCGCGAGATCCTTCACCTTGATGTCCTTGCCGACCCCGGCCTTGCCCAGGATGCGGTTGCTGCGCGAGCGCCCGATCCCGTAGATGTAGGTCAGGGCCACCTCGATCCGCTTGTTCTGCGGAAGGTCGATGCCGGCGATGCGGGCCACGGTTCTCCTCCTATCCCTGGCGCTGCTTGTGCTTCGGGTTATCGCAGATCACGCGTACCACGCCGCGCCGCTTGATCACCTTGCACTTGTCGCAGATTTTCCTGACCGAAGCCCGAACTTTCATGATCTCGCTCCGCGGACGACGACCTACTTGAAACGGTAGACGATCCGGCCTCGCGACAGGTCGTAGGGCGAAAGCTCCACGAGAACCTTGTCCCCGGTCAGGATGCGGATGAAGTTCTTGCGCATCTTCCCGGAGATGTGCGCCAGCACCTGGTGCTTGTTCTCCAGCTCCACGCGGAACATTGCGTTCGGCAGCGGCTCGACCACCACCGCCTCGACCTGGATCGCCTCCTCCTTCGGCATCTTTACATCCCCTCCAGTGCGCCGCCCAGGACCAGGGGGCCGTTCTCCGTGATGGCGATCGAGCGCTCGAAGTGCGCCGACAGGGATCCGTCCACCGTCGAGGCCGTCCAGCCATCCGGGTGGATGCGCACCGCCGGATCGCCGACGTTCACCATCGGCTCGATCGCCAGCGTCAGGCCCTCCTTGAGGACCGGCCCGGCCCCCGGGGCCCCGTAGTTGGGCACCTGCGGGTCCTCGTGCAGCGAGGTGCCGATCCCGTGCCCCACGAACTCGCGCACGACCGAATAGCCGCCGGCCTCCACGTGCCGCTGCACCGCGGCCGAGATGTCGCTCAGGCGGCCGCCCGCGCGCGCCGCCTCGATGCCGCGCTGAAGCGACTCCTGCGTGACCCGCATCAGGTCCGCGGCCTCGCGCGACACGCGGCCCACCGGGACGGTCAGCGCCGCGTCGCCAAAATAGCCGTCCAGGACCACGCCGAAATCGAGTCCGATGATGTCCCCCTCCCGCAGCACCTTCCTGGCCGACGGGATGCCGTGCACCACTTCCTCGTTGACCGACGTGCAGAGCACGCAGGGGTAGCCCCGGTACCCCTTGAAGGCCGGCTTCACGCCGGCCTCCCGGATCATCTCCTCGGCCTTGCGGTCGAGGTCCAGCGTCGTGACCCCCGGCCGGGCCTCGCGGGCCAGGGCGGCCAGGATCTGCCCGACCACGCGGTTGCAGCGGTCCATCGTCTCGATCTCGCGCCGGGTCTTGTAGATGATCATCCGCCTTGCCCGGGCAGGGCCGCCACGATGCGGGCGGTCACCTCCTCGGGCCTGCCCCGTCCGTCCACCGTCAGGAGCACGCCCCGCCGCTGGTAGCGCTCGATCAGGGGCGAAGTCTGCTCCTGGTACACGCGCAACCTCTCGGCGATGACCGGCTCCGTGTCATCCTCCCGCTGGCGTAACGCGCCGCCGCAGGCATCGCAGCGGCCCTCCACCCGCGGCGGGTTGTGGCGCACGTGGTAGGTCGCCCCGCACTCGGGGCAGACCCGCCGTCCCGTCAGCCGGTCCAGGATCTCCGGCTCCGGCACCACGATGTTGATCGCCCGGTCCAGCGCCCGGCCTCGCCCGGCCAGAACCCGGTCCAGCAGATCCGCCTGGGGCACCGTCCGCGGGAACCCGTCGAGCACGAATCCGTCGCCCGCGTCCGGGCGTCCCAGACGCTCCCGGATCAGATCGCCGACCACCTCGTCCGGGACCAGCCCGCCGCGCTCGAGGATGGCCCGCACCTTCCGCCCCAGGGGCGAGCCGTCCTTGACGGCCGCCCTCAGCATGTCCCCCGTCGAGACGTGCGGCACTCCCAGCCGGTCCCGCAGCGCCGCGGCCTGCACGCCCTTCCCCACTCCCGGAGCCCCGAACAGGGCCAGGCGCCGGGCCGTTCCCGCCGGTGACGGCATCCTCGCCTCAGCCGCGCCGTCCGCGGATCCTCGCGCCCTTCAGGAAGCCGTCGTAGTGCCTCATGATGAGCTGCGACTCCACCTGCTGGATCGTGTCCATCGCCACGCCCACCACGATCAGAAGCGACGTCCCGCCGAAGTAGAACTTCACCCCCAGCCCCTGCGTCAGGAACCCCGGAAGAAACGGATCGAGCCTCGGGCCTATCAGGGGAAGCGCCTGCACGTTGAGGCCGTTGATCAGCACCGTCGGAAGCAGGGCGATGAGGCCGAGGTAGATCGCCCCGACGAACGTCAGCCGGGTCAGGATCGTGTCGATGAACTCGGCGGTGCGCCGGCCCGGCCGGATGCCCGGGATGAACCCTCCGTACTTCTTCATGTTGTCGGCCACGTCCATCGGGTTGAAGATGATCGAGATGTAGAAGTAGCAGAAGAAGACGATGGCCACGAGGTAGAGCAGGTTGTGCAGCGGCATGTTGTAGTCGAGCTGCCGGTAGATGCTCGCCAGCCACGGCTTGTCCTGCACGCCCAGCCACTGCATGAACGTCAGCGGGAAGGCCAGGACCGAGGAGGCGAAGATGACCGGGATGACGCCGCCCGTGTTGAGCCGCAGCGGCATGTGCGTCTGCATGCCGCCGTACATCCGGCGTCCGACCACCCGCCGGGCGTATTGCACCGGGATCTTCCTCTGGGCCCGCTCGACCCAGACGATCGCCGCCACCACCAGCACCATCATCGCGACCAGCAGGACGACGCTCAGCACTCCGAGGTTGCCGGTGGTCACGTCCTGGTACAGCGTCACCACGGCGTTCGGCAGCCCCACGATGATGCCCGCGTAGATGATGAGCGAGATCCCGTTTCCGATGCCGCGGTCGGAGATCTGCTCGCCCACCCACATGATGAAGGCGGTGCCGGTCGTCAGGGTGAGGACGGTCAGCATGCGGAAGCCCCATCCCGGAGAGGTCACGACCCGCCCGCCGCCCGCCCCGCCGAGGCTCTCCAGCCAGAAGGCGATGCCCAGGGACTGGATGACCGACAGGACCACCGTGCCGTAGCGCGTGTACTGCGTGATCTTCTTGCGGCCGACCTCGCCCTCCTTCGAAAGCTTCTCGAGGTAGGGCCAGATGACCGTCAGGAGCTGCAGGATGATCGACGCCGAAATGTACGGCATGATCCCGAGCGCGAAGATCGTCAGACGCCGCAGGTTGCCGCCCGAGAACAGGTCCAGGAACCCCAGGATGCCGCCGCCCTGCTGGCGGAAGAAGGCTTCCAGGGCCAGGAAGTTGATCCCCGGCACGGGGATGTGCCCGCCGACGCGGTAGACGGCCAGCATCATGAAGGTGAACACCACCCTCTTGCGCAGGTCCGGGATGCTGAAGATGTTCTTGATCGAATCGATCATGCTTTTCGCGTGCCCGCGCCGGCTGCCGGCGCTCCGATCACCTCGGCCCGGCCGCCCGCGCGCGCGATCTTCTCCAGGGCCGACTTGCTGAAGCGATGCGCCTTGATCACCAGGGCCTTGCCGACCTCGCCATCGCCCAGCACCTTGATCCCGTCGCGCAGCTTCCTCACCAGCCCCTCGCTCACGAGCCGCTCCGGAGTGATCTCCCCCTCGAGCGCCGCCAGGTCGCCCACGTTGACCACGGCGTACTCCTTGCGGAAGATGTTGGTGAAGCCGCGCTTCGGCAGGCGTCGGTGCAGCGGCATCTGGCCGCCCTCGAAGCCGAAGTACTGCTTACGCCCGGAGCGCGACAGCTGGCCCTTGCTGCCGGCGGTGGCGGTCTTGCCGTGCCCCGACCCGGGCCCCCGCCCGATCCGCTTCACCTTGCGGCGGGATCCCGGCGCCGGCTTCAGGTTGAAAAGTCCGATGCGGGCCATCGCCCTATGCCTCCACGATCTGCACGAGGTGCCGGATGGCGTTCACCATGCCGCGCACCGCCGGGTTGTCGGGCCGGATCACCTTGTGATGCGGGTGCCGCAGCCCCAGGGATCTCAGGATGCGCTTCTGGCGGATGGGGCACTGGATCCCGCTGCGCACCTGGAGCACGGTGATCGTCTTGCCCGCCGCCGGCTTGGCGCGGCGCGCCGGTCGCCCGGCGGGGGCCGCGACGCCCTTCGCCGGGGCTTCCGCGGTGACGGCGGCCTCCGCCGCGCGTGCCGCGTCCGGCGCCGGCGCGCGTCCCGCCTCCCTGGAGGGCGAGGCGGTCCGGCGAGCCCTCGGCCCGGACCCTTTGCCGGAAGGCTTCCCGGCCTTCGACTTCGCGTCCCTCGGCGCCCGCGCCGGCTTCCTCGTGCTAGGCATCGGCCGGCTCCGCCGCGACCCTGCGGCGCAGTTGGTGGGCCGCCGGGTCCCTCAGCTTCATCAATCCGTCGAAGGTCGCCTTCACCACGTTGTGCGGGTTGGTCGTGCCGAGGGACTTCGTCAGGACGTCCTGGATGCCGGCCGACTCGACGACCGCCCGCACCGCCCCTCCGGCAATCACGCCGGTGCCGGGCGAGGCCGGCTTCAGCAGCACCTGGCCGGCCCCGAAGGTTCCCAGGATCGGGTGCGGGATCGTCGCCCCTTTGAGGGGGACCCGGATCAGGTTTCGCTTGGCCCGCTCGATCCCCTTGGCGATCGCCTGCGGGACCTCTTTCGCCTTGCCGGCGCCGTACCCGACGTGGCCGCGCCCGTCCCCCACGACGACCAGCGCCGAGAAGCGGAAATTCTTGCCCCCCTTGACGACCTTGGTCACGCGGTTGATGTGCACCACCTGGTCCTTCAGATCCAGACCGTCCGATTTGATCTTGGCCACCCTCGACCTCTGTCCCTCGCGCGGGACTCCGCTAGAACTTCAGCCCGGCGGCGCGCGCCGCGTCCGCCACCGCCTTGACCCGCCCGTGGTACAGGTACCCGCCGCGGTCGAACACCACCGTCTCGAGCCCCTTCTCCCTCAGCCGGGCGGCGATCAGCGCGCCGACCTTCCCGGCGGCCGCGATGTTCCCCTTCCCCGCGCTCCCCTCCACCTCGATCGTGGAAGCGCTGGCGACCGTCGCGCCGCGCAGGTCATCCACCGCCTGGACGTACAGATGCTTCAGGCTGCGGAAGACGCACAGCCGCGGCCGCGCCGAAGAGCCGGTCACCCGCGCGCGCACGCGCGCGTGCCGTTTCTCGCGCGCCCGGCCCTTGTCGCTCTCGCGCACCATGTCTACGCCCCCGCCGCCGTGCCGGCGCCCGTCTTGCCGGCCTTGCCGGCCTTCTTCTTGATCACCTCGTCCACGTACTTGATGCCCTTCCCCTTGTACGGCTCCGGCGGTCGCAGGCCGCGGATCTCGGCGGCCACCTGGCCGACCTTCTGGCGGTCGGCGCCGCTGACGACGAGGTGGGTCTGCTTGTCGACCTTGATCTCGATCCCCTCGGGGAGCGGGAAGTCGATCGGGTGCGAGTAACCGAGGGCGAGCTGCAGCACGCGCCCCTGCACCTGGGCCTTGTAGCCGATGCCGACGATGTCGAGCTCGCGGGTGAACCCTTCGTGCACCCCCTTGACGGCGTTCGCCACCAGGGCCCGCGTCAGGCCGTGAAGGGCGCGCAGCTGCCGGGTGTCGCCTGCGCGCGTGAACGAGACGACTCCGGCGCCGACGCTGCAGGCAATCCCCGGCGGCAGCGGGTTGGCGATCGAGGCCTTCCCCTTCTCGACGACCACGCTCTGCCCCTGCACCTTGACGCTCACCCCGCCGGGGACGGTGATGGGCGCTCGCCCTATCCGCGACATCCGCTCCTCCTCACCAGACGTTGCACACGATCTCGCCGCCCACGCCCGCCTTGCGGGCATCCTGCCCGCTCATCAGCCCCTTGGGGGTCGAGAGGATCGTCAGGCCGATCCCCCCCATGACCGGGGGGATCTCCTCGTGCCCGGCGTAGATACGCCGGCCGGGGCGGCTGACCATCGTGAGCCCCGTGATGATCGCGTTGCCGTCCGGGTCGTAGCGCAGGGCGACGCGGATCACCTTGAACTTCCCCTTCTCCACCACCGACACGTCGCCGACGTACCCCTCGCCCTTCAGGATCTGGGCGATGCCGAGCTTGTGCCGGGAGTGCGGGATCTCCACCCGCGGGTGGCGGGCGCGCACTGCGTTGCGGATGCGCGTCAGGATGTCTGCGATCGGATCGGTCATGGGTCCCCCGTCACCAGCTCGACTTCGTGACTCCCGGAACCAGCCCTTGCAGCGCCAGGTTCCGGAAGCAGATGCGGCACATCTCGAACCGGCGCAGGAAGCCGCGCGCCCGGCCGCACCGTTTGCAGCGGTTGCGGTACCTGATGGCGAACTTCTGCTTCTTCCTCATCGCCGCCATCCATGCCTGTGTCGCCATCGTCCTGTCCCTCGAAAGCTCCCGCCTAGTCCTTGCGGAAGGGCATCCCCAGGAAGGCCAGGAGATTCCTGGCCTCCTCGTCCGTCTCGGCGGTCGTCACCACCGTCACGTTCATGCCGTGCACTTTGTCGACCTTGGAGTAATTGATCTCCAGGAATACCAGCTGGTCCTTGAGGCCGATGGTGTAGTTTCCCCGGCCATCGAAGGACTTGGTCGGAAGTCCGCGGAAGTCCCGCACGCGCGGCAGCGCGATCGACACGAGCCGGTCGAAGAAATCGTACATCCGGTCACCGCGCAGCGTCACGCTGCAGCCGATCGGCATCTTTTCCCGGATCTTGAAGTTGGCGATCGACTTGCGCGCCCGGCGCACGACGGGCCTCTGGCCCGTGATCGCTGCCAGCTGCTCCACCGCGGCGTCGAGAATCTTGATGTTCTGCGTGGCCTCGCCCACGCCCATGTTGACCACGATCTTGTGCAGCCGCGGGACCGCCAGCGGGTTCTTGTACCCGAAGCGCTCCATCATCTGGCGCACCACCTCCCCCTTGTAGGCCTGCTTCAACCGGGGGACGTAACGCCCTGCCGGTGGTGCCGCCGTCGCCTGCTGAGCCTGAGCCATCGTCTATCCCTATTTGTCCAAAACGCCGTCGCAGCGACGGCAGACGCGAACCTTCTTGCCGTCCTCCAGCATCCGGTGCCCGATCCGCGTGGGCTTCTGGCACTCGCCGCACACCACCATGAGATTCGAGGCGTCCACGGGCGCCTCCCGCTCCAGGATGCCGCCCTTGATGTTCTTCTGGGGGTTCGCCTTGGTGTGCTTGCGCACGAAGTTGACCCCCTCCACGATCGCCCGCCGCTCCGACGGAAAGACCCGCAGCACGCGCCCCGTGCGCCCCCGGCTCTTGCCGGCCAGCACCAGGACCGTGTCGTTGCGCCGCACGTGCAGGCCGCCCGCCGCCACCGTGCCCGCCGCCATGCTCAGATCACCTCCGGCGCCAGCGAGACGATCTTCATGAAGTTCTTCTCGCGCAGCTCGCGAGCGACCGGCCCGAAGATGCGCGTGCCGATCGGCTCTCCGGCGTCGTTGATCAGGACCGCCGCGTTCTGGTCGAAGCGGATGTAGGTGCCGTCCTTGCGCTTCTGGGTCTTGTTCATGCGGACGATCACCGCCTTGACCACCTGGCCCTTCTTCACGTTCCCCTCGGGGATCGCCTCCTTGACGTTCGCCGTGATGACATCCCCGATGCGCCCGTAGAAGTTGATCGATCGCCCCCGCGTGTGGATGCAGGAGATCCGCTTCGCGCCGGAGTTGTCGGCGACCTCGAGGATCGTCCGCATCTGGATCATGTCGTGCTCCCCGTCCCTTCGCGCGCGGCCCGGCCGCGCCCCTGAGCCGCCCTCAGTCGGCGGCCGCCTTCTCCACGATCTCTTTCACGATCCAGCGCTTGTGCCGGGACAGCGGCCGGCACTCCTCGATCCGCACCCGGTCGCCCACCTTGCACTCGTTCTTCTCGTCGTGCGCCATGAAGCGGGAGCGGCGCCGCAGGTACTTGCCGTACAGCGGGTCCATGACCAGGCGGGCCACCTCCACCACGACGGTCTTGGCCATCTTGTCGCGCACCACCGTGCCCTGCTTCTCCTGCCGGCGGCCGCGCGCGGCGCCGCTTCCCTGCGGGTCCTGCTGCTGGTCCATCATCATCTCCCGGGCGCTACGCGCCGCCTCCGGCCTCTTTCTCTCTCAGGACGGTGAGCACGCGGGCGAGCTCCTTGCGCACGAGAAAGACGCGCTGCGGGTTCTCGGACTGGCCGGTCGCCTTCTGGAAGCGCAGCTTGAAGATCTGCTCCCGCAGGGTCTCCTCCTGCGTGCGCAGTTCCTCGACGCTCTTCTCGCGCAGCTGCCTGGCCTTGACCTGAGGCATGGTCAGATTCCCCGGTGCACGAACATCGTCCTGAGGCCGATCTTGTGGGACGCCAGGCGCAGCGCCTGGCGCGCCACCTCCTCGGTCACCCCTTCCATCTCGTACAGCACCCGCCCGGGCTTCACCACGGCGACCCAGCCCTCCGGCGCCCCCTTCCCCTTGCCCATGCGGGTCTCGGCCGGTTTCTTGGTGATCGGCTTGTCCGGGAAGATGCGCACCCAGATCTTCCCGCCGCGCTTGACGAAGCGCGTCATGGCGATGCGCGCCGCCTCGATCTGCTTGTCGGTCACCCAGCCGCACTCCGTGACCTTGAGCCCGTAGTCGCCGAAGGCGATGGTCGAGCCGCGCCAGGCCTTGCCGCGACGGCGGCCGCGCATCTGCTTGCGGTACTTGACCTTCTTCGGCATCAACATCGCGTCTCACCCGGGCCCCGCGGGGCCGCCCCAAGGCTCAAATCTGCGCCAGGCCCAGCCTGTCCTGCGGGCGCACCCAGCTCTTGAGCTCTCCCTTGTAGATCCAGCACTTCACGCCGATCTGTCCGTAGGTCGTGCGCGCCTCGGCGAAGCCGTAGTCGATGTCGGCCCGCAGCGTGTGCAAAGGCAGCTGCCCCTCCAGGTACCACTCCGAGCGGGCGATCTCGGCGCCCCCCAGGCGGCCGGAAACGCGCAGCTTGACCCCCTTGGCCCCGAAGCGCATGGCCGACTCGATCGCCTTCTTCATGGCGCGGCGGAACGCCACGCGCCGTTCCATCTGCAGCCCCACCGATTCCGCCACCAGCTGCGCCTCGAGCTCGGGCTTGTGGATCTCCATGATGTTGATGAAGATCTCCCGGCCGGTCTTCTTCTGCAGGTCGTCGCGCAGCTTGTCCACCTCGGCGCCCTTGCGGCCGATGATGATCCCCGGGCGCGAGGTGTGGATGTTGATCTTGAGCTTGTTCGCGGCGCGCTCGATGTCGATGCGCGCCACGCCCGCATGCGACAGGCGCTTCTTCAGCTCGGTGCGCAAATCCACGTCCTCGTGCAGCAGCTTCGCGTAGTTCTTCTCGTCGAACCAGCGCGACTGCCAGGTCCGGTTGTAGCCGAGCCGGAAGCCGTACGGATGGACCTTTTGACCCACGCTCTCACCTCTCCCTTCGGCGCTTCGTTCCCGATCCTGCGGCCTTCCGGCCCGTCCGGCCGGAGGCGCCCTTCCGTCTCGATCCTGCGCCGGCCGCCCGGCGGGCGCCGCCCGTGCGGCGTCTCGGGGCCGCCGCCTCGCCCGCCGCGGAGCCGGTCTCCCCCGCGGCGCGCTTCCCCCGCGGCGCCTGGGCCTGGGGCAGCGGCCGCTCGTCCAGGGCGATGGTGACGTGGCACATCCGCTTCAGGACGCGGAAGGCCCTCCCCATCGGGGCCGGCCGGATGCGCTTGAGGGACGGTCCCCCGTCGACGAAGGCGGTGCGCACATACAGACGGTCGACGTCGACGTCCTGCCGCTTCTGCCGCGCATTGGCCACCGCCGAGTCGAGCAGCCGCCCGATGTCGCGCGCCACCGCCTTCTTGGTGAAGCGCAGCGTGGCGAGCGCCTCGCCGACCGCGCGCCCGCGGATGAGGTCGACCACCAGGCGCGCCTTCTGGGCCGACGTGCCCAGGTACCTGAGCCGCGCGCTCGAGACATGATCCGGCGACAGCACGATGACGCCTCCCCCCTACTGCGATGACTGCACGACGCCCGCCGGCGGCGCGCCGGCCGGCGCGCCCGCGGCCGCCGCGGCCGAGTCGGCCCGCGAGTGCCCGCGGAACGTGCGCGTGGGCGCGAACTCGCCCAGCTTGTGCCCGACCATGTTCTCGGAGATGTAGACCGGGATGAACTTCTTCCCGTTGTGCACGGCCAGTGTGTGCCCCACCATGTCGGGGATGATGGTCGAGCGCCGCGACCAGGTCTTGAGGACCTTCTTCTCGAAGCGCCGGTTCATCTCTTCGATGCGCCGTTTCAGCTCGGGATCCACGTGCGGCCCCTTCTTGATGCTGCGTGCCATGACGCCCCCTACTTCCTGCGGCGGACGACGTACTTGTCCGTCCGCTTGTTGTTGCGCGTCTTCTTCTCGCGCACGCCCCACGGCGTGCACGGGTGCCGGCCGCCCGAGGTCTTGCCCTCGCCGCCGCCCAGCGGGTGGTCGACCGGGTTCATCGCCACGCCGCGCACCGTGGGCCGGATCCCCAGCCAGCGCGTGCGGCCCGCTTTGCCCGAGGAGATGTTCTCGTGATCGGTGTTGCCGACCTGGCCGATGGTCGCCTGGCAGCCCTCGATGACCCGGCGGATCTCCCCCGAGGGGAGCTTGATCTGCACCCAGCCCGCGTCCTTGGCCAGGAGCTGCGCCGCGCTGCCGGCGCTGCGCACCAGCTGCCCGCCGCGGCCCGGCTTCAGCTCGATGTTGTGAATCGCCGTGCCGAGCGGGATGTTCTTCAGCGGCAGCGTGTTCCCCACCAGGATGTCCGCCGCGGGGCTGGTCACGATCGTCTGCCCCACCGCCAGTCCCAGGGGCGCCAGGATGTAGCGCTTCTCGCCGTCCGCGTAGTGGACCAGGGCGATGCGCGCCGAGCGGTTCGGGTCGTACTCGATGGTCGCCACCTTGCCGGGGACGTCCTTCTTGTCCCGGCGGAAGTCGATCTGGCGGTAGGTCCTCTTGTGCCCGCCCCCCCGGTGCCGGATGGCGATCCAGCCGAGGTTGTTGCGGCCGCCGCGGCGGACCTTCCCCTTGGTGAGCCTCTTCAGGGGGCGGCGCTCCGTCAGGTCCCCGAAGGCGGTCAGCGACATGAACCGCCGGCTCGGCGACGTGGGTCTGTAATTGCGAATCGGCATGTCCGGCTCCGCCTAGACGGCCTCGAAGTACTCGATCGGCTTCTCGCCCGGCTTCAGCATCACGTACGCCTTCTTCCAGTCGGGGCGCTTGCCCGAGTAGCGGCCGACCCTCTTTTCCTTGCCCCGCACGTTCTCGGTCCGCACGCCGGCCACCTTCACCTTGAAGAGCGTCTCCACCGCCCGGCGGATCTCGATCTTGTTCGCCCGGCGGTCGACGCGGAAGGCCAGGATCCCCTTGCTCTCCTTGAGGAGCGTGGTCTTCTCGGTGATCAGGGGGGCCACGATGATCTGCCGCGCGTCCCTCATGGGCTCAGGACCTCCGACACGCGCTGGACGGCCGCCTCGCTCAGGACCACGGTGTCGTGGGCCAGAAGGTCGACCACGTTCAGCGCCGTCGCCAGGGTCGCCTTGACTCCGGGCAGGTTGCGCGCCGACAGCTCGAGGTGGCGGTGCACCGGCTCGTCCACCAGGAGCGCCGTGCCCTGGATGCCGAGCCCGCCCACCGCCGCGATGAGGTCGCGCGTCCTGGGCGCGGGCAAGGCCAGCGACTCGACCACCACGAGCTTTCCATCGCGCAGCTTCTCCGACAGCACCGAGCGCAGCGCCCCTTGCCGCTTGCGTCGCGGAAAGGCATAGGCGTAGTCACGCGGCTGCGGCACGAACACCTTGCCGCCTCCCTTCCAGAGCGGCGAGCGGATCGATCCGTGGCGCGACCGTCCGGTCTTCTTCTGCTTCCAGGGCTTCTTGCCGCCGCCGCGTACATCGGAGCGGTTCTTGGCGGCGTGGGTGCCGGCGCGGCCCGCCGCCCGGTAGGCCACCACGGCCTCGTGGATCAGCCGGCTGTTCAGCGCCGAGGCGAACACGGCGTCGGGCAGGTCGAGCTCCTTCACCGGCTTGCCGTCGAGCGTCACCACCTTCAGCTTCGCCATCGCCTCACGCTTTCTTCTTCGCCGCGGCCTTGACCGGCTGCGGCTTCGGGACGCGGATCGGGGCCCGGCTGCGCCGCACGGCCAGGAAGGCGCCGCGCGCCCCCGGGACCGCGCCGCGCAGGACGAGCAGGTTGTTCTCCTCGTCCACGCGCAGCACCTCGAGGTTCTTGACCGTCACCCGGTCACCGCCCATCCGCCCGCCCATCCTCATGCCCCGGAAGGTGCGCGAGGGAAAGGCCGACGACCCGATCGAGCCCGGGGCCCGGTGGAACATCGAGCCGTGGCTGGCGGCACCGCCCCGGAAGTGGTGCCGCTTCATGACCCCCTGGAACCCCTTCCCCTTCGAGACGCCGATCACGTCCACGTGGTCCTTGATCTTGAACAGCGAGACCAGCACCTTGTCGCCGACCGCCGGGCCGTCGCCGCCGGGCAGCAGCCGGAACTCCTTCAGGCGGCGCGTCGGCGGCAGGTTCGCCTTGGCGAAGTGCCCTTGACGCGCCTTGGAGACCCCCTTGACCTTGACCGCCTCGACGAGACCGAGCTGGACCGCCTCGTAGCCGTCCTTGGACTTCTCCCGCCTCTGCACCACGACGCAGGGCCCGGCCTGGAGCACGGTGCAGGGGATGGCGCTCCCCTCCTCGTCGAACACCTGCGTCATGGCGACCTTCCGGCCTATCAGACCCTCGACCACGTCTCCCTCAGCGCCGTTCCTTCTCGAAGGCCTTGATCTCGACCTCGACGCCCGCCGGCAGGTCGAGCTTCATCAGCGCGTCGACCGTCTGCGAGGTCGGCTCGAGGATGTCCAGGAGCCTCTTGTGCGTGCGGATCTCGAACTGCTCGCGCGACTTCTTGTCGACGTGCGGCGAGCGGTTGACCGTGAACTTGTTGATCGCCGTCGGCAGCGGTATCGGACCCGCCACGCGCGCCCCCGTGCGCTTGGCGGTCGCCACGATCTCCGTGGTCGACTGGTCGAGCACCCGGTGATCGTAAGCCCTCAGGCTGATGCGGATCTTCTCGTTGAGCATGTCTTTCGGTCCCGCTCTCCCTACTGCTGGATCTCGACGACGGTTCCGGCGCCGACGGTGCGGCCGCCCTCGCGGATGGCGAAGCGCAACCCCTTGTCCATGGCGATCGGCGTGATCAGCTCGACCAGCAGGTTGACGTTGTCACCCGGCATCACCATCTCCACCCCCGCCGGC
>Ga0066710_100001018_pt1 | contig 19540 bp, 19 predicted proteins | sample GraSoiAngelo_159_FD_79666 | JGI IMG/M metagenome (GOLD analysis project Ga0066710, IMG submission 79666) | Grasslands soil microbial communities from the Angelo Coastal Reserve, California, USA - 14_1009_16_40cm | ecosystem: Environmental > Terrestrial > Soil > Grasslands | place: USA...
CATCGATCCCAAGCAGCTCGCCGCCATGCGCCATCGGCTCGGCCTGGATCAACCCCTGTGGATGCAGTTCGCGACGTGGCTCTGGGGGGTGATCCGCTTCGACTTCGGTACCTCGCTCTGGACTGGTCGCCCGGTCATCGAAGAGCTGCTCATCCGCCTGCCGCTCTCGCTCGAGCTCGCGCTCGCGGCGACGGCGGTTTCGGTGGTCATCGCCATCCCCTTCGGCATGCTGGCGGCCGTCCGCCAGGACACCTGGGTGGACTACCTGGTGCGCGTGGTCAGCATCGGGGGCCTGGCCATCCCGTCGTTCTGGGTGGGTATCCTCTGCATCCTGTTTCTCGTGGTGTTCTTCGGCTGGGGGCCGCCGCTCGAGTTCACGCCCCCCTGGGTCAATCCCTGGGCGAATTTCCAGATGATGATCTGGCCGGTGGTCACCGTAGGCTATCGGTACGCCGCCGTCACCACCCGCATGACGCGCTCCACGATGCTCGAGGTGCTGCGCGAAGACTACATCCGCACGGCCTGGGCGAAAGGGCTGCGGGAGCGGGCCGTGGTCGTCCGTCACGCTCTGAAGAACTCGATGCTCCCGGTGATCACGTTGATCGGAACCGAGTTCGCCTTCCTCATCGGTGGCCTGGTCGTCACCGAGACCGTCTTCACGCTGAACGGCGTGGGGCGATTCGTGGTGGACGCGGTCGCCCATCGGGACTACCCGGTCGTGCAGGCGCTGATCTTCCTGATCGCGTTCGGCTTCGTGATCGTGAACCTTCTGGTTGACTTGACGTACGCATGGTTCGACCCACGGATCCGGTATCGCTAGTCATGGCGACGAATCTCGAGCTGGCCCACGCAACGGCGTCGGCGGACCTGTCGCCGCGCCTGACCGTCGGCGAAGAGGTCGCGAAGTTCATCCGGACGAAGCCGCTCGGCGCCGTCGGGGCGGTGATCATCCTGGGGATGCTGGGCCTGGCCCTCTTCGCGGAACTGTTGGCGCCGTACGACCCGTACGTCGGCGACTACGGCCTGCAGTTCGCGCGGCCGAGCGCGGAGCACTGGTTCGGCACCGACGAGTTCGGGCGAGACGTGCTGAGCCGGATCCTGTACGGGGCGCGCATCGCCCTGTTCGTCGGGTTCACCGCGTCGCTCACCGGTTGCACGATCGGCGCCCTGCTGGGCGTGATCAGCGCGTACTGGGGCGGGCGGGTCGACCTCCTCCTCGAGCGGCTGATGGACATCCTCCTGGCGTTCCCGCAGCTGATCCTCGCCCTCGCCATCGCGTCGATCCTCGGCCCAGCGGTACAGAACGTGGTGATCGCCATTTCGATCCCGGTCATCCCCCGCGTGGCGCGCGTGGTGCGGTCCGCGGCCCTGTCCGTGAAGGAGCACGCGTACGTCGAGGCCGTGCAGGCTCTGGGCGCCTCGCGGCGCCGCGTCATCCTGCAGCACATCATCCCGAACGTCATGGCCCCGTACATCATCATGGTGACGGCGCAGCTCGGGGCCGCCATCCTGGCCGAGGCCGCCCTGTCCTACCTCGGGCTGGGAGCGGCGGAGCCGACGCCGTCGTGGGGGCTGATGCTCTCGGGCTCCGCCCCGTCGTACGCCGAGAAGGCCCCGTGGATCGCCCTGTTCCCCGGCATCGCGATCAGCCTCGGGGTGTTCGGCTTCAATCTCTTCGGCGATTCCCTGCGCGACGCGCTCGACCCGAAGCTGCGGAAGGGCTGACCCCGGTCAGCGGCCCTGGAATCGCGGCGGGCGCTTCTCCTTGAACGCCGCCACGCCCTCGGCGTGGTCGGCCGTCTGACGCACGATCGACATGTGGGACGAGACGAGGTCGAGGTGCGTCCGCAGGTCAAGCCGGAGGCTCTGGTAGACGAGCCGCTTGATCATCCGGATCGGGATCTGCGGGCCGTCGGCGATCTGGCGGGCCAGGGCGTAGGTGGCCTCCTTCAGCTGCGCGTCCGGCACCACCCGCTGCACGATGCCGAGCCGGTGGGCCTCCGGCGCCTCGATGAAATCGGCGGTCCACAGGAGCTCGAGCGCCTTGGCCGCGCCGACCAGGCGCGGTAGGAAATACGTGTCGCCGTCGCCGGGGACCAGGCCCACGCGAACGTAGCCGGTCGAGAAGCGGGCCGACTCGGCGGCCACGCGCATGTCGCACATGACGCACATGCCCATGCCGGCGCCGACCGCGAGCCCGTTGACCATCGCGATGACCGGCTTGTCGACCGCCTCGAGCGTCTTGGGCACGCGGTGGACGCCCTCCCAGAGGCTGTTCTTGCCGTCGAGCGCGCTCGGCTCGCCCTCCCGCATGCGCCCGACGTCGCCGCCAGAGCAGAACGCGCGGCCGGTGCCGGTGACGATGACGACGTTGACGCTCTCGTCCTGCTGGGCCTCGGCCAACGCCTTCGCCCAGGCCTCGATCATGTCGCGCGTGAACGCGTTCAGCTTGTCCGGCCGGTTCAGCGTGATCGTCGCGATCTTGTCCTTCACCTCATAGAGCAGGTCACTCATGGGAAGCGCTCCTCGCGGTGCGCGCTGCAGGCCGTCGCGGGCTGGGGCCCGCCGGCCGAGGCGCGACTAGAGAGTATGGAACGGTGCTGGTGGCCGACGGCGCTAGTCCTTGGGCAGCCCGAGCACGCGCTCGGCGAGGATGTTGCGCAGGATCTCGGAGGTGCCGGCGCGGATCCCGCTCGCGCGGGCGAGCAGCTCGTAAAACTCCCACTGGCCCTCGTCCGGCGCCCACGCCGAGCCGTGGGCGAGCTGCGAGTAGGGGCCGATCACCTCGGTGGCGACGTGCGCCAGCTCCTGGTCGATCTGGCTCCAGAAGAGCTTCGACGTCGAGCCTTCGGGGCCCGGAGAGCCGCCGCGCAGGATGTTGGTGAGGCTCCGGTAGCCGTTGAGCTGGAGCGCCTGCTCGCCGATCCAGAGGGTGGCGATCTTCTGCCGGACGAGCGGGTCGGCGCCCTTCTTCTGGCTCTGCACCAGACGGACGAGGCGGTGCAGCGCGTTGCGCAGCGAGATATGCCGAATGAAGGTCAACACGTCTCGCTCGTACGCCAGCGTGGTGATGGCGACGCTCCATCCTTCGTTGAGCTTTCCCACCAGGTTTTCGACCGGCACCCGCGCGTTGTCGAAGAAGACCTCGTTGAATTCGGCCTCGCCGGTGAGCTGCCGGAGCGGCCGCACCGTGATCCCGGGCGTCTTCATGTCGACGAGCAGGAAGCTGATGCCCTTGTGCTTGGCCGCTGCCGGGTCGGTGCGGACGAGCAAGAAGCACCAGTCGGCCACGTGGGCCATGCTCGTCCAGACCTTCTGGCCGTTCACGACGAAGTCGCCGCTCTCCCGCACGGCCCGCGTCTGGAGGTTCGCCAGGTCGGAGCCCGCGTTGGGCTCCGAGAACCCCTGACACCAGAGCTCGTCGGCCGTGAGGATCTTGGCCAGGTGGCGCTGCTGCTGCGCCGCGGTACCGTGCTTCATGAGCGTGGGGCCCAGCATCGACACCCCGCCGCGGTTGACGAGCTGAGGCGACTCGGCGCGCGCCATCTCCTGATAGAGGATGACCATCTCGACGATCGTCGCCCCGCGCCCACCGAACTCCCGCGGCCAGTCGAGCCCGACGTAGCCCGCCTCGCACATCTGCTTCTGCCAGGCGCGGAGCCTGCGGACCTCGTCCCGGTCGGCGCGCGAGGCGGCGAACGCGCGGCCGCGCAGGTCGTCGGGCAGGTTCGCCTCGAGCCAGGCCCGGACCTCCTTGCGAAATGCCTCTTCCCGGTCGGTGAAATCGAAGTTCATGCTTGTCGCTCGCCTCGGACGGCGGGGCCCCAGCCCCGCGACGGCCTGCGGCTCGCCCTACCGCTACTGCATCACCACGCCGCCGTCGACGTTCAGCGCCTGGCCGGTGATGTTGCGCGCCTCGTCCGAGGCGAGGAACACGGCCGCCCAGCCGATATCCTCGGGAGTCTGCTCCCGCTTCATCGGGGTGATGTCGGCGACGCGCTTGTCGAACACCTGGCGCGCGGTCATGCCTTTGAAGGCGGGGTTCGTCTCGGCGAGGTGGGCGGCGAGCTTCTGCCAGAAGTCCGTCCAGAGGACGCCCGGACAGATCGCGTTCACGGTGACCCCGTGGGGCGCCAGCTCCTTGGCGATGATGCGCGTCAGCGTGATCACGCCCATCTTGGCCACGCTGTAGGGCGGCATCGTCGGCGCCGAGATGGGCCCGGCGATCGAGGCGATGTTGACGATCCGCCCCGCCTTCCGCTCGATGAAGTGGGGCGTGATCGCCTTGCACGTCAGGAAGACCGACTTCGTGTTGACCGCGAAGGTGCGGTCCCAGTCCTCCTCGGTATTGTTCGTGAAGGGCATCCCGGGCGGTCCCGCGGCCCCCGCGTTGTTGACGAGGATGTCGATCTTGCCGAACGTCTCGCGCACGCGGTCGACCATCGTCTTGACGTCGGCGGAGCTGGTGACGTCGGTCTTCATGGCGAGGACCTTGCGGCCCAGCCCCTTAACCTCGCCGGCGACCTTCTCAGCGTTCAGCACCTGGATGTCGGGGATGGCGATATCGGCGCCTTCGCGCGCCAGTGCCAGCGCGATGCCACGGCCGATCCCGCTGCCACCGCCCGTCACGACCGCGACCTTACCGTCGAGCCGCATGAAGTCCCCCTCGATCTATAATCGGTGCCCCGGAGGGATCCATGACAGCACACCAGCTCAGAAGCCGCAACTGGTTCGGGCGCAACGACCTCGACGGATTCGTCCATCGCTCGTGGCTCAAGACCGAAGGCTTCAGCGACGCCGTCTTCGATGGACGCGCCGTCATCGGCATCGCGAATTCCTGGTCCGAGCTCACGAACTGCAACGCGCACCTCCGGCAGGTCGCCGACGCCGTCAAGCGCGGAGTGTGGAGCGCGGGCGGCTTCCCGCTGGAGTTTCCGACCATCTCGCTGGGCGAAGTGCTCATGAAGCCCACGACCATGCTCTTCCGCAATCTCATGGCGATGGACGTCGAGGAATGCATCCGCGCGTATCCGCTGGACGCCGTGGTGCTCCTCTCGGGCTGCGACAAGACCACGCCTGCCATGGTGATGGGCGCGGCGTCCGCCGACGTCCCGGCGGTCATGGTCACCGGCGGTCCCATGCTCAGCGGCAAGTGGCGCGCCGAGGAGCTCGGCTCGGGCACGGATGCCTGGCGGCTCTGGGCCGAGCGGCGCGCGGGACGTCTGTCGGACGAGGAGCTCTGCGAGGCCGAGTCGTGCATGTCGCGCTCGAGCGGCCACTGCATGGTCATGGGGACCGCCTCCACGATGGCGTCGGTCGTCGAAGCGCTCGGGATGACGCTGCCGGGCAACGCGGCGATTCCGGCGTCGGACTCGCGGCGGCTCGCGATGGCGGAGTCGGCCGGGCGGCTCGCGGTGGAGCTGGCGCTTGCCGCCGGGCCGAAGCCCTCGCAGATCCTCACGGCCCAGGCCTTCGACAACGCGATCCGCGCCGACATGGCAATCGGCGGGTCGACGAACGCGATCATCCACCTCGTCGCGATCGCCGGGCGCGTCGGGGTGCCGCTGCCGCTCAAACGCTTCGACGAGCTGTCGAAGACGACGCCGTTCCTCGTGAACCTCCGGCCGTCGGGAAAGTACCTCATGGAAGACTTCTTCTACGCGGGCGGGCTGCCCGCGGTGCTCAAGGAGCTGCTCCCGCTGCTCCACCGCGAGGCGCTCACGGTCAACGGCAAGTCGATCGCCGACAACGTCCGCGACGCCCGGTGCTACAACGAAGACGTCATCCGGCCCCTCGCGATGCCGCTGGCCGCCGAAGGCGGCACGGTGGTCCTCTTCGGGAACCTCTGTCCCGACGGTGCCGTGTTGAAGCAGTCGGCGGCCTCGCCACACCTGCTCAGTCATCGCGGCCGCGCGGTCGTCTTCGAGGACCACGCCGATCTCCACCGTCGCGTTGACGACGAGCGCATCGCCATCGACGAGAACTCCGTGCTGGTGCTCAAGCAGGTCGGCCCCCGCGGGGCGCCGGGAATGCCTGAGTGGGGTGCGGCGCCGATCCCGGCGCGCCTGCTCAAGCGAGGCGTCAAAGACATGGTGCGCATCTCCGACGCGCGCATGAGCGGGACGTCCTACGGAACCGTCGTTCTGCACGTCGCACCTGAATCCGCCGTCGGCGGGCCCCTGGCGCTCGTGCGCGATGGTGACGAGATCGAGCTGGACGTGCCGAAGCGCAGCCTGACCCTCCGGGTCGGCGACGACGAGCTCGCCCGCCGGCGGGCCGCGTGGAAGCCACGGCCACCGCACTTCACCCGCGGCTACGGCAAGCTCTTCCTCGACCACGTGCTGCAGGCCAACGAAGGGTGCGACTTCGACTACCTGAGAGGCCGTACGCCCGTGCGGTTCGAGGACACCGCCGGACCGTCGCACAGCTAACCGGAAGGCCCCGGCAGGAAAAGAACGCGCCGGGCCGGTGTTCGAGAAATTACCAGCCGCCTGGTGTCCGCGATCGGCGCGATGTGAGTAATGGTATACATTTCAGTCGCTTATGTGTCACTTTCGGATGGCATTCGCCTTGCTAATTCGAAAGGACATGAAGACGACAATCACGAGGATCAGAGAGAGCGAGTTCTGGAAGAGCAGCACGTTCTGGCTCACCGTAGCCGCGATCGTCCTCCCGTTCGGCTGGGTGCTCTTCGCCCTCAAGCTCGAGCCGGTCCGGATACGCGCCCGCTACTTCCGCCGCAATTTCTGAAGCGCCACTCGTAGCGATCCGCCGGCCGCTTCGACTGCACGCGACGCCTCGACTGCACCCCACCCGCTCCGCACCATCACGACGGCAACAGGCACCCGACCACGCGAGGCCTTGAGCGCGGCGAGCGCGCGTCCGCGCGAGACCCCGGCCAGATCGGCGACGAGCCTCAGCGCCCGCTCGCGAAGCTTGGCCGAGCGCGGCTGGAGATCGACCATCCGGTTTCCGTACACGCGGCCGAGCCCCGTCATGCTCGCGGTCGTGAGGGTGTTCAAGACGAGCTTGGTGGCGGTGCCGGCCTTGAGCCGTGTCGAGCCTGCGAGCACTTCGGGCCCCGTCGCGGGCACGATCCGGAGGTGAGTAGTCCGCCGACCGTGCGGGCGGCGGAGGGGCCCTTCGGCGTTACAAGCGATCAGCACGGTCGTCGCCCCGCGCCCCTTCGCCGCCGCGAGCGCCGCGCGCACGAACGGCGTCACGCCGCTGGCGGAGATGCCGACGACGACGTCGCCCCCGCGCACGCGCGCGCGTACGGCGCGCCGGGCCGCGACCTCGTCGTCCTCGGCTCCTTCACGCGACCGGAACACGGCGCCGCGCCCGCCGGCGATGATCGCCTGCACGAGCCCGCGTGGCGTGCCGAACGTTGGAGGGCACTCGGCCGCCTCGAGGACGCCGAGGCGCCCGCTGGTGCCTGCCCCGACGAAGAACAGGCGGCCGCCGCCGCGGAGGGCGGCGACGATCATGTCCACCGCCGCGGCGATCTGCCTCCGCACGCGCCCCACCGCGAGCACCGCGCGCCGATCCTCGCGGTTCATCAGCGCCGCGATCTCCCGCGGCGTCAAGCGGTCGAGGGCTCGGCTTCGGGGGTTCACGCGCTCCGTGGCGAGGCGCGCGTAACGGATTCGCGAGGCGGTCACGCCCGCATGCTACTACTATCGGACGGTGCTTCCCGTCGAATCGGGTCTCGAGGTGCTCGTCCACCGTCGTTCGGCGCTCTTGCGGGGCCAGCGGATCGCGCTGCTGGCGCATCAGGCGTCGATCGATCGGCACTACGAGCACGCGGCCACCCTGTTGAGCGACCTCCGCGGAGTCAAGCTCGTCAAGCTCCTGGCGCCCGAGCATGGCCTGTGGGGCGCGCCCCAGGATCACGCGCTCATCGCCGCCGCCCGTGACCCGGCGACGCGCCTGCCGGTTTGGAGCCTCTACGGCGCGCGCCGCGAGCCGACCGCCGCGATGCTCCGGGGAGTCGACGCGATCGTGGTGGATCTGCAAGACGTCGGCTCCCGCTACTACACCTTCGTGTGGACGATGGCGCTCGCCATGCGCGCGTGCGCGCGGCACGGCGTTCGGGTCGTCGTGCTCGACCGGCCCAACCCGCTCGGCGGCGCGCTCGTCGAGGGCAACGTGGCGGACCCCGCCTTCGCGTCGTTCGTGGGCCTCTATCCGCTCGCGATCCGTCATGGCATGACAATCGGTGAGCTGGCGGCCTACCTCAACGAACGGCACGCCATCGGCTGCAGGCTCTCGGTGGTCCCGATGCGAGGCTGGCGCCGGGCGATGCTCTGGGAGGACACCGGGCTGCCCTGGGTGGCGCCCTCGCCGAACATGCCGACGCCGGACACCGCGCGCGTCTATCCGGGCGGCTGTCTTCTCGAAGGCACGAACCTGTCGGAAGGGCGAGGCACGACGCGCCCGTTCGAGTGGATCGGCGCGCCCTACCTCGACGCCCACCGGTACGCGGGTGCGCTCGAGCGCGAGCGGCTCCCGGGCGTCCACTTCCGTCCCGCGCGCTTTCTCCCGACGTTCCAGAAGTGGGCGGGACGGCTCTGCGAAGGTGTCCAGATCCACGTGACCGATCGGGGGCGCTTCAGGCCTTTTCTCACGGGGCTGGTCGAGATCGCAGTCGCACGCCGGCTGGCGCCCCGCGGCTTCGCATGGCGCCGGCCGCCTTACGAGTTCGAGAAGCGGCGCTTGCCGATCGACATTCTCTGTGGGACCGACGTGATCCGAAAGGCGATCGAGCGTGGGACACCGCTTCCAGCAATCGAGCGCGCCTGGCAGCGCGATCTCGACCGCTGGAAGCGTCCGCGTGCGAGCTACCTGTTCTACTAGCTCCCGAACAGCCGCGCGAAGAAGCTCTTCACGCTGTGGCCGAAGTCCGTGGCGCCGTCACGGACGTTTTCCCAGGCGCTCTTGGCCTGCGGCTCGGCGGCCTTTCCGCCCTCTTTGATCTTTTCGCCGCTGTACTTCGCGCCCTCGACGACGGTGTGGCCGATCCCCTTGGCTGTCTGCTCGACGCCTTCACCGATCTTGCCGTCGCCGATCTTCTTCGCACCGGTCTCGACCTGCTGAGTTGCGGCCTTCACCTTCGAGTCATCGGCCGCGCGGGCCGTCAAGGCCGAGCCCGCGAGCACCGCGGAGGCCGCTAGAATCGCAACAGCTTTCATAAGCACCTCCTCAAGCCCATGCTACCAAGCCCCGGCGAGAGGAGCGATCGCGTTACCCCGTATAGCCGCGCGAGCGCATGCAGCTCGAGTACGCCGTCCGGTATCTCTCGTCGTTCTTCTTGTTTTCGTTGAGCCCGTAGAGCGTGCCGCCGCCCGCGCCCACGAGGCCGCCGATCGCGGCGCCCTTGCCCGCACCCTTGCCGCCGCCGGCCATCGCGCCGCCCGCGGCGCCGACCGCCGCGCCGACCACGGCGCCGATCGCGACGTCCTTCACGACCTCTTTCGTCTTGTCCTGCTCGCCGACCTGGTTGGCGGCGTACCGGTTACAGGCGTCGACAACCTCTTGCGTCGGCACCGTCGGCTGGGCCGGCACCGCCTGCGCCATCTGGGACGGCGCTGGCCTGGCGACCGCGGGCCGCGGCGACTGGGCCGGACGGGCTCCTGCAGGAGTCGCGACCTTCTGCTCCGCGTCCTGGCTCGACCCCGACCAGTTCGCGACGACGAGCCCCGTGATCAGCGCCGTCGTCATCACGAGGATCAGACCGAGTGCCGTCACCTTCCACGGATTCCACTTGTCCATCACTTGCCTCCCTTGCCGCCGCCATGAGCCGCAGCGCCCTCAGAGCCGTTCGAGCCGGCTCCGAACGCGTTGGATCTCCTGTTGCCATTGCCGCCGGCGGTCGCGCCTTGACTGGCGTCGGCGTTGCCGTCGGCGATCCCCGCCGCCTTCCCGCTCGAGCTCGGCCCCGAGACGATGCGGCCGGACGCCGTTGTCACGACGCCATGGGTGGAGTGGTTGCCGACCACCTGCCCGAGATTCTTCTCCTGCACGAGCCCCTGCGCCTTCATGTCCTTGAAGACCTGGCCCCATCCCTGACCGCTCTGCTTCTTCGCCGCGATCTGGTCGAGCGTGAGCGGAGTGACGGGCGTCGTCGTTTCGGTGTTCTGCGCCTGGAACAAGGCGCTGGCGACCGTCTGGTTTCCGGGCGAGAGCTTGTCGAATGCCCCGGCGGTCTTCGGCGGGGACGTGCTGGACGTCCTCAGCTTCGACTGGGCCAAGGCGGCCGATGCGGCAACGCCCAGGGCCAGGACCGCGACGACGAGCGCGACGACGCGACGAGACATCCAGGTCGCCTCTTATTTCCCGGCCCGGCTGATGGCGGACACCTGGGCGACGCTCCGCTCGGTCTGCGCGACGATCTCGCCCGCCGTCGCACGATCCCGGAAGAACCACCCGCGCCTGGCATTGACTCGCATGCGGGTCAGCCGCGACGTCAAACGTTCGAGCTCGATGTCGATCGTGCGGTCGGCCGCCAGCGCCACGAGATGCCGGCCTTCCGCAGTGGCGTCGTCGGTCTGAACCGTGATGGCCATGCGCTTGAGCGCCGAGAGCGTCGCCCGACGCATGTCGTCGACCGGCGTGGAGAACGTGCGATACGCGACTGAGTCCAGCGTGTACGAGGTCCCCGTGCCCCCGGCGACGCCGGCGCCCGACCCGAGCGCCGTCAGGCCCACCGCCGCACACCCCTGGGTACCCAGAAGGATTCCGCCGGCGACGGCCAACACCCGCGTTACGTGGCTGAGCATGCTGGTAGCTCCTTGATACGCGCAGGGCTGCAGCCGCCATGCCAGGACCGGGGGGAAACGGAACCCAAGGATTTATGGGTGTTTATGAGGCGTCAACGGGTCGTCGCGGCACATCGGTGTCAGCCGTCTGACAGTAACGACTTGTCGCAGGCCGCGAGCCGCGAGTCCCCGCCGGCCTATAATCGCAGAGTGACCGATCTCGAGAACCTGGTCGGCGAGCGCCTGATGTTTGGCCTGGCCGGGCCGAAGCTCACCGACACGGACGTCCGCCTCTTCCGCGACACGCGCGCCGCCGGGCTCATCCTGTATCGGCGGAACTTCGAGACGCCGGAGCAGCACAGCCGGCTGCTGGACGATCTCGAGTCGGCTCTCGGCCGTCGCCTGCTCGTCGCCACCGATCACGAGGGCGGCCGCATCGTCATGCTCGGCCAGGCGACGACGATTTTCCCCGACAACCTCGCGGTGGGGACCGCCGGCGACGAGGCCTTTGCGTATCACCAGGGTCTCTTTGAGGCGCGGGAGCTACGCCGACTGGGAGTGGACGTGAATTTCGCTCCGGTGCTCGACGTCCTCACGGAGCGCTACAGCCCGAACATCGGGATCCGCTCCTATGGCAAAGACCCGTCCGTGGTCACGCGCTACGGCCTGGCGCGCATCAAGGGAATGCAGAAGGGCGGGGTCTCGGCGTGCGCCAAGCACTTCCCCGGCAAGGGGCACTCCCCCCTCGACGCCCATCTTCGACTGCCCACCATCGATTCGACGTGGGCCGAGATGCAGGCGACGCATCTGCCGCCGTTCCTCGCCGCGGTCGCCGAAGGCATCGACTGCCTGATGACGAGCCATCCTGTGTACTCGAATCTCGACCCGACGCGCGTGCCGGCGACCTTCTCGCGGCGCATCGTCCACGACTGTCTGCGCGAGGAGATCCGGTTCGGAGGCGTCATCGTCTCGGATGATCTCGAGATGGGCGCCATCGGCGAGACGTGCCCGATCGGCGAGGCGGTGGTGCGAGCGGCGGCGGCCGGCCACGATCTGTTGCTCGTCTGCCACACGGAGCCAGCCCAGCGCGCCGCGGCGGTTGCGCTCCTGGAGGCGTACCGGTCGGGCACGCTCCCGATCCGCGACCTCGAGGCGGCGGCCGAGCGCGTGCGCCGTCTCCGCGAGCGCCGGACGGCCCGCTTCGAGGGTGGGCCGCCCGCGGCGGAGCCCGACGCCGGGCCGCTCGCGCGGGCAATCGCAACGCGCGCCGTCACCGTCGTGGCACCCGGGCGTCCGGAGCTGCGGCGCGCGCTGAACGGGCGCGTCGGGGTCGTTTTCCCGCGCTTCTCCGATCTGGCGCCGCGGATCACCATCGAGCCCGAGGTCGCCGCCGAGGCGACGTACGTCGCCGACGCGTTCGGACGCGCGGGCATCGCGCCCCAGACGCGGCTCGTCGGCATCGAGCCGACCGACGCGGAGATCGCGGAGGCGGGTGCGCTGGCCGAGGCGTCGGACGCGATCGTGCTGTTCCTGTTCGACGCCCATCTCTACGCGTCGAACGCGGCGCTGCTCGCCGAGCTTCAGAGGCGGGCGCGCGCGCTCGCCGTCGTGCTCCTGCGCGACCCGTACGACGCGAGCATGCTGGGGCCAGGTGTGCTCGGCATCACCGCCTACGGTTTCAGGAAGTGCCAGCTCGACGCGGCCATCGCCCGTCTCCTTTGATTGGAATCGCGCCTCGGCCGGCGGGGCCCCAGCCCCGCGACGGCCTGCGGCGCGCACCACGGGCGAGCCGGCTTCGACGACTGCCCGCCGAGATCCTGGCGATCGACTGGGGCTCGACGCCCGCCAAGCGCCAGATCTGCCGCGCGGTGCTGCGACGCGGCCGCTACGTGCTGGCGCCGCCGCGGCCCCTCGAGGACGTTGGGGCCCTCGAATTGCCCGACGGCGCACTCATCGCGTTCGACTGCCCCATCGGCGTCGCGCGCGAATACGCGGCGACGGCCGGCCTCCGGTCGTTTCGCGCGGCGCTCGGCCTGTTCGGCACGGGCCGGTTCGGGCGTTTCTACGAGATCGCCGCTCAAGCCGACGACATCACGACCGAGCGTCCCTTCTATCCCTTGCGGGGGGTGCGAGGAACCTCTCGCGACGACCTCCGAAAGGCGCTCGGGGTGGCGGCGTTCGCGCCGCGCGCGTGCGACCGGCAGGCCGGCGCGGGACCGATCTTCTGGCTGGTCGGCCCCCGGCAGGTCGGACGATCGGCCGCGTGCATCTGGCGCGACATCATCGCGCCGCACCTCGGCCGCGTTGCGCTCTGGCCGTTCGACGGACCGTTGACCGCTCTGGTGGCGTCGGGTCGACCCGTCGTCGCCGAAATGTATCCGGCGTATCTCTTGCGAACGCTCGGGGTCACGGTCGCCCGCAAGTCCGATCCGGCGGCGCGCGCCGCCTGCGGCCGAGCGCTGCTGCGACGCGTCGGGACCGACGTCCGGCTCGATCTGGACGCGGTGCGGAGGCTCCTGCGCGGGGGATTCGGACCGTCCAGATCTGGTGAGGATCCCTTCGACGCGACGATCGCGTGCATCGCGCTCGCGAAGCTCCTGCTCGACGGCGCGATGCCGGAGGCGCCGGACCACGCGCGCGCCGTGGAAGGCTGGATACTCGGACTCCCTTCAGAGGGGGCCTCGACGGCCCGACCGGCCTCGGACTAGCGGCGCGCGATTTCGGACAGCACGAGCAGGGTCAGAACCCTTTCGGAAGTACGGACCCCACGGGGTACGCTGGAAGCGATGCCTTCGAGCGGATGTCGGACGATGGACGCGCCAAGGCCGACCTCGGCCGGAACAGGAAGAAGGTGGGTCTAGGAACAGAAGGACAGCTTCTAGTCGATGGAGTCATCATCCTCGTTTACTTCGTCGCCATCACGGCCATCGGGTTGTACATGGGGCGACGGGAAAAGAGCCTGAACGACTTCGCGCTCGGAGGGCGGCGCGTGCCGTGGTGGGCCGTGATGGCCTCGATCATCGCGGCGGAAACCAGCGCGGCAACCTTCCTCGGCGCGCCCGGAGAGGGCTATACCAACAAGAGCTTCGCCTACGTGCAGCTCGTCCTTGGCCTCATCATCGGACGATTCGTCGTCGGCCACGTCTTCCTCAAGCCCTACTTCACGTACAAGGTCTTCACGGTCTACGATTATCTAGGCGTTCGCTTCGGCCCGTGGAGCAAGGGCTACGTCTCGGCTCTCTTTTTGTTCATGCGCACGCTGGCGTCGGGAACACGGCTCTTCATACCGTCGCTCGTGATGGTGCTCGCTTATCGCATGTTCGTCGCGGGTGGCCAGGTGCAATTCAGCCAACAGGCGGTCACAACCGTCGGTCCCTATCTGGTCGCGATCATCGTGCTCACCCTCGTCACGTGCCTCTATACGGCGGTCGGCGGCATCAAAGCGGTCATCTGGACGGACGTGATTCAGGCCTGCCTGATGTTCGGCGGAGCGCTGGTTGCGATCGGCACCCTGCTGCATCACGTCGGAGGACTGCGGGAGGCCTTTCAGGCGGTCCCCCAATTGGCCACCCATGAAGGCTACTTCCTCCACGGGTTCGAATCGAGCGTCGTCGCGCGGTGGCAGGAACGCCACCATCTTGCGGCGATGGGCGTGTGGGACTACGTCAAGCTGCTCCTAGCGAGCGACTACACACTCTTTTCCGCGTTCATCGGGGCGACGCTGGGTAACATGGCCGCCTTCGGCACCGATCAGGACATGGTTCAGCGGATGCTGACAGCGGAAACTCACCAGAAGGCGCGCCGCAGCCTGATTACCGCAGCCTTCATGGACCTGCCGATCGCCTCAGCGTTCGTGTTCATCGGAATCCTGCTCTTCGCCTACTACCAGAAGGATCCCACCTACCAGCCCACGGCCACGGCGGATGTCTTTGGCTCATATATCCTCAATGTCATGCCGGTGGGCATCCGCGGCCTGGTGCTGGCCGGTATCTTCGCCACCGCCATGGGCTCCTTTTCGGCGGCGCTCAACGCCCTGGCCACCGGCGCCACGAATGACTGGTATATCCGATGGGTTCGCGGCAAGGCCGAGGCGCACTACGTCCAGGCCGCGCGCTGGTTCACGGTCTTCTTCGCTGTGCTCATGATCGTCATCGCCGGTCTCTTCGCCTATGCGAAGGTGACGAATCCAGATTTGAGAATCATTCCAGTCGTCCTTGGAATCGCCGGGTTCATTCTGGGCCCCATGCTCGGTGTCTTCCTCATCGGCATGTTCACGAAACGGCGCGGCTCCGACGCTGGAAACATGATCGCCATTTCCGCCGGGCTCCTCGCGACTGTCGTCGTCGGCAAGCTGGACATCACGATCCTGAACGCGGTGGCGCCGTTGTTCGGCATCGACGGTGTGTTCCAGCATCCCGCCGGCATTCCCGAAGTCTCGTTCACCTGGTGGGCCATGATCGGCGCGCTCGTCGTTTTTTGTGTCGGCATCCTCTTCCGTACACCGGACCAGGTACTGCGGTCTGCCGCCCGACATGCCGAAGAGGCTCAGATCGCCGACGACGTTCCGCTCGCCCTCCGCGGATCGCCGGCGGAAGCAACCGTTGGGTCTTCTTGAGTTCGCCCACGCGAAACGCGCGCCGACCGCCAGCAGAACGACCAACGAGAACGGTGTCGTCGGGCCCGCTGAGCACGGGCTGTCCTAAAACGGGACGGGGGCCGAGTTCTCGAAAACCCCGCCCCCGTCACTTCGAGCCGTTGGATGGGCGCTCGCCGCGCCTCGAGGACTAGAGCTTCTTGCCTCCGCGCTCGGCCATGGTGGCCTCGAAGCTCTTCTTGCGCATGCGTTCCAGGAGCGCCGAGTAGGACTCCGCCTGGATGATCCGATCGAACTGGCTGCGATAGGTCGAGACGAAGCTCACGCCGTCGATCTGAAGGTCGTAGACGCGCCAGCGTCCATCCCGGAGATGGAGGCGGTAGTCGAGTGCAATCTCGCTGCGGCGGTCCGTGAGCACCTTCGACCGCACCGTGGCGTACCCCGCGTCGACCGCCTCACCAATATAGCTGATGCTCTCGCCCGCGTATGCTTCGACCCGCGTGACATAGGAGCGCTCGAGCAATTCGGTGAAGAGCGCGACGAATTCGGCCTTCTCGTCGGCCGAGCGCGCAGCCCAGTGGCGAGAGAGCGTGCGCCGCGTCACTTCCTCGAAATCAAAGAGGTCGCGCGCGATCTTCCGCACCTCCGCACGCTTGTCGGCCCCCTGCCGGCTGGGTGTCGCCGACTCGGTTCTCGGGGCATCGGCGTCTTGCAACAGGCTCATGACTCGGCCGACCGCCGACTCGATGGTCTCCCGAGGGCCCATCGCGGGTGCCGCGACGGCCCCGGCCACCATGATCCACGCGGCGAGTGCCTTGCCCATGGCTAGATCCTCCGGGCCGCTATCTGAGCATCACCCGTGCCAGGGCCTGGATAAGCGGAAAGGCAGTCATTTCATCGCCCTCCGGACCAGCGCCGGGGGGCCATAATGGCCAGAGTGGCAATCCCGCCTGCGCTTCGACACGATCTCCGGAGACTGCCGGGCACCGGAGGGCATCAACGCAAGGATGGAGCCGCGTCGTTGCGAGCCGCAATGAGGGAAACGCCGCAAAACAGAGGCGAAAAACCACGAGGCGATCGGAGCCGGTCTTGACCACGACAATCCGAAAGGCATCGCTATGCGTGGGCGTCGATGTCGGCGGAACGTGGATCCGCATCGCCGGTTGCACTGGAGTGCGCCGCGGCTCGACGATCGTGGTCCCCACCGAGCGAGACCTGCGCAAGCTCACGCCAGTGTTGCGCGCCGTGTGGCGTCGCCGCGGGTGGAGCCGCCGCCGGGTCGCCGCGCTCGTGGTGGCCTCGCGCGGGCTCTGGACCGCGGGCGAACGGCAAGCTCTCGCGCGCCGCCTCCGCGGGCTCGCGGAGCGCGTCCTCGTCATCTCCGATGCTCAGGCCGCGCTGCTGGGGGCGCTCGGGCAGCGCCCGGGCGTGCTCCTGCTCGCCGGCACCGGGTCGATCGTCGTCGGCTGGGACGGGCGCGGTCGCTGGGCGCGCGCCGGAGGCCTCGGACCGCTCGTCGGCGACGAGGGCTCGGGCTTCTGGCTCGGGCGCGAGTGGCTCCGGGCGACGGTCCGCGACGGAGGCCTCGTGCCCACCCTCCGGGCCGTCCACGCGCCGGATCCGGTGAGGACGATCGCCGCCCTGGCGCCGGCTGTGCTGGCGCGCGCCCGGCGGGGCGACCGGCGGGCGCGGCGAATCGCGGCCGAAGGCCAGCGCCATCTCGCAGCAAACGCCCTCGAGGTCGCGCGGGCGTTGAAGCTCGGCCAGCGGGTGGACGCAAGCTGGGCCGGCAGCGTGCTCGACGATCGGTGGTTCCGCGCCGGGTTGGTCCGCGCCGTCGCCCGCGCCGGGCTGCGGGCACGCTGGCACCGGCCCGCGGAGGAGCCTGTCGATGTCGCGGCGCGGCTGGCCGCGACATTGGTGCATCGGTGACTCCGCGCCGGCTCGTGATCACCGTGTGCCCGCGCGAGCCCGGTGCCGTGGCGCTGCCGATCGCGCGCGACGGCCGCGCGGTGCGGCTCGACGCCGCGGCGATCCTGCGCCACCTGAGGGAGCTCATCGTCGAGCACGGCCTCGACGAACGTGTGCGACTGCGCGAGGGGTGCGCCGGCGGCTGCACGGGACCGGGCCCCAACGTCTCGGTCGAGATCTTTCCGATGACCCGCCCCGGCGAGCGAGAGGACCACGTCGCGGTCGGCTGGAAGACCTACGTCTACTCGCTCGGGTCTCTCGACTGCCTGGCCGCCGTCATCGAGGACAACCTCGGGCGGCTCCGGCGGTGAGCCGGCTCAGAGCCAGCCGGAGCGTTTGAAGCGGTAGTAGAGGTACCCGCAGGCCCCGAGCATGACGGCCATCGCCACCGGATAGCCGAAGATCCAGTCGAGCTCGGGCATGAACTTGAAGTTCATGCCGTAGATGCCTGCGATCATCGTCGGCACCGCGATGATCGCCGCCCAGCCGGCCAGCCGCTTCATCGCCTCGTTCTGAGAGACCGAGATCAACGAGAGGTTCGCCTCGAGGGCGGTGGTGAGGAGCTCACGCAGCGTGTCGATCATCTCGTTGATCCGGATCACATGATCGTAGACGTCGCGGAAGTAGACCCGCGCGTCCTCCGGGATCAGCGTGACGTCGGCGCGCACCAGCCGGTTGCACATGTCGACCAGCGGGGCGACCGCCCGCTTCACCTCGAGGAGAGCACGCTTGAGCTGGTAGATGCGCTCGGTCGTCTCCCGGGTGAGGGTCTGTCTGAAGATGTCGTCTTCGAGCGCCTGCAGCCTGTCCTCGAACGCGTCGACCAGCGGGAAATACTGGTCCACGATGAAGTCCATGAGCGAGTAGAGGACGAAGACCGGTCCCTTGGCCAGGAGGTCCGGGTTCGCCTCGCACCGCGAGCGCACCTCGACGTAGGGCATCGACGGCCCGTGCCGAACCGAGACGACGTAGTTCGACCCGACGAAGAGGTGCGTCTCTCCGAAATCGATCCCGCCCGTCGTGGGCTCGAGGTGGGCCGTGCGCAGGACGACGAAGAGCGAATCACCATAGCGCTCGAGCTTCGGCCGCTGGTGGGCGCGGGCGGCGTCCTCGATCGCGAGATCGTGAAGGGCGAACTCCTGTTGGACCTCGGCGAGGAGCTCGTCGTCCGGCTCGTGGAGCCCGATCCAGACGAACCGGCCCGGTTCCTTGAGGACCTCGCTGATGTCGGGAATCGCCACCTCGCCCACGCGGAGGCCCGCCGCGTACGCCACACTGTTGACGACGCCCTTCATGCCCGGCCTTCCCCGGCCAGCCTCACGCGTCGCGCGAACAGCCGGAACGCCAGCGGCCCGGTGAGCGCGGCCACGATGCCGGCGACCGTGTTGCGCCACCCGGCCGTGACCATGGCGCCGACCGCGAACAGCGCGGGAAACACGATGACGGCGATCGCGCCGGCGAAGCCGCCCGGGACCCGCCACGGGCGGGGCATGTTCGGCGCGGTGACGCGCAGCGAGACGAACGCGGCCAGCTCGACGAGGAGGCTCAGCGAGTAGAGCCACACGTTCAGGACGACCAGCTCCTTGAAGGAGAACGCGGCGAAGCCCGCGTAGAACGCGGCAGAGACGACCACCGCCGTCCACGGCGTGCCGAAGCGCGGGTCGATGGCGCCGAGCCACGCGGGAAGCGCGCGGTCGCGGGCCAGCACGTACGGCAAGCGGGAGTTCGTCAGCAGCAGCGACGTGAAGAGCCCGGCCGTGCTCACGACCGCGCCGGCCGCCACCGCGTGACCGAGCCACTCGCCGCCGATCGCTTGAGCGATCACCGGCAAGGCACCCGTCGTCCACTGGCTCCACGGGAGGACGCCGGTCGCCAGCCCCGCGCCCACCGGCAAGAGATACGACGCCGCGAGCACTGGCAGCGCCAGGAACATCGCCGATCGGAACGCGCGCGCGGGCGCGCGGGTCTCGCCGAGGATCGTCGTGGGCGTGTCCCAGCCCGAGTAGTTCCACATGAGCACGGCCAGTCCGAGCCCGAGCGTCTCGAGCCCCTGCCCCTCTGGCGCCAGCGGGATCCACGGCAGGATGCGCGGGACCATGAGCGCGACGACCGTCAGCGCCGCGACCGGAAGGAGCGCGACGACGGCGAGGACGACGACCGCCCCTCCCGTGGGACGCACCCCGAGCAGATTGAGCCCGGTCAGCACGACGATGAAGGC
>Ga0066710_100001020_pt1 | contig 19536 bp, 14 predicted proteins | sample GraSoiAngelo_159_FD_79666 | JGI IMG/M metagenome (GOLD analysis project Ga0066710, IMG submission 79666) | Grasslands soil microbial communities from the Angelo Coastal Reserve, California, USA - 14_1009_16_40cm | ecosystem: Environmental > Terrestrial > Soil > Grasslands | place: USA...
AATCGGCCGTCGAGGTCATCGCGCCGAGGCAGCTGCGCTCGGAGCTCTCCCGCTTTCTCGGCTCGATCAAGCAGCGCGTGCAGGAGATCTGCGTCCATCTGGATCTGGATGTTCTCGACGCCGAAGTCGCGACCGCCAACAAATACGCGGTGGCTGGAGGACTGTCGATCGACGATGTCGAGTACGCACTCTCGCGCATCGGCACCGAGCTCGCAATCGCAGGACTCACGCTTTCCGCCTACGATCCGAGCGCCGATACAGATGGCGCCGCCGCAACAGCAGCCATCCGTTTGACTTGCGCCGCTGCACGTTTCGCCAGTCGCGCGTAAATTCTCACCGGCTCACCCGCGACCAATCACCGACGGAGGCTTTGCAATGCACCCCTTCCCCGCGGTCAACTACCTCGCAATTCTCGTCGCAGCAATCGTCATCTTCATTCTCGGCGGACTCTGGTATTCCAAGATCCTGTTCGCGAAGAGATGGATCGCGCTACAGGGCAGGACCGAGGAGCAAATGAAGGCACAGGCGGCGAGCGCGAACATGCCCCTCATGTACTTGAGCGCCTTCGTTACCGCGTTTCTCACGGCGTGGGTGATGGCGTATCTGATCGCGCACATGGGCGCCGTCACGGAAATCAACGCCGGCCACGGTGCAATGTTCGGCGTCATCTGCTGGCTCGGCTTCGCGGCGCCGACGAGTTACGCCACCGCGCTATTCTCTGGCAAGCCGAGGCAGCTGTGGCTCATCGACACGACCTACAACCTGGTGTCGTTTGTGCTCGCGGGAATCATTCTCGCAGTGTGGAGATAGCGTGATCCTCGTTCAGCCAACCAGGAGGGGAGAGATCATGTCCACATCACAGCGATACTGGCGGACCGCAGTCGCCGCAGCGGCAATGGTTCTGGGGGCGGCTTCGATCGGCGGAGCGCAAAAGGCCGACGCTTCCAAGGGTAAGGCCAAGGGGAAAACGACGCCCAGCGCTTCGCATTTAAAAGTGACCGCTCCCGATTTCGTATCGAAGGGACGCATCACGCTCGCACACGTCTACAACGGAATGGGATGCGGCGGCCAGAACAGCTCGCCCGCGCTCCAGTGGTCGAACCCGCCGGCGGGGACGAAGTCCTTCGCCGTCACGATGTATGATCCGGACGCACCAACGGGCAGCGGCTGGTGGCACTGGGTCATGTACAACATTCCGGCATCGACAACGAGTCTCGCTGACGGCGCTGGAAATGGACGAAACGCACCGAGCGGAAGCGCGGAAGGAATGACGGACTTCGGAACGAAGGGATACGGTGGACCATGTCCGCCGGTGGGCGACAAACCGCACCACTATCACATCACAGTGTTCGCGCTGAAGGTCGACAAGCTCGATGTTCCGGGGAACGCTACTTCGGCCTACATCGGCTTCAACCTGAACGCGAATAAGTTGGCGACGGCGCGCGTTACAAGCCTTTACGCACGGTAGTTGAATCTGCGGCCGGCTTGAGGAGATCCTTGGCGTTGACGTAGAAATTCTCGTCGACGCGAAAATCCTCAGGCCGGTCGAGCTTGAGTGCCATCGTTTTCCAACCCGTTGTCGGCCTGATCCAGCCGTAGCGGTTCGTCGCCGTAGTGACCTTTATAGGCATCGCGAATCCTCGCACCACGTTGTTCCACCGATACGAGAGTTTTTGTCTATGAAGCTTGTACTCGAGCGCCGGGATCATAGTGGTACGCAGATACTCGTCGAACACCTTGCCGAGATTCATTCCCGATTGACGGCTGATGTAGTCCTCGACCTGCTTTCCGGTCACGGTCTGGTGCCAGAAGGTTCTGTTCAACCCGCGCAGGATTCCACGCCAGCGGGCGTCGTCGTCAACGAGCTGGCGGATCGTGTGCAGCATGTTGCCGCCCTTGTCGTACATGTCGCCTGAGCCTTCGTCATTCACGCCATATGCCCCGACGATTGGCCTATCATTTCTCACTAGTTTCCGCTGGCCGACTGTGTACTCGGCGCCCGCCTTCTTGCCCTGCTGGCATTCGGTGTAGAGACCTTCAGCGTAGGTCGCGAAGCTCTCGTGGATCCACATGTCCGCCTGATCCTTCATCGTGATGTTGTTGCCGAACCACTCGTGCGCGCTTTCGTGGATGATGATGAAGTCCCACAAGAGTCCGCGCCCTGACTGCGATCGGTCGCGCCCCAAGTAGCCGTTCTTGTAGTGATTGCCGTAGGCGACTGCGCTCTGGTGCTCCATGCCGAGGTGCGGCGTCTCGACGAGCTTGTAGCCGTCCTCGTACCACGGATACGGACCGAACCAGCTCTCGAAGCATTGGAGCATCGGCTTCACCTGCTGGAACTGCTTCCTCGCAGTGTCCACGTGATAGTCAAGCGGATAAAAATCGAGCGTGAGCCTCCCCTTCTCTCCCTGGTACTCGTCGCTGAAGTGCGCGTAGTGCGCGGCATTGACCGCGATGTCGTAGTTGTTGATCGGATTCGCGACGAACCATTCGTAAGTGGTGGTTCCGTCAGCATTCGGCGTAGCGGTGCGCAGCCGCCCGTTCGAGACATCGATCGATGAGTCCGGCATTGTGATGTCGACACGCTGACTGTCGGGCTCGTCGGATAGGATGTCCTTGTTCGGCCACCATACACTGGCGCCGAGTCCCTCGTTGGCGGTCGCGATCCAATTGCGCGCAAGACTGTCGCGCGCCCAAACAAATCCGCCATCCCAGGGCGGACGGACAGCAACGGTCGGCTTGCCGTGGTAATAGACCGAGATCGTCTTCGTCACTCCGCGTTGCTGGGGCGAGACGAGAGTAACGAAGAAAGCATTTCCGTCGCGTCGCGCGCTCAGCTCGAGTCCATCTTGAACGATGCTGTCGACAACGAGGGGCAGCTGTAGATCGATCTGCATCTCGCGAGCAGGCGGGGACCTGAGCACACGGTAGCTGATAGCGTTGTGGCCTGTAATGCTGCTGTCAGTGGGATTCACTTTTACGTGCAGATCGTAGAACGAGACATCCCACCAGGAGCGCTGCGGGGTGTTCGAGCCTCTGATAGTGTCGGAGTGGCTGAATACTTTTGGCGCGACTTGCCCCGCGAGAGTCACCGGCGCTGTTGCAAGGCAACTGCAAAGGAAGACTACCGGCCAGGGGCGGTGGGCTTGGCGGCTCGGGGCTCGGGGCTGTCTCTCCGCGTATTCGAATTTTGGCCCGCAGCCCCCAGCCGTCCCGCCCAAAGCCCCTAGCGGGTAGTCTTCAGTTGCAGTTCGCATCACCGAGTGTTCGGTCGCAGCCGCCCGATCTCGTATTCTCGCGGCGGCTCGGCGCCGAGAAGGTATTTCACGAAATAATCCCACCGGCGCCGGACCATGTAGGCCTCATTGCCAAACCCATGGGTGCGGTTCGGAAGCAGAATAAGATCGAAGTCCTTGTTCGCCTTGATCAGCTCGTTGACAACGAGCAGCGTGTTGTACGGAGGTACGTTATCGTCCATGGTGCCGTGCGCGAGCAGCAGCTTCCCTTTGAGATTTTTCGCGAGTAGCTGATTCGCCTCCGGCGCGTAGCTGTCGCTGGCGTCCGGCGTGCGAGCGAGCAATCCCTGATATCTCTCGCCCCAGTCGTCCTCGTACTCGCGCTGGTCGTGGTTTCCCGCTTCAGAGATGCCCACCTTGAAGAAGTCTGGATAACGGAACATTGCATCGGCCGCGGCGAACCCGCCGCCAGAGTGGCCATAGATCCCGGCGCGGTTAATGTCGATCCACGGATAGTGCTGAGCGAGCTCCTTCATGCCCGCGACCTGATCCGGCAGAGTGTTGTCGCCCATCTTGCCGTAATACGCATCGTGGAATGATTTCGATCGCCACGGCGTACCCATTCCGTCGATCTCCACGACTACGAATCCCAGCTCGGCGAGCGCCTGCGCGTCACCGCGCGCCGGTGAGAAGCCTCGGCCTCCCACGCTCCCGGTCTGAGGTCCGGGGTAGATGTGGTTGACGATCGGATATTTTTTCCCCCGGTCGAGATTCGTTGGGAGGTAGAGAAGTCCGTACAAATCGGTCTTACCGTCGCGCGCCTTTACAGTGATCGGCATTGGCGGCTTCCAGCCCGTCGCGCGGAGACGCGAGACATCAGCGGTCTCGAGCGTGACGATTGTCTTTCCATCGAGATCGCGAAGTACTGTTACAGGCGGCGTGTCAGGCTTCGAGTAGGTATCGACGAAGTACTGGCCGGATGGCGCGAGGGCGATTTCGTGATCGGCGTCTTCCGGAGTCAGCAGCGTGAGTCCCGTTCCGTCTATCCGAATCTTGTAGAACTGACGGAAGTAAGGATCACGCCCGCGCTCCTTTCCGTTTCCGACAAACCAGATCGTTCTGCTTGTCTCGTCGACGCGACGGAGCTGCGCGACGTTCCCTTCGCCGCTGGTGATCTTGCTCTTGAGCTGGCCGGTGGTGAGATCGTACAGATAGAGCTGGCCCCAGTCGTCGCGCTCCGAGAACCAGATCACTTCGTTCGTTGCCGGCAGAACGCGCCAGTTGACGGTGCCGTTGCCGGATTCGTATTGGGTCGCGACATCTTCGCGAAAGACGTCACGCACGGTTCCAGTCCCGGCATCGGCGACGCGAAACACCTCGTGCTTGTGATCGCGCGAGGTCGAGACGAAAGCAACGTGCGAAGCATCGGGATACCATTCGACGTCGGCCCATTCTGTACCGCGACAGATTACGTGATCGCAGAGCGTGGAGCGATGTGCGTCGGGTGGCATCTGGAATCGTATCACGCGCGGGGTATCGACGTTGATCACTACGCGCTGGATCGTCGCGATGATGCTGTCGCCCGGCAGCGGATACTTCCACGCCTGTAGCTGCGGGTGACCCACCTTGATGTTGACGAGATACATCTCGCCGACGGCGCGCTCGTCCTGCTGGAAGGTTGCGATTTTCCGTGAATCGGCCGACCAGACCACAACCGGCCCGTCGCTTTTTATCCAACCGGCGTTGTCGGTCGCGTACCCGAAGTCCCTTTGTCCATCGGTGGTGAGCTGCGTCTCGCGACCCGTCGACACCTCGCGCACCCAGAGATTGTAGTTTCGGATGAACGCCGCCCGCTTCCCATCCGGCGATAGAGATTCGGCGCGCGCTCCGGGACCGCGTTGCGCCTGCCGCTGCAAACGCGATACCTCGCGTGGATCGAGCGCGCCGCCGCAGCGGTCGGTCTCCGGACTGCACTGGATTCTCGTAGCGCGAGCGGGATCGACCAGAATGAACTGGCTCTGACCGCCCACCGTAGTTCGATATCCGAAGCGGTCGCCCGAGAGCCAGGTCGGTTGCACGCCCATTCCACTCACGAGCGGCAACACATTGTCTCTCAGAAATTTTTCGGCGCGTGCGTAATCTGCCGCTGTGACGACCGGCGTCTGTTGGCTATAAGCCAGACTCGATTCCAGCGCGATACCGAGTATTCCGACAAAAGTGCGGGTGCGCATCGGTTACCTCCCGGTGGTTGGCCTGGCGGCCGGCTGGCTGCGCGGCCACACGTTGTCGCTCGCATCGCGGTCCGGAAATCTTCCGTTTGGATCCAGCGTGACTCTGGTGATTGCGCGTCCGCCGAAATCCAGATTCGCGATGAATGTTCGATTTCCCGTGAACCAGACATCGACGGGATAGGTGACGAGCACTGTGTTCGCATCCAACATCCTGCTGTTCGTCATCGGCCTGATCGTAGCACCGCTTGGTGCGAATTCTACTTTCAGGATCACGGGTGACGGCATCTGACCATTCTGACGGATCGTCACCGCTGTGCGCCTCCCCGATGTCTTCACATCCTGAATCGATTCGTCGACAGATTCTGTTGTGAACAGCCAGTAGTTCCAGAACCAGCCGAGGTCCTGGTGAAGAGCGTTGCTCATGAAGTTTGCGTAGTCCCAGGGCGACGGATGCTTGAATCGCCACGCCTTGGCGTAGTCACTCATCGCGCGCCACACGGCACTGTCGCCGACAACGCCGCCGAGGGCCGAGAGCATTAGAGGTGCTTTTCCGTACGCCTGAAAACCATAGAATGGACCGGCGTAGTTTCCGTCCCACATCAGTGGTGGCTCAAGCTCATTCCCACTGATACGCCCGTACGAGATACCCAGGCTATCGAGCTTGTACTGCCTATTCTCGCGATCGGCATCGGACAGAATGTTCATGTACTGATTGAATCCCTCGTCCATCCAGCCGTACCATGTCTCATTGACGCCGACCATCATCGGCCACCACTGGTGCCCGGTCTCATGGTCGGCCGCAAATACCGCCGACATGATGAACATCGGGTACTCCATTCCCAGCTCTGGGCCGTCAACCACCGTGAGCTGCGGGAACGCGTACGGCATCCAGAGCTTCGAGTAGAACTCGAGCGCGTGCCCAACTATGCGTGGTCCATCAGCATAGGCCTGGGCGTGACCGGGGAGATACAGAATGTTGAACGGTACTGGCCCTCTTCCCGGAATCGTGGCGCGCGACGCGTCCCAGACAAACTGGTTCGAGGTTGCCCAGGCAAAATCTCCAACGGTGTCGGCGGCAAAATGCCAGACAAGCCGGCCATTCGTACCGATCGCCGTGGACTTCCCCGGGCCATGCTCGGCCGCCGTGACAATCCTGCGCGTGGAATCCGATTCGAGGACGTGCGATAAACGGTCGCGCACAGTCGGCGTTAGAACTTCCGCGGGATTCTGGAGCACCCCCGTCGCGCCGACGATCCAGCCAGCCGGCACATCGATGTTGACGTCGAAATGACCAAAGTTGTTGTAGAACTCTGCGTTTCCGAGATACGGATCGGTGTCCCATCCTCCGTCCCGCAGGTCGTCGAACACCGTGACTCGCGGATACCATTGCGCCACCTGATAGAGCGTGTCTGCCCAGCGACCCATGCGGAATCCGCGCTGACCTTCGATGCGCGGCACCTCGAAACTCCAATCCGCTTCGACGGTGGCGCTCGAGTGTGCAGCGATCGGCGAGGGTACGGGGATGCGGACGACGGTCTGTCTGAGGATTCGGGAGAGAGGAGCCGTTCGGCGTGGCGTACCCGGAATCGGAGTGCCCAGCGTATCCGTTACCGGCAAGCTCTGTCCGTTCACGACGAGCCTGGTGATTTTCATTCCGGTCGTGACGACGTCCATCAAGTCGGTACGAGCCGCGTCGGGCCTGAAGATGTTCTGATCGAGCCTCAGTACTACCGACCTCATCGTCGAATCGCTGTTGTTGCGAAACGTGATGACCTCGTGCCCCGAGACGATTGACGATGCCGTGTCAAGGCGAGCACTGATCCGGTAGTCGGTCCACAGCTGCCAATAATTCCGTCCCGGCCGGCCGGTGGAGTCTCTCGTGCCTGCCGCAAATGCCCGCCTGATACCGTTCGTCATCGGGATGTCGCGGCGAATAGCGCGCTCGGGGCCTTTGGGTAGCGCGCTCGATTGGGGCTTTGTTGTGTTCGGCGAAGGAGCAGTCGCAGTTGTTTGAGCGCTGGCCAGCGGGGAAAAAATTGCGAGAAGCGATGGGACAGCGAGAACGGTCAACGCTCGTGCGTTCATTCTGGCTCCGAAGAGAGAGAAGGCCGCTTCGTCAGCGGCCGAGCGATCCGGCGAAACATTCAGCCCAGAGAAAAGTAGTCCATGAACGGTCTAGAGCGTATCATTCGACTGTTGCATGCTCGGGGTCGCGCGTCACGAACGACGCCATTGTCCGAGCTGGAGGATGGGTGGACTTCGATCTCGATGAAGCGATTCCGATTCTGGAGCGGACACCGGCAACTCTCTCCACGTTGCTCGACGAGCTGCCGGAGGATTGGACGACGGTTAATGAGGGTCCGGATACCTGGAGTCCGAGGGAGGTCGTCGGGCACCTCATACACGGCGAGCGAACCGACTGGATCCCGCGCGCGAGAATAATCCTGCAGCAGGGGAAGTATCGGAAATTCGATCCTTTCGACCGTTTCGCGGAGCTGAAATCAGAGAGGCCGCTCAAGGATCTGCTGGAAGAGTTTGACCACCTTCGCTCGGGAAATGTCGCGACGCTCCGCGGCTGGAACTTGAAGGAGAAGGATATGGAGCTGACGGGTGAGCACCCCGAATTCGGTTCAGTGACGATGCGTCAGCTACTCGCGACGTGGGTGGTACACGATCTATCACACATCGCCCAGATCACTCGGACGATGGCGCGCGCGTACACTCGAGCCGTCGGTCCCTGGACCGCGTACTTCCGGGTTCTGCAGCGGGACGTTCGGCAGTAAAACGCCAAACCTTCATTCGAAATCGACATGGCTCCCGATTATCCGTACGCGACACACCTCGACATCAAGTATCCATCACTCGAGGTCATTGACGTTCGCGCGCTCGTCGATACTGTGCGGGACCAGTGGTACAATCAGACGCTGTGCAAGGTGAACGACTCCGTGGTGCGGCTCGGCGTGATCCAGGGAGAGTATCACTGGCACAAGCACGACGATCTCGACGAGTTCTTTTATGTCGTCGAAGGAAAATTCCTGATCGACCTGGAGGGCCGCACGGTGGAGCTCGTCGAGCGCCAGGGATTCGTCGTGCCGAAGGGCGTTCTGCACCGCACGCGCGCCGCACAGCGCGCCGTCATACTGATGGTAGAGGGCGAAGGGATAGTTCCGACGGGCGACTAGTCATTGCTACAACTGAAGACTACCGGCCTGGGGCTTTGGGCGGGGCGGCTCTGGGCTATGGGCTAAACTCGATTCGTATTTGGTAACAGCCCGCAGCCCCAAGCCGTAAAGCCCACTGCACCCAGCCGGTAGTCTTCAGTTGTAGTTCAGTTTTATCGCGCCCCGAACTGGAAGTCGTGCTCGAGAACCATGTTCGCGGGGAGGTTAACTCTTTCCTGCAGGGTATTCTTTCCCGCGATTCCGACTTTAGCGGTGATCTGCGCACCGCGAGTGAATCCGCACAGCAGGTATGATCCATCGCTGTTGCTATCGGTCTCCGTCGTGCGCTGTTGGTTCGTCGATATCAGTCGGCCGTTCTGCTCGACCCAGAGCATTTGCCAGGTCGCCCAGACGTGGGCCCTTGGCAACGCCTTTCCCGTGGCGTCTCTGACGTATCCCGCCATCATTCCTTGCGCTTCGCTACCCGTCTCATTTTGACCGCAAAGATTTTTGCGCAACGTTCCGTACGATGGAACGATCACCGACGCTTGACCGCGTGACCCGGCGGGCAACGAGATCGATTGGACGCGCTCAGCAACATGGAATAGCCGGAGCCGAGGATGCTCAAATACGATCGTATCGTTGAGAGCACCGTCGATGGCGAGCTCATAAGCTCCGGCGCCATTGGTTACAGTCTTGAACCGCCCACCGCCCGTCGAAACCCGAACACCGCTCAGCGCTCTGCCACTCGAGCTGTCATAGACGATTCCCACAAGCACTGATTGACTTGCTGGCTGCGGTGCATCGCCCGCTTGAGCAGTTCCTGCCCCCGACGCTGAAGCAAATGCCGGCCCGACGCGAGCGGTGCCCGTCGGTCGCGCCTCACCGCCAACTTCCTGGTATCCGACAAGACTGTCTCGCGAGGATGCCGGCGACCTGACGTCAGTGGACGCTACTCGCGCAACCCGCGGCATCCTGATGTACCAACGCGGCACGATCCATTGCCCACCTGGCAGCTGCTGGAACTCGAGGCGTCCGGTCGTCCTCGCGATGCGCAAAGGAATCGGAAGGTTTACGTAGTCGAAGTTGAGAGAGCGGAGCGAACCGCCTTTGGGATCCAGCCACAAAACTCCGCTTAGCTCCGGCTGTGCGCTGACTCTCGAAGGTCTGAATTCCAGGCCGACCAAACCCGCTTCGGCGCCGTAACCGTGAATCGCGTTGAAGCAGTGTGATTTCACGAACTGGTCAGAGATAATCGTCGCGGCATCGGGTGCGCGGTAGACGTCGCTGTTCGAAGCTTCGCCGCGACGCGTGGAGTCGATCTGATCCCACGAGATGCCAGTCACGGGTCGACGGGATAGTCGTGCGCGCTGCTCGGCGCGCTCGGAAACTATCGACAGGTTACGATCTAGCACGCGCTCGTACAGATCGACATCGAGTGGGACGAGGCCCTGGCTCTCAGTCAGCGCCGTGGCGGCCAGCGCCTTCTTCAACTCCACCCAGATGTCGCCGGCCGCAGTGCCGGGTCCGGTGAGCGGCTGACAAGCCATGTCGCTCCGCAACACGACCGGCGGCGGTGTTCTGGTTGGCGCCATTCCCACGCGAACGTAGATCGGCCGATCTACAAGATGCAGCTGGACCGACATCCATGTGTCGAAGCCGACCTTTTCGGCGCGTATGCGATAGGGTCCGCGCGAAGGAGCGCGCAAATACGTGCGTCCGCCCTGATCGCTGAAATCCCCGCCGAGCGGGATAGCTCCGGAAGAATCGAGCAGTGCGACGTTGGCACCGACGATCGGCTTTCCGGTCGATGCCTCAACGACTTCGACGCGAAATTCCTGTGCGCCGGCATTAACGCCGGCTGGCAGAATCGCCGCTGCCAGAGTGATTGGAAGTAGGAGGGACCTCAGTTGCATGAATCCAGCGCCTAAAGACAGTGATAAGATGACCGGCCAGGGCCGGACATGGTCTATTTAAAGGACGCTCGATCCTTAATAGGGTTTTGGATTGGGGGGGCTCCCTGCAGTTAACCGGCTCAAATTCGCGGCGGAGCCTGAGCCCGGCTCTTCAAATGACTGCGTCCTCGCCCAGCGTCTCACTAGGCCGCGCCATTTTTCCCTTCGTGTCCTTGGCCGCTGCCGCTTGCTGGCGTTTCCTTTCCGCCACGAGGGCTTTCACCCATTCATCCACGCGCTCGGCCTGTGCTTCGTCGAGATACTCCTCCTCGTGCTGAATCGGTGAGACTGACGTCGCTCCGCTCTCATGTGCTATCTCCTGCAGCAAGCTTTCCCAGGATCTCGCCTGTACACCCTCGCCGACGGTCCGCATTACCAGCCAGTCAGCCAGATTCGCCGGACGATCATAGACCTGAATCTGAAAGCGAATCACATCGGAGATCTGGTCTGAGAGAAATCGAATCGCTCCGCTAAGAGGATGACCCGCAAGGGTGACGAGCGTCGCCTGATTCGGAGTGAGCTCTTCGACGCGCACCTGCACGTTTCCACGGACCGGCAGCGCCATGGTGATCGTCGTCCCTTTATCCAACACGGTGGGAGCGCCCGGCTCGGCGTGAAGATCCATGAGCCACGGCGTCAGCTCACCGAAACGCAAACGGAATCGCGCGAAGAGTTCTTCGGCGGTAAGTGTGCTTCCGCCGAGATTGATCCAGAATCGCTTCCTTTTCAGGGCGCCGACGCCCTTGTCCGGTGTTTGCTCGGGGAGCGCATCAGCGAGCTTCCTCAGTCCACTCTCGAGAGAGGTAGGCTTGATCTTGAAGACGCCGATCAGGGCGTTGGTGCCGGGAGTTCTGATGAGGCTGCCCTCGGTCAGCATGGTCAGCTGGCTTTCCGTTACCGGGAGTTTGACTCCGAGGATGTTGGCCATGGTGATGCCGGCGCTGGCGAGAAATGGCGGAATGGGGACGCGAACGGGGGAGCGGCCCGTGATCTCGCACAGCTTGCCGAGCATCTCGTTGAGAGTAGTCTGGTCCTCGTCGGCGAGCTCGAGGACCCGGCCATGGAGATCGGTCCGGCGTACGGACTCGCACAGCGCAGCGGCCAGATCCTCGACCCAGATTGGTTGGAATTTGTCATCGCCGGTTCCGATGACGGGAACCACTGGAAGTGTTCTCACCATTGTGAGGAGCAGAGAGACTACTTCGTCGCCCGGGCCGTAGACGTTGCCAGGACGGAGAATCACCCAGCCACCGGCGAAGCCACGCACGATCTCTTCGGCGCGGCGTTTGGAGCGGTGATAAGGTGACGTTCCGGCTTCCGCCCCCAGAGAAGATACGTAAATGAACCGGCCGATTTTGCACCGCTCGGCCTCGCGCACAATGTTTCGAGTGCCGTCGACGTTGACCGTCTCATATGTAAACGCCGGCGGTGATTCGTCCATGATTCCCGCGACGTGAAGGACGAGATCGCATCCTTCAGCGCACCCGCGCAGGTCGCTTTGATCGGAGATGCTTGCCGGCCAGCACTCGACACCTGAAGGCCACTGAGACGCGTCTTCACCGGCGCTTCGGCTCAGGACGCGCACACTGTGTCCCTGCCTCACCAGCTCTGGGACTAGTGCCTGACCGATAACACCGGTACCACCGGTCACCAACACTTTCATCGCGCCGATCATCCTCTCGCTCAGGATCGCGATTGGGGCAGATTGGGTGCCAGCGACTGGGACGACACGAATTCAACAAAATGAGTGACCGGCCGAGCTTCGGCCTCGTCAATTCGGGGGACATGAATGTCCCCGAATCGAGGGGAGGGGGAAGTTGTTGTCTAAGGTCGTCTCGTCACTCGCGCTTCTCGCGCTCGCGGCATGTGCTTTAAGCAGGCCACCCTACATAGTAGGCGCGGCCGGGCCCTGGAAGCAGGGTTACGGCCTTCAAAATCTGCAGGGCGTCGAGCTTGCCGTCGAAGAGATCAATAAAGCCGGCGGCATCAACGGACACCCGCTCAGGGTCATTAGTCGCGACGACGAGGGCGACGGAACCAAGGCTGCGAAGATCGCTCAGGACTTCGTGGCTACCCCTTCCATCTCGGCCGTCATTGGGCACGTCAATTCTTCGGGAATGCTCTCCGCCGCCCCGGTTTACGATGGACAGCTGGCCGCAGTCGCGACGAGCGCCACTTCCCCGGACCTCACCGGTATTTCGAGCTGGGTGTTCCGTATCATCTCCAGCGATTCGCTTAATGGAATAGCGCTGGCGAACTTCGCATCCAAGTTTGGTCTGCGCGCCCCGGCGAGCGTAGCGGTTCTTTACGAAAACAACACCTATGGCAGGGGCTTGGCTGATTCCTTTCGCCGCTCCTTTCACGGCGACATTCTGAGTCTCGATCCCATCAACGCGGATCTGCCGACCGCGGAGCCGTACATATCATATCTCAAGACTCGAAAACCCCGCATCGTTTTCGTTGCCGGTCGTGTCGCGTCGGGTCTCAAGATTCTGCAGGAAGCGAAGCGGCAGGGATTCAATCCGATCTTCGTCGGTGGCGATGGCTGGCAGGGAATTCTGGCGGATACCGCGACTTCCGAAGGCGCCTACATTGGGATGTCCTTTACGCCGGAAGATCCTTCGCCGGCCGCGCGCGCTTTCGTTGCCTCGTTCAAGAAGAAATACAATACGGTTCCTGATGCGCACGCCGCGCTCGCGTATGACGCTACGAAGCTCGTCGCTCAGGCGCTCAAGGAGAAAGGTCCAGATCGGAGAGCAATTCGCGACTATCTGCATTCTTTGAATCGCGAAACGGCTTATCCCGGCCTGACTGGTCCTGCGTACTTCGAGGACAACGGTGATCCGGTCGGGATGCGCTTCCGCGTGCTCCGCGCACACGACGGTCAGCTTACGGTGGCGGAGGCCAGATGAAGCTCCCGTTCACCTTCCGCACGATTCGTCAGGTGTTGGCGGTCGGTTTCTCCTTCCTGATTGTCCTATTGCTCGGAGCGGGCGCGGTCGGCTGGCTTTCAATGAACGGAATGGCGGATCGAGTATCCGCCACGTTGGCCGATGCGCAGCAGGAGGCGAAGGAGGCGTCTGACTTCTCCAACGTCGTCACTCAGGAAATCCAGGCCGCAAACACGTACCTCAGTGATCAGGACGTCAAGTCCGACGCAGAGTTCCGCCGACTTGGCTGGGAAGCACACCGCCTGCATCGCAACTTCAATACGCGTCGAGACGTGCTCGCCGAGCAGATCGTTCGCACCGTTGCGATCGACACGACGCTGGCACGGGTGGAAGCATCCTTCGCGCTGTCCCACAGATTGACCGATTTGGGCAGGCTCGATGAGGCGCACGCCGAAGCTCAGACAGCGCGAAAGATGGTGCCGGGCCTGCTGGAGCAGCTCACCGGCCTCGAGCACTCGCGGGCGCAGCAGCTGGCCGCGATGTCTGCCGACCTGCGCGGTCAGGCGACGGCCCGTTCGCGCATCCTCGTGTCAGTGATCATGGTCGCCACGCTGCTCGCGATGATGATCGTCATCAGAACCGGTCGCGCAGTCGGACGCCCATTGCGGCTGCTGGTCAGACACGCCGTTCAACTGAGCCACGGAGATCTGCAACAGCGTACCGAAGGCGAGATGCCGGGCGAGTTTCGCACTCTTGCCGACGCAATGAACCACGCGACGATTGCGCTGTCACGAATCGCATCCGGGGCGGCGAAAACCGCCGACGAAGTCGCGCAGTCTGCGAGCGACCTGGCATCGGCCTCGAAGCAGATATCCGCTTCGGCTGATGAGGTTGCTGGCGCGGTGGAAGAGGTATCTCACGGCGCCGAATCGCAGGTGGCGCAGCTGCGGCAGGTAAATGAAGCGCTGGACGGAATTCGCACCCGCGGTGACAACCTTGTTGGTGGCGCGCAGGAAGTGCACGGGCTGGCGAGCGCCATCGAAGCGGAAGCCGAAGCCAAGCGTATCGAGATCGACCGCGCGCTCAAGATTCTGTTCGATGTGCGGACGATCGTAGAGCAGGCGGCGGCCCAGGTTCGTGAGCTCAACACGAGCACGAGCGAGATCAACAAGTTCGTTGTCTCGGTTAGCCGCATTGCCGAGCAGACCAATCTTCTCTCGCTCAACGCCGCGATCGAAGCGGCGCGCGCGGGTGAGGCCGGCCGCGGTTTCGCGGTTGTGGCAGGCGAAGTGAGAAAGCTCGCCGATCAAACGCAAGCGGCCGCGGATGATGTAGTGAAAATGACCGACGGCGTAACTACGCGCGTGCTCGCCACCTCGAAAGCGATGGAGCAGGGCGTGACGCAGGTGGGCGAGATCGAAAGAGTGAGCCGCGAGCTCGATAGCGCGCTGTCGACAATTCTTGCCGCCGCTGAGAGAACGAGGGCGGCCGCGGCGACAGTGACGACCGCCGCCACCGAGAATGCGCGCGCGGTCGATTCAGCCGCCGCGAATCTTGGACTGGTTGCCCGCACCGCCGAGAGTCACGCGACGGCGGCAATGCAGGTGAGCGCGTCGACGGAGGAACAGAGCGCGGCGTGCGAGCAAATGAGCATGGCATCAACGCAGCTTTTCCATGGAAGCCACGCGTTGAGGGATCTCGTCGGCGAGCTCAAAACCGACACGCCGGTCACGCCGCTCGCGGCCGAATCGCCGGCCGCACACTCCCCGCATCCCCGATTGACACCGCCGCAACCGCGGCCGCCCGTAGCAAAAAAGGTCGCGTAAGCGACCTTTTCTCGTTTTAGCCGCAGGCACTCTTGCATTGGAGTGCATCGCGCGGTCGGTCGGCGAGACCACTACTGCACACAAACCCCGCGCGGGTCGGGCTTTGGTTTGTCTACCACCAGGCGGTGATCGAGATTGCCGACACTCAGCGCGACGTCGTGTACCAGCTGCGCGACTTTGCGCATATGCTCGTAGTCGATGTACTGCGGTTCGTCGGTCAGCTGATGGTAGTCCATGTGCAGACCCGTCGTGAAAAACGCGATTGGAATTCCGTAGCGCGCATAGTTGTAGTGATCACTCCGACAATAAATGCGTTCGGGATGACCATTTGCGTCGAAGGTGTAGTCGAAGCTGAGTGGCGTTGGCTCGCTCCTGTTCACCGCTTCCACGATGTCGCCGAGCTCTGTCGACAGCCGGCGCGAACCAACGAGCTGCAGATAAGTCGGTCCACCACCCACGAAATCGAACGCGCCGCCACGACCTATCATGTCCATGTTCAGCTGCGCAACAATCGAATCCCGCGGGACCGTAGGATTGTCCGCGAAGTAGCGGGATCCAAGCAATCCTGCTTCCTCGCCAGTGTGCCAGACGAAGATCAGTGAGCGACGCGGCTTTACACCCGACCTGGCAAATGCCTCCGCAATCTCGAGGGTGCCGACTGAGCCCGAGCCATCGTCATCGGCTCCGTTGTAGATCGAATCGCGGCGCGCCGGCCTGATGCGACGCAGACTATCCACATTGACGTGGATGGACGCCCGCTCCGCCGCGGTCAATCCACCGCCCGGAGTACCGGGGGTCGCATGCGTTCGTGCTTCCACGATCCTGTTCGCCATGATGTTGTACGTTCGCAGAGAATCGTGATCGAGTGCACCGGCGAACCGGATCCCGAGGTGATCGTTGTGCGCGCCAATCGCGACGTATTCGCCGCGCAGCGCGGGATCCACCCCGGGGATGATGCCGATGACGTTTCGTGCCGGAGCGGGCGAGCGAGTAAATGCGATGGACGAGAAGCGGAGCCAGCGACCGGGCGCTCCGGCCCGCATTGTCAGGGGATCACCACCAACCAGCCTTGCAGCGAGCGACGGAGACACCACCAGATTCAGTCGCGCCGGCGTCGTATCGGTGGACATTGTCACCGCATAGGGTCGTACGGCACGGGGATCGTTAGCGGTGATAATTGTTCTCGCGGCCGCGTACCGCGCCAGGATCGGACCCGGGTTGCGCTGGAGCGGGGTGCGAATCGTGAGAAGAACCGCCCTCCCGGCCGCCTGATCTGCAGGTAACAGCGTAGTGGTGTCGGATAGATCGCCGCCATACACCACTTGAACGCTATCGACCTGAATCGCCCGCCCCGACCCAGGAAAGTTGGTGATGTAATCGGTCCCCACCACAAGCGGAGCGCCGTCGAGAAGTACCTGGGATGCAGGCGCCAGCGATACGCGATACGCCGGCACGTCCTGGAAGTAGCTGCCGCCGGCGCTTCCTGGCTGCACGCCGACTCTTGCCAGTTCATTCGCGATGTACTGTGCCGCCTTGAGGTTTCCTTCTGTGCCGAATTGACGCCCCATCATCGAATCATCGGCGAAGGCGTAGAGTCGAGCCCTCAAGTCCTGAGCGGTAATGCCGGGATTCGTTGCAGTACCTTGACCAAGCTGCGTCGCCGAGGCGCAACCCATCAGAAGCGCGCCGGCCAGTGGGGCAAGATTTCTCGCAATACTCACGATGGCTCCTGTCTATTTCGATTGAACGTGGGGCGCGTTAATGACAGCGCCAATCAAGATACGGGTGCGGGGCCCATGTCGCTGAAGTGGGAAGGCCACCGTATGAAGGGGCGTCGTTTAACTTTCAGAGGTGAGGCAGACCTCGTGACTCCAGAATCCCGAACCATCGAACCTGCGCTCGAGCCGACGGCCATCGTGCTGCTCAGTGGCGGGCTCGATTCGACTACCGCTCTCGCGATCGCGCAGAGCGAGGGGTTCGCCGTGCACGCTCTTACTTTCCGCTACGGCCAGCGCCACTCGCTGGAGATCGAGGCCGCAAAACGAATCGCACGTAGTGCCGGAGTGCGTCAGCACCACGTAATCGATATCGATCTCACTCAATTCGGCGGATCGGCGCTGACGGCGGATATTCCAGTACCCAAGGATCGTGATCTCGCCCCATACTCTGCCGCCGCCAAGGAAATTCCCGTCACCTACGTGCCGGCGCGCAACACAATATTTCTTTCCTACGCCGTCGCGCTCGCAGAAGTCAGCGGTTCGTCGAACATCTTCATTGGCGTGAACGCACTCGACTACAGCGGTTACCCGGATTGCAGGCCCGAGTACATCAAGGCTTTCGAGAAAATGGCGAGTCTCGCCACACGCGCCGGCGTCGAGGGGAAGACGCGACTCGTGATCCGCACACCTCTCATATCTCTTTCCAAGGCTGCCATCATCAAGCTTGGCACCTCGCTCGGCGTGGATTACTCGCAGACGACCAGTTGCTACGACCCCGGTCCAACTGGCGAAGCGTGCGGACGATGCGACGCGTGCCAGTTGCGCCAGAAGGGATTCAGCGAAGCCGGGCTGGCGGATCCTATCACATACGCAACCTCCCGCGAGCGCCCACTTGCTGGGAAGTCAGCGCAATGATCCGCCGCCCCGCGGGAAGCTAAGCGATGGTTCGATGACCTACACCGTCAAGGAGATCTTCTACACGCTTCAGGGTGAAGGCGCGCAAACGGGACGGGCGGCGGTGTTCTGCCGCTTTTCCGGCTGCAACCTCTGGTCGGGGCGAGAAGAAGATAGGTCGCGAGCGGTTTGCCAGTTCTGCGACACCGATTTTGTCGGGACGGGACCGGAGGGTGGCAGATTCGCGAGCGCCAACGAGCTTGCGGACGTAATAGACGGATGTTGGACGGGCGGCGTCTCCCGTACAGACTCTGAGGCGGGGGAGGCTGCCGGAACTCTCGTCGATTCCACACCACAGCGCGGTCGGAAATACGTCGTTTGTACCGGCGGCGAGCCGTTACTCCAGGTCAATGAATCGCTGATTTCCGCCCTCCACCAGCGCGGTTTTGAGGTCGCCGTCGAAACCAACGGCACCAGGCCTGCCCCCGGGTCGCTGGACTGGATCTGCGTGAGTCCCAAAGCCGGTGCCCCGTTGGTACAAACCACCGGGAACGAGCTGAAGCTTGTCTACCCTCAGGAAAATGCGCCGCCGGAAAATTTCGAGCAGCTCGACTTCCGCCACTTTTTTCTGCAGCCAATGGATGGTCCGCACACAGAACGAAACACTGCACTGGCAATCGAGTATTGCCTGCGGCATCCACGCTGGCGCTTGAGTATCCAGACCCACAAACTCGTCGGGCTGCGCTAAGTCCGCAGCGCCGGGCCCAGAGCACTTTTGCGCTGGCTTCGCGGCGTACGCTCCTTGAGCTCGCTGTCGAAGACGTCGAGATACTTGATGCCCGAGCCAGTGTTGAAGAGAACTACTCGCTCGCCGAGTTTGATCTTCCCACGCTCAATGAGCTTGCGCAAGGCCGGCAAGCACGCACCGCCTTCCGGTGCAGCGAAAATTCCTTCTCTGCGCGCGAGCTCCCGCGCACCAGCGACCAGCTCCTCGTCAGTGACTGCAACGGCGGTCCCCTCGGATTCACGGATCGCATCGAGAATCAGAAAGTCACCAATCGCCTTCGGGACACGCAATCCGGAGGCAACTGTCGCGGCATTGGGAAATTCCTCAGCGAACCGTTCGCCTTTCTCGAACGCGCGGACGATCGGCGCGCATCCCTCAGCTTGCACTGATACCATCCGCGGTCGCTTCTCGCCAATCCATCCCAGTTCCTGCATCTCGTCGAACGCTTTCCACATACCAACGAGCCCTGTGCCTCCTCCGGTCGGATAAATGATCACGTCCGGCAGGGTCCACGCCGATTGCTCCGCGATCTCGTAGCCAAGAGTCTTCTTTCCCTCGACTCGGTACGGCTCCTTGAGTGTCGAGACGTCGAACCACCCTTCCGCTTCCTTGCGCCTGGCCACTTCCGCGCCACAATCGGTGATCAACCCGTCGATAAGCGTCACGTGTGCGCCCGTTACCTCGCACTCAATCACGTTCGCGCGCGGGGTGTCACGCGGCATGAAGAGAAACGCCTCGAGTCCTCCGTGCGCGCAGTAGGCGGCAAGGGCAGCGGCGGCATTGCCGGCCGAGGGAGCTGCGAGTTTCTTCAATCCCAGCTCCTTTGCCATCGACACT